>Ga0335074_10005657_pt1 | contig 17288 bp, 10 predicted proteins | sample Lox_Sample_23_FD_206715 | JGI IMG/M metagenome (GOLD analysis project Ga0335074, IMG submission 206715) | Soil microbial communities from Loxahatchee National Wildlife Refuge, Florida, United States - Lox_Sample_2.3 | ecosystem: Environmental > Terrestrial > Soil > Wetlands | place: USA... | reverse complement strand
GCCACAACTTGCTGTCCATCCACTTTATCTGGGAAAGTGGCGAGTGATTTCTTGAGCACTTGGCTGGCTATGTAAACACTAGGTAGAATTAGCAAAACCAAGGTCCAGGGCCTGGGGAAGTTAGGACTTACTCAAATATGCTCAGGGTGTTGTAGAGACTGTTGTTTTTTGCTATTACGGAATAATCGAGAACAGTGGGCGGAACTGGCATTCCAAGCTTGCGAAGAATCGTGGGAGAACAAGGTGGAGAAATCGGGGGTAGAAGGCTCTTCTTGATGATTACCACTGTGATTCCAGTTGAGCCCAGGTTCTTTTGCCTTGTATAATTTTAGCCAACTTGCTACTGAGTTTGGGGTCTTCCTGCGAAACCTACGCTCCAAAGAATATAACTGAGAAATTCTAGTCAGGGATTAGCAGAATGTTATTCAACGATGTTGAAATTTTCCATACCTTTATAGGTATCCGTCTTGACAAGATCGTTGACGAAAAGTCTCCAACGACGACGGGGTCGTCGTCCGATCCCGTTGGTTCCAGGACTTTTGGAAAGCCATTCCACTCAACACCATCAACCGTCTTAAAGGGAGTTCCATTAGCAAGAACCCACTGAATAAAGAGCTACTTACCTCATTTTCGCACAGGTACACCATAGCAGGCCTATTACCTAATTCCCAGGTCGATTCATCTGGAATCTTCCCAAACTTCCCATCACCGATCTTCCTGGCGTCGGTAGCTATGTTGACATACTCCGGCCCAAGCAGTCGGATAGCTTCTTGGCTAGCTTTCAACGACCATCTGTACCTTGCTATTAGTACAGGTACATGATTTCGGATTGACCAGGGATACTTTCGATCCGGTAACCAGATAGTCCAGTCGCAGCTCCGACTCGACTCTCTGCCGTAACTCCTTCAGCATATCATCCTCGCTAATCTCCTTCCCATCAACTCCGATCCCGAGCTCTTTCAGCATCTTTTGCCTCCGCCTCTCGATCCACGTCGATGTAATATTGTAGACCGTCGCGTCAAACTGGGCAGATCCTCCACCTTTAGACAGTCAGTCTATTGCAGGTAAGGAACTCAAGTATTGGAAACACCTTGCATAATTAAGATGTCGTGCGAAGGAGGTATGTCTAGGAAGTTTACTAGATCCGCCTTCATGGTATTCAAGATGTTCGTCGCCAGCTCGCTGCGATGGCTGTGCTCCGCCAAGCCCCTTGGCAAGTCAGTATGGCATGGGATAAAATGACATAGATCAGGACCTACGGATATGAGGTACTCACAATCCGGTATTGTCATAATTCAGCAAAGCTGCGGCTGCTGTAGCAAGGACGTCTGATGGAAGGCTCGCAGGGCCCGCCCCAAAGTAAAACACATCTTCTCTTTTCATTGTTGCTATCGTTTGGTTTAGTCGTGTCAGTCTGTAGGTGGTAGAGTTGTGTTGAAAATGACGCAATTTGAGGATAGAAGTGTTGCGATTAATCCTAAGGTTGTGTGTGCGATCTCGGCCTTTAGAGACCCACATACCGAAATAAGTTAGTCCGTCTGTCAACTCCTACAATCAAGCGACCACATTCATGTTGGCACATTGTTAGCAGCCGCAGGTGGCTTGTACAAAAGGTCAGCATCCTATATAGGCCTGCTCTTGCACCTGACGGATTTTAAGTCTACTTTAGGTGAAGTATGTTACCCGGAGGACTTTGGTGTGGAGACTAATAGGACTATCGTTCACGAAATCTTAGAGTGATACAGTATAATATACCAGACAAGCTAGATATGAGATGTGGTCTTGGAGGCAAAACAGCCCTGCATCTTGCGGCGGAGCGGGGTAATGTTGGTGTCATGATATAACCCTGTTAAGGGGTTGTTTGATAGCTGGCTTACCCCTGGTCTGCACCGAGAGGGCGGAGCACTAATATAAGTCTATGGGGTGGTCCTCCTTCTATAAGATAATAACAATCAATTCAATCAATTACCCTCATGTTCATGTGCTCCGCCTGTAAATCTTGACAGTTGGTATTTTAGCAGAGCATGTAAAATCTAGGGCAGATGTAGGTATCAGATCTGACACAGGTGAGAAGGCAGCAGATATAGAAAGAGGGCTATTCGAACGGTAAGCCATATTGAATAGGCTTTTGACATGGCTTGAGTAGTATTAGAACGCCCTTTCCACTTCGCATTGAATTATTTACGAGTTATATTCAAGAACTGGAGATAATGTGCTCAAAAGGCGGAAATAGACATTGAACAATGCATATTCATAGCTTCTTACAATCCAACGGGGAACGGCCAGCTTTATCTAATTGAGCTATTCAGTCTTATGCGGGAAAATGGTGTTGATATTTGGTACATAGAGATGAACTACTAGTGATTATCCTATAGGGCCTGATATTATCCTGCCGGTTCTGAGTAAGTAATCTGGTAGAATTCTTAATATTACGTCCAACAAATATGAGAAACTGTTTATACTCCTTTCCCTGCAATATTAGAGGCATTTTCGAAATCTTCGTGCCACTTAAATGGTCTCTGTTTCAGATCCTCCCCAAAGTTCGTGTCAACAGCAATTCTATCCTTCAAGCCCAGGACAGGGAACAAGCGACCCCTGACATTTTCGAAGACAAAATCATCTATTACAATTAGTAAAGGGACTAAGCCAGACAATAGTCCATCTATATTAGAGGCTACTTACTAATCCTTTGACCATTGCGGGTAAAGAAGATTGTCCGGGTATCAAAATTAACTCCACATCCCACAGTATCTTCAGGGCCAAAGCGCTCGGACATTCCTTCAGCCCGGGTTTTCGCAGACGTATAAAAGCCACCATCGTCACCGTGATATGCCCAGCTGTGTGAATTTGGCGCTTCTGGATTTGACCATCCCGGGAATATGAGGGAATATGTAGACGAAGTGCAAAAGCCTATACCCAAGATAGGGTACAGGTCAGGATGCAACGTGGGTTTTTCCCTCGGGAACTCAGAGATGTTTATTTCGTAGTAGTATTTGCTAATCCCAGCAGGTACCGGATGGTTCGCGAGAACGCACAAGCGGCGTCCTTCAGGGTGCTTAAGACTACGGCCATCATCCGAAATGTGGATCCATTCAAAATCATACGTGTAATTCCATCTTGTAGGCTTCATGCCTATCTGCGCTACTCTGCGTGACAAGAAATTAACGACGTCTGTGTGCTGAAATTGCTGTGCTAGGAGTAGCGGTGTCCACCCGTACTGGTCTGGTTCATTTAAGTCCGCCTTCGCATCAAGCAACCTTTCTAAGATAAGTTTACTTCCGTTGATAGCAGCCGTGATTAGAAGGTCCTTGCCTTTGGCCGCAGCAGTAGAGTCATGGTCTATTAATATGGATAGGGTGGTCTCGTACTTCTTGGATCCCATTTTTTCCCACTGTCCATAGCATAGCTCAAGGGCGGTCTTTCCCTTTGCTTCTAGCCCGTCTTTCAGCGTTGGATCAGCACCATGGTGCAATAGCAATCCTACGATATCCGCACGCCCGCGAATTGCAGCGCAATGCAAAGCATTACGACCTTTTTTCGTGTCCGCTTTATTAATAGTGGTTGTATCTGTAGGGTCAATCATGTTCAGGATCTTTTGTACGACCTTGACGAAACCATGGGCCGCAGCCTCCCTTAGCGGTGTCCTGCTACGTTTAGTGGACATATTAATCTCATCAAGCTTGCATTTCTCAAGGACCAACTTCTCCAATATGAGTTCAGCAGTGGCTTCAGAGGAAGTCAGCCGGGCCATGGAGCACAGACATGCAAAGAACAAGGGAGTCCTGCTGTGCTTGTCCGTTTTATTTGGACTAGCTCCATGATTAAGAAGCAACTGCACAGTATCGGTGTGACCTTGCCAGGCTGCTTCATGCATAGCAGTCCTGCCCCATGTATTATTAGCATCAATATCTGTTACTCCACCTATGATCGCAGCAATTGCATCAGTCTCTCCGTACAAGGCAGCACCATACAACGGCCTTTCGGCTTGACTATCTTCGGCGTTGACATCAGCGCCACGAGCCACAAAAGCTTTCAAAAGTTCTAGTGGAATGCTGCTCCGGGCCATCAATCTATGTAGAGGTGATTCACCCCACCGATCTGAGACGTTGATCTGAGCCCGGTTGTCGGGATCGTCCTCGTTATCCAAAAGGAGGTCAAGTATTTTGGGATCGGAGCCATAAATGGCAAAGAAATGCATAACGTTTAGGCCACTCATACCCATAAGCGAGCATGATGCTCCATAGCGCAATAACTCTTTAACACAATCATAATCCGCACCAAACGAGAACCAATAATGAAACGCGGGAATTTGTGACTCGGGGGTCTCAAAGTTCGGTTTCGCTCCATGTGCTAGTAGAAGCTTGAGCATGTCAAGAGGAGATTCATGCTCCGCAGCGAGATGGAGAGGTGTGAGCCCTGCAGTAGACATTGTCTGGACATCTGCATCCTGCGATAGGAGGCGCTCAGCTAGGCTGATTAGTCCAAAGAACGCTGCAACATGCAAAGGCTCCCATTGCACGCCATCATTTGTAAATAGTAGCCGCTTCCAAGCACTAAATATTTGAGGACTTTGGATGAGAAACTTATCCAACTCGGCGAAGAGAACCGCCCAATCTTTGCAGCTCTTCCTCTCTTCCGGTGACCAGAGGCACTCAGCTTGTCTTACGTGGAAATTCCACTGCTTGATCTCATAGCGTAGCTTTTTATAATTCAAGTTGTTTTCGTCTTCGTCCTCATCCTCGTTCTGTTCCTTGTCATTTTCGTCGTCTTCGATCTCATCTTGAGCCCAACCAGCTTCCGATCTGTCTTCAGAGTCCTGGGAGTCATCAACATCTTCTTCGGCCGTTTGATCGTTAAGCACCTCGTTGTTCACGATATCGCCAATTTCGTGACTGGTTTCAGAAGGCGCTCGGTTCTCAAAGGACCCCTCACTGCTGCTGTCGTCTTTCAATTGATCCTCCAGGTTTTCCTGATCAGTATTATGCCGGCTGCTGGATTCTGTTATGGTCCTAGAAGGCTCTGAACTCGCATCCAAATACCTCTTCTGAAATAAGGGAGAATTTATATGTCGAACTGGAAGAATAAGTATGTGATTTGTTGCTGAGGAAGAGTGAGACCTGCAAAGCAGAAGATGACTTACGACATGTTATCGCCATTTCTAAGTGGCCATTCTTTGCATCGAACGAAACTGCGTGAGACGCGTTCAGTTCTGCCTTGCATCTCGTGCATATATCGTCTCTCAGCTCATGTCCGGGCTTTATTGTTTCCACCGGTTTAAAGCAGAATTCCCGAATGGCCGACGGGTCTTTAAGACTGACAATTTGAGTAATGCTATTATCTATGACATCGAGGAAAGGCCCACCGGCGTCCCTGATCTGATCGGCATGCAGCTTGGACTCACCAGAGTCCTGGGGATCATCTGTCGTATTGTGTCCAAGATAAGTACCAGTATATGCATCCATAACCTCTTGAACTGTCACTTCGGTATTTGCCAGCACTGTCCATATCAAGGCAGTTTTCAGAAGGCCAAGATAATTCGGTGCCAGTTGACGTAGAAATCGATCGTAGGTTTCATTCATATTGTCTGGAAGGTTCTTGAGGCGATTTGCAATTGGACGCTGAAATGGTTGGCTCAAAAACGGTATAGCTACTTGAACTACGTATTTGATAATTGCACCCGTTTTCTTGCGCACCACATCATAAGCTTCATCCCTCTCGGACTGAGACCACGCTGGGATAGTACTTAGTCCTCTGGTAATAACGAGATCGATGTCCGCGCTATTGTTTGAAGACATAGAAATCTGTGGAATGGCGTCACTGATTAGTTTCTTATAAATGGCTCCAGTTGGTCGACAAGAGAGCAGGACTTGTACGTGAAGCCCTTCCCTGGCCACCATACTATTTAGGGCCGAGATGAAGTCACTCTGATCTGCATTTGAAATGCAATCTACAGCATCAATTATCAGAATCACCTTTTTGCCGAGAACTTGCGCAAGGTCGTGAAAAGCTTCAACTAGGTCTGGACCCGTATCATCTCTCTTGGAACGGGCTGCTGGACCTCCCTCCTTTTGGACGCCTTGGACCTTCTTCTGCTTTGGATTTCTAAGCACAGCGTTACACCTCTGAAGAATGAGAGAGTCTTCTTCGCTGTATGTAGAAAGCTCGTAAAGCTGGTAGATCAGAGTCTTCTGTATTCGTAGAAGGCTCTGTACTGAGTCATCTGTAGCCTTATTTCGGTCACAGAAAAGATATTGGATGGTGTACCCCGTGTTTCTCCCAAGTTCTGAATTTAGTTTCTGTATGACGTATGCAAGCAAAACTGATTTTCCAGAGCCTGTGACTTGATTAATCACTGTTCTACCTACGATCATACCTGATGGTCGAAGACTCACCGGCTTCCCCTTTGACGTAAAGCATGTTGCTAACCTCCGACTCACGCCACCTTGCGTATTCATCAAGTCCGAAAATCCAGTCGCAAGTGCCCTCTTCATGAAGCTTAATATGTGCCTCAAAAGCCTGACGGGAGTCGGGTAAAGGGTTGAGGGCCTGCTTGTTGTTGTCAAATTCTTGCAAAGCCAAATCTGACCCGAATTAGCTCGTAAAGCGAAAGATGGCAGAGACCTTACCGTATATGCTTTTGAATTTGCTTGCTTTCAGGTTCTCTTCTAAGAGCTGTTTCATTTCTTGCGTGCTCTGTAGAGATGATTGCACGGCTTCCGCTAAAAATGACAAAGTTCCTGATACATTTGTCAACGTACCCGTGACTTTTTGAAGCTTCTCAAAAGTTTTTTCTTGAAATGCGCCCTGTGAGGACTCGAGGATTTTGACCTTCAGTGCCTGTATGTTGCCCATCTTCCCTTCGAATTCAGGAAGATCCGCTCCGAACATATCCTTAATGGCATGTCCAACCTTAGCCATCTTACCTCCGCTAATGTGCTTCTTCACAGAGAAGGAGAAATCGAGAATTGCTTCATATACATTGCGAATCTGTGAGAAAAGCTCTCCTACGATTTCGCTTGCTTGCCAGTTCGCTACCTTTCTTTCATCGTACAATTTATCGTAGGTTCGAATGAGCACAAGCATTTCAGTGATATTAGTAAGAGCCTGTCCAAAAAATCCATACAATTTGTAGTTATTTTGGACTGCGTTTAGGACTTGCTTTACGGCGAACCAAGCAAGCCCCACGGTCTCTGGAGCGCCTGTCATTGCGAAGTTCCCGATGGCCACGAATTTGTCAATGTTGTCCATAATTCGTCCTATCCATTTTGCTGGAATAGCCTTACCAGCAATTTCCACTTTTCCATACTTTCGGTCGGTGTCAGCTTGCAGGGAGATGCAGCTACGCTTCACATCATCTGATGTGGCCTTCTCTTGGAGAAACTGGTCAACAGTTTGTTTATCTGTACCCTTTTCTTGGAGATCCTTGATGAAATTATCCCGTGCCTCTTCCCATAGACTCATCTTGCTTACAAGGCTCTAATATCGTGCAGCCTCAATAGAAACTCATGTGCTATGCCTATGCTTATCTCATACGTCGCTGTTTATGCAATTAAAGAATATACACTAGTAGTTTTTAATGCCGCAGTATACCTCACATGAGGTGAGGTTGATTTGAAGTTCTCGGAAGGTGTCAGCATCAGCTGCAAGTAGATTAAAATGAGACTTTTGGGGGGCCACCGGGTCGGATTAACAACAATCCGAATGGCTTTCTTTCACTCAATCATTTATAGTAGTGTACACAGCGTTGCATATCAGTTGTTTCCACTATATATACCTTCACAGAGCAGGCTTCGATTACAAACCAGTGTTTGCACTTGATGAACGTCCACTTTCAGAGATCTTGCAAACGGCGACGTCCTATATCTGTCAAAAACTGGCAAATTTCTTCACCGACTGCATCCGGAGGGGTAAGTGGGACGACCCTGTCGAGCTCCACCTTGAAGTAAACTTGCAGTTCTTGTGGATAATCCCAACTCCGCCATTAGGACTTGCTTAGAAAGCCGATCCTCGTTGCTTGAATCAAGAGGACCCTAAACATAGGTGGACCGACAACTAGGTAGGCCTCGGGTGAAGCGAGAGTGAGCAGGATGAGCAGGGTGAGCATGAGTGCCTTGACGACGTCAGAAGCCATCACAACATTCTTGCTTTCGCGTAAATTGACTGAGACATCATCGAGTTTCTCGATGCTCACAGCCCTATGATGCACAAAATGCGCGTAAAGTAGCGTTGAACTGTATGGCTATATCCTCTCTATGTCAATTAGCTCCCCGATATAGAGTTTAGATGCGTAGGCGTTAGTCTCGTCCAACGTAGGAATATTGTATGCACAGCATTCTATGACATAGCGGCGGGCAGCTATTTATCGTCCTTTAGATAACCCAAACCCCAAGTCGAATCCACTCCTCCACAATCTACCGCGCCTATTCAGCCAAGTACTCAGAGTAGACTCGATGAGCTCGGCTGGTTGTCATTGCTACCTCAACCTTATTATGATCTACCAAGCCTCTTCGCCTTGCGAACTTTGTAAGTTGCTTTCTTACCACTTGTCTTGACAGCTTGCACTTTAGCGTATGCATTCCTGAAGTAGTGATTCTCTTCTTCAACAGCTAAGACTTCATCGACAAGAGTCTTCTTGCGTTGCTTGTTAGGCAACCTTGCACTATAATACTCCACTGGAGATTCAACAATCGTTCCAACTTGTGAGAAAGCGGGTGGCTCTGCTTTGCTATTCTGCTTCTTGTAGTGGCGTTTAGGATCTAAAAAAGACCTTAAATTTAGAAGCTGGAGGTCCCGTTTTAATTCAGGTGTGAGATTTGTTCGGGGGAGATGGAACCATTTTGGACCGGCTGTGGCTTCCTTTTCCTACATCTAATTGTCAGCTTCCTAGGCAAAGTTGAAAAATGCCAACGTAGAAAGGGATAAATGACAGTAACATACTTGTTTCAGCCGCTGCTTCCTTGCGCTATTGGTTTCGACCGTCCTGATTCGTTCAGCGAGGTCCTGATCTTGTTGCTTACGAAGATGTAAAGGATCGACTCGAGCAGCACCTTTAGTGAAGCTTATGCATGGTTGTATGATGGTATTAACATTGAACGTCGGTAAGATCGTTGATTCTTGAGTAAGAGGCTTTGTTTGGGAAGACGAATTTTGACGCAATCGATCTTCTGCTCCCCGGAGAAGTGCCTGGATTTGTTCATCACAGAGACTTTCGTCATCCGACAACGGGACACTTAAAGAAACAGGATCTCCAGCTGCATGCGCTGCCATTCCCATGTGTGAGATTTGGACAAGATATGAATCTGATGCACGCAGATAGTAATTAGAATTTTTGGGAAATGCCGGCGAAGCTAAGGACTAAATTGGCATAGGCCCTAGCGTTCTCTCTCGGTTTGTTAGCCGAGATATCGTGTAATTACTACATCGAGCCTGCCTTTTTTCACAACTAGATTCCTTAGAGAAGCATCGAGACCATTTTGTGTACCGACGTAGATTTACCTGGTTTCAATCCACCTTTACGACAATTACAACAACTTACACATCTGAGTTCTGTCAATCCAATAGCTCAGTCGTTCTACACTGGCATCGGCCTCAGACACTCAACACCCTGGAACTCTTCCACCTACTACATCACCCTCTACCCCCAACACTCGAAATGACAGTGTATGGGCTACATTGAACTCTTGCATCATAGATCTGATCAATCTGGACCCAAAGAAACATCATCTGCTACTGTTGCAAGGCCCTCACCATAGGAAAAAGCTCGAACAAAGACATACTCTAAGTCAACCACACCAAAGCCCAAGCTCAAGCTTGGCCCCATGCAAAATCCCGTCCTGTTCCTAAAATGCCAATCTCAAGCCATTAATTCTGGTTAAGAAGCCCTACGATAACGACGACATTCCTATTCCTAGTTAACGAAGCAAGAAGATTGCGTGGCAGTGGCAATACTTCGACTGCAAGCTCCTCAGCACACTCTACGACAAACGGAGGAAGGAACATTTTACATGCAGTACTAGCGAGCTTTGGAAATTCCAGTGGTACTCCAGGGCTGTATATAGATGTACAACTGCCATGTCAGACCACATCATCGACGACCACAAAATCACCAAAACGCAGATCCAAAGACTGCACGTATTCACACCCAATACCTCTTAGCTCTCAAATAAGTAGGGCCAAAAAATAGTACCATCATCACACGCTTAGGGAGAAGTCTCACTGCTAGAGGTATTGTGAATGCTGTACGAGTCACAGCAAGGCGCTTTAATACCATGAGAACATTCACACAGGAGCGAAACCATATATATGTAATATTTTCAACAAGAGTTTTGCATATCCAAACGGCCTATAAACACACATTCGAACACATAGCAAGGGAAAGCCATCCTGCTGTGATGTGTGTGGAATGAATTCTCCCAAGGTCGCGGGCTCAGAAGGCATATCCAAGAGAGAAGCCATATATACTTGCAAAGACCGTAATAAGGCTTTGCACAATCAAATTCTCTTCCTACACATGAGAGCACATGCAGAAGAGAAACCATTTATTTGCAAGGCATGTGATCAAGGCTTTGCGACCTCGAGTCAGCTTCGAGTACAAAGACGAAGAAATCTAAGACAAATGCCGCATAGATGTTGTCTTTGCCCTGAACGCTTCACTACTAAGTTTGAGCAGCAAAGTCGTGAACGCAGCGGCACCGAAGTGCGATGTAGCCGCCGCCGCAAATACATTACTCGACAATGGTGTAAACGTCACAAGCTCGATTGCTCTCAAAGAAGATGCACGAGCTACAGCGATTTGATATCTAAGGGCAAGTTTCAGGACCATATTGAGAATTGCTCAGTTCGGACGGATAAGATGCGTAATAACATATGTGTTGCGGCGCTTGGCTGCAACGTAAAAATAGACGGATTGCTACTTAGTGTATCCGGCATGCACGTAGTGTCACTCATTGAATTGCTGTACAATACTACAGCATGCTTCATTCCTGCTACTTCCTCCGCCTCTTCTATTTGACTAACTTGGCTTTATTAAACCTGTGAGAAGAACAGCATTTTTGTTTACGACTTAACCGCCAACTCAGTAAGTGGGGCTAAGAATTAAATTTGAAGGATAAGAAGAGCACAGGTTAGGTAGCCCACGATGAAAGAAATAAGCTGATAGGTAGAGTACAAGAGTTTCGTGAACAGAACCGATTGCCCATTACTCCAAAGTTCCGACTTCCTCGAATGTACTGGCATTCTAAAAGGCGACATACTTTTCTCCTGGACCTCAAATTTTTGGGTACCACTAGTCAGATATTCGAGACCTGTGTTGGGGTTGTCGAAGGCAATGCGGTTATCAACAAAACCATAGACTATCAATGCATCATCCGTCAAATTTGAGTCCTCTCCAGAAACCAGCCACCGCGCTATTATTCGGAAAGTCTATGGCACGCACTCCTAGATACAGTACACTTCGAAATAAATTGCGGACTGGCTCTCTACGCGCTTTGGCCCTCAAAATTACCTTGTAGAGTGGCTAGTGAATTACTGCAACTATGACCGGCTACATAATGCTCTAAATAAGATCCAACAAGCGTCCATAATGGCCCCCTAAGCGCCAAGTCTTAAAATTATTATATGCTTGGCGGTTGGCTCTTAGAGGCTTTCCAGTCTCTTTCGCTTTATCAGATTTGTATCGAATTCTTGTTCCACACGATTATTGTTGATGAGGTACAAAATATTAACGACGAGTACAATGATAAAGAATCTGATAGCGAGGATCTAGACGATGAGGATCTAGAAAATGAAGGTTTAGATTCAATATGAGCCGTACCTACCGTAGAAGTGGTTAACATCACATAAGTGAGGTAGCTCTTAGCGTGGGCGGCGATATTGTAAGGGAATCTTTAGGGTGGTGATGCTCACCTACTAAGCTGCATAGCATAGTCTTAGATATCTTTCATCCCATTAAGGGTGCCTCGCTTCCCTTAACCGGTCAACAATCACCTTTTTCCCCTTTATTTGTGACAGAAGTGTTTGAATTGTTCGGAAGTGTTTTATCTTATTCAAGTTCGATTTCCATGAAATTGACCTTATCGACTTCCAGTGCTTCTCCTCGCATAAAGCCATGAACGTAGGCTTCGCCAACGACGTGGTAGCGGCCTGACTTTGCCCTTCGTAGAATGAATGGTACGTTAGCTCCCGGGATTACCCAGGCCGAGTCTCCAACTCTGGTCGATATCGGTCCTTTGCCCAGGTGCCCCGTCGACAATATGAACAGGTTTCTTCCTGTCATCATCATTCCTGAAATGAAACACGATTCTGCAACTTTCACTTGGCCTTCACGCTCCGGGTCCTCCGCACCACAGAGCATCCTAGTCGCAATCCAATCACCACTGTATGATTTGACTTCTTCTGGCTGCGGGATCTTGCCACTGGAATCTGTTTGGGCTAATTGACCAAGCCGTTCCATTATGACTGCGGCATCATTACGACCCTCCGTCTCTGCCTCTTTCGCAATCTCAGAGAGAGAGCACCGGATCCAATCTCGACAGAGTCGATATTGGTCCTGCCGCCAATACTTCAGCTTGTAATCGGCTTGCCAGCGCCCTATATTGCCTGCAAGGATGATTTGCCAGAGAACCTCTGCCGGGGCCTCTGATGTCGTAGTGGAGGGTTCCATAAGCTGCAGAATGCGCAACCACTCGGGGTCAAATGTTAGGCGGCGAGGGATTTCGTTTGCTTCTACGTCTTGTACCACGCCGAGAGGAATCGCCTCTAGGCGAATTATGGTCGGATCGGTCGAAGGTTTGACCCTTTGGGAACAACGCTGGGAGGCCCGGTACGAGCCAAATCTGACCATGTTCTGTGGATCATTATGGTGGCAAGGCCGACATATTGTATCGTGATCCAAGAAAGTCTGAAAGGGCAGTACCTCTCCAAAGGGAACCCAAGTGGGAATGCCTGCTGGCTTCATTGCGTAGCCCTGAGCGTATGAGAGGACCGAGAGGTCTCCTGTTTCTTTAATGATGTGCCTCGTGGCTTGACAAAACGCTGAAATTGCTGTGGCAGTATAGTCTGTCAAAGGCTCTCCTGCTGGATCGACTCGAGCGGGTCGGGTTATGCCCAATAATGAGTAAATCTCATCGCGAGGGTCGGTACAGTCGAATCCTTGAGCAGCTAGTATCAATCGATCAAGGCTTTTAAACCTTTCCCTATGCTCTCTTGAGAAGTAGTAAACTCTCATTTGATCTAGACGGAGGATGCGTCCAAGAGCGCTAGACTCCGACAATGTTTCCTGTTTCTGGCGTTCTAAGTCTCCTCCATAGTTCCAGTCGAGGAAGGGATACACAGATCCGATGACGTCGTGCCACGAAATTTCATGGTCTCCGCAATGCATAACAATGCATTTTGCTAGCAGAATCTCTTGAATAATCCACGCACGCCGAAACCATTGTCGGCGGTAAAAGCTGACCAGAGCTCGCTGCTCCTCCAGAGAGAGTGGCAATTGCTGATATGCTCCAACTCCACACCACCATGTAATATTGGAGATCTGATCATTAGTCGGCAGAATTTTTCTTGTGGCTTGAATCGCTAGTTCTGTATCGCCATCATCGCGGCCTAGCCAGACCCGGACCAACTGAGCAGAGGAGTAGATTCGAGACATCATACCAACCTGTACGTTACGCTCGAGGGCATCATCCTGGTTGATACAGATCGCATCGATCCAATAGTGCTTTGGCCTCCATAGTGGTGACGGGTGGCGGCCTACATTTTGCTGTCTCCGTTTAGGGCGGAGGAGATCAGCGATTTGGGAGTGACCATTTCGGTCGGCATAGGTAACTGGCATTCTCCATGTGTTATCAAGTGCGTATCGATCTGCACCTGCGTTGAACAGAGCAGTCACAATTTCAGTAAGGCCTTGACTGGCAGCGTGATGTAAAAGCGTCTTCCCGTCCACGTCTCGACTCTCAAGGTTGGCTCGATTACTGATCAGAAGTTCGACGGCTTGTGAATCGCCATCTTTAGCAGCCATGTGAAGTTCCGTCAGTTCGGTACCGCAGTCTTTCCAAGACATGCGAACGTCGTCAAGAGAAGGAGCGAGGGTGCAAAGGATGCTGATGGCTTCAGTATTATTTTTGATCTTCGCGCGGTCCAGTGGAATGTGGCCAAAGTGATCTCTAATCTGCGAGTTAGCGCCGGCAGCCAGGAGCCTCTTGATGACATCTACATGTCCTTCGTACGCTGCGTAATGCAGCGGTGTATGTCCAAACCAATCCAACGCTTCTACATCAGCTCCTTTCGCAATGAGAGCGCTAACAACATCAAGTCGTCCCGATTCAGCGCTGACGTGTAGCAAAGTCTTCTGATATCGCCCTCCCGCTAAGTCTACGCTGTACGGTTTGTAGAGGTGGGTCAGAGCGTCATTCAAGTTCCTGGTCACCATCAACTCTTGCCCGTTGCATATGATGGGCATTGTCTGGTCAAAATCAGTGTTAGGTTCCGGTAGAGGATTTCCCCACGTATATGAGAGTGCCTCATACTCCGGTCTATCGTCTAAGTCCACAGTAATTAGTGAGCATCTGATGGGGTCTTCCGGGCTATCGCCAAGCAGTTCTAGTAGGCGTATTGACGAGCTCGTTGGTAGTTTATTATACTCAAAGGACTTCAAGTGGCTCATAGCGTAGGTAGTTCAGTCGAAGAGTTCTTGGAATATAAACTTTTGTAAAAAGTTCGAGGCAGTGCTGTGGTCAACACCCTCACTGTTTACAAGATTCTCGATGCAAGCAGTCTACTTTAGATGCTTAGATTAAAAAGAGGAGGTCTGATAATATTGATAAGAGAACGAAGCTGAGTAAGAGCCTATTTGTTGTATATACAACTGGGTTTTTGGCGGTTCTTTGGAACAAATTCATCAATTTGAATTATTGAATTGCATGTAGAGATCAATCTATCCATCCTCGCGAGAATAGAGGTTTAAGGAGTTGTTCCTGAAACGTAGATTACATAAGAAAGGTTAACGAGTGTTTGCCTTAGGTGTGAGGCATGGAGGATACATGATAAGACTAATGAGATAAAGGGAACATTACATCCAACACTATTTAGGCTCCCTGAAAGTTAGGATCTTCGGTCCCTATGCTCCGGAGGCGTGCATCAAGATGAATTACAAATGCTAATGCAAAGCTGTCAAGATTTACAGGTGGAGTACATGAACATGAGGATTATTGAATGTATTGATTCGGTTATCTGTGCCCCGCCCTCTCAGCAAGGATTAGGGGTAAGCCAGCTATCAAACAACCCCTTGACAGGGTTATATCGTGACAAAAGCCACAAAGTCACGTGCCCAACGGGCAAATGCCCAAAAATACCCAACGTGAAAATATCTTGACGTGCACTCTATCTACACAGAATTATATAGCAAGCTGACTTGCATAGATTTCTGCAAGATCTTAGGCAAGCATTCTTTGCTAGCTGTTCTTCATTCTCTAGATTTCTTAAAACGACAAACTCTATACTGCAGTAATGTAGAATGGCACATTTTTAGGCAAGTATGCTTATAGAGGAGCCTTGACAAGCATCTCTTAGCATAACTGCGTTTATATATTGCAGAGAGAGAAGTAGGCTAGGGGCTCAGAAATTTGGTAGCCCAAAAGAAATAGTCGCTCTGTACTATGTGGCTAATATCTGCTTCATCAAGTAGTTGCTCAATTGTGGAGAACACACATATAAAAGACATAACACAAAACGTTACACCAACTTGAATATTTGTAATTTCTAGTCGGAGAATCTTAGGATTGTAGAAAGATACTCTTATGGCCCTGTACCCTTAAGAGGTATTTGTTACGGCCCTGCCGCAACTCGTCATGTGGTGCACGTGACCACTAATCTCGCTTAGCCTGGCACCTCGTGTATATTAAGGGCCTTCAGCCCCTGAGCTTTCTTTCTTCTTCAGCTTGATCTTCTTGTATTTAGAACTACCACCTGTACGGGCTACTGCGCGCTCTATTTGCTGTGACACCAGCCTAAGGTGACTGAGTTTGTGACAGTATTTGTTTTCTTAAAATCAAACGAAGTTCTTCAAAAGATATAAAAACGTACACTATGTAACTTTTATCTCTCAGGGAAATGTATATAATCTATGATTCTCACCCTAAGACCGTAGACAAGAAAATTGTGTATCTTATACAATTTCTTGCGAGTCGTATATGATACCATTTCCTACGAGACCTCCGCAAGCTCTGCAACTTCAATCATCGTTAGAAAGCACCGCACTCCATCGCGAGAAGTATCCTTGAAACCTTGGTCTAAGATTCTATCGCTTCTAAAATCTAAGTCGATAACTCCATCTACCCTCCTACTGTGTGCATCATCTTTGCTTCACAAAACTCGAGATGCAATTAATACACAACTCACTCTTATCCGCCTCCATCCTCTAACTACACACATGTTTGCATCTTATCGGAAACAACAAGAGCCGCATTAGCGCCTTAATTCTCTATTTAAGGGTTCGCCCTTCCCTATTCCTCGGCCTTAAACCCTACTCAGCACAGTGCCTCGAACCAACCAATCATTTCCATCCCGAAGCGAGGCCCACCCTCGCAGATGCGCCAATCAATGCGCCTCTCACGAATCCAAGCTCCCTACACCATACCCAAACGGGCTCTCCAAGCTACCCCGCAAGCCGCATTCCCCAATGCGGAAATTATGCCTCGGGATTAACATTTAGTCTTATCCGGCTGCAATTTTGCAGGTTCGGCTGGGCCGAAGCTGCGGGGAATTTTAGATTGCTTCAGATTTATCGTTGCGTTTTCTTTTCTTTCTCTGCTTTTTCTATTGTCACGAGTTAAGACTATTATTCTGGCTATATGATATTCTAGAGTACTACGAATTGTAGTGAGAAATAGAGGGCATAGGTTGCCAAAAATGCCCTTCCTAGCAGAGCGAAAGCTGCCGATCCCGAATAAAGACTTGCTGAGTTGGACGTTCGACGAGCCGCACTACGATGTGGACAAACCTGTGAGTCGAGAATTGCTATTGCAGCGGCCCGTATTCGTCATTACCAGAACTCAATTAACGCATTGCCCAGATCTACATTGACGCCGCAAACCCCTCCCGCTCCATCTCCTCCCGCCAAGCCCGCTCCATAATCCGCAAGCTTGTCGCCGGCCTCCACGCAGCGGGTCTACAGCCCGGCGACTGTGTGTGCTTGCACGCCTTCAATGATATCCAGTACTCGATGCTCTTCCTCGGCATCATCGCCGCGGGCGGCATCTTCGCCGGCACGAACCCGTCCTATATGCCCTTCGAGC
>Ga0335074_10005656_pt1 | contig 17290 bp, 14 predicted proteins | sample Lox_Sample_23_FD_206715 | JGI IMG/M metagenome (GOLD analysis project Ga0335074, IMG submission 206715) | Soil microbial communities from Loxahatchee National Wildlife Refuge, Florida, United States - Lox_Sample_2.3 | ecosystem: Environmental > Terrestrial > Soil > Wetlands | place: USA... | reverse complement strand
ACGCAGTCGACTTTGACCCAAAGGAAAAGGGAGCCGGCCCTGTATGATCAGGACCGGCTCCCCAGCTCTCAATGCCGCGCTGCGACCGGGACCAACCCATGGCGGCCGCCGCAAGCATCGCAGGTGGGACCGGTACGGCGCCCAATAGTTCACCGAGCTGGCCGCGCAAGCCGGCACGATGCCGACTTTGCGCGACGCCTCAGGCGGATTTGAGCTGCTGCGCCGCGAACTCGTAGTTCGCGAGCTTGGCAAGGAAGTTGTCAGTGAAGTCCGGGCGGCGATTGCGGAAGTCGATGTAATAGGCGTGCTCCCAGACATCCAGAACGAGCAGCGCCTTGCCCTCCCCGGTGGCGAGCGGCAGGCCGGCGTTGGCGGTCTTCGAGACCTTCAGCCGCCCGTCCTTGCCGAGCACCAGCCACGCCCATCCGGACCCGAACTGGCCGAGCGCGGCTGCCTTGAAGGCCTCCTTGAACTTGTCGACGCTGCCGAAATCACCGGTCAGCTTCTTCTCGAGATCGCCCGGAATTGCGCCGCCCGTCGGCGAGAGGCAATTCCAAAAGAAGCTATGATTCCAGTGCTGTCCTGCGTTGTTGAACACCGGAGTCATATCCTCGCGGCCGTGGGCAAGTCTGATCACCTCCTCGAGCGTCTTGCCCTTGAGTGCGTCGTTCTTTTCCACCAGCCCGTTCAGAGCGGTGACATACGCCTGATGGTGCTTGCCATGATGGAACTCCAGCGTCTCCTGGCACATGCCGCGGGCGGCGAGCGCACCGGGCGCAAACGGAAGCGAGGGTAGGGTGAAGGTCACGGGTGTTCTCCGGCAGTAGTGGAACGAGCGGGTGGCGCAAAGCGTGATCCCGAAGGCTAGGAAATGGATCGGAATTTGTCCACTTTTGTCACTATCTTGTTCAGCCCCCGCTCAGCGAGGGGCTGAGAGAATGCATAATCGCCGCTTCGGATCCTGACCCGCCCAAGGCGGAAGATGCACGTAAAGGCACGAGAGTTCGCACGCGTACCGCTGTCGCTGCTGACGCGGATGCGCCTGATCCTATTCGGGCACGAGGACTTGGCGAGCATCGTTTTCTGGGCGACGCTGGTCGGACTCGCCGGGGCGCTCGCGAGCGTGGTCTTCCGCGAGTTGATCCGGCTCTTCACCAAGCTCTTCACGGGCTATACCGCCGTGGTGGGGCAAGGCGAGGGATTGGTCGATGCCGCCTCGAGCCTAGTCTGGTGGCACCGGGCGATCGTGCCCATCGTGGGCGGCGTGCTCGCGGGCTTGGTGCTGCATTTCGTCGGCCGTACCTTCCAGTCCCACAAGGCCGTCGACTACATCGAGGCGGTGAAGGTCGGGGACGGAAAGATCGGCTTCCGAGCCTCGATCTTGAAAAGCTTCGGCTCGCTTCTGACCATCTCCTCGGGCGGCTCGATCGGACGAGAAGGCTCGATGGTGCAGCTGGCCGCCATGCTTGGTTCAAGGCTGGGTCTGCTGGCGCGTGCGCCGGTCCCGCGTCTGCGGCTGATGGTCGCCTGCGGCGTCGCGGCAGGCATCGCGGCCGCCTACAACGCGCCCCTCTCGGGCGCGTTGTTCGCTTCGGAGATCGTTCTCGGCTCGACGAGCATGGAGAGCTTCGGGCCGTTGGTGATCTCCTCCGTGATCTCCAACTCCACGATTCACCGCTTCCTCGGGTACGGGCCGGTATTCGATGTGCCGCCGGTCGCGTTCGCGTCCTCGAACTGGGAGCTCATCTTCTATGTCTTCCTAGGCGTCCTGTGCGGCCACTTGGCGCCGCCGTTCCTGGCGCTGCTCGATTTCGCGAAGTCTCAATTCGTGCGGTTGAAGCTGCCGCTTTACTGGCAGCTCGGCTTGGGCGGAGTGATCGTCGGCTGCATCTCCGCCGGCGTGCCGGAGGTCTGGGGCAACGGCTACAGCGTGGTGAGCCACATCCTGCAGGGTCAGCTCGTCGGCCTCATGCTGCTCGTGGTTCTGCTCGCCAAGGTGCTAGCGACTTCGGCGACGGTGGGCTCCGGGGGCGTGGGCGGCGTGCTCACGCCATCACTCTTCGTTGGCGCCGCCATCGGGGCCCTCGTCGGAGGAGTGTTCCACGGACTCATGCCCCACGTCGCATCGGTGCCGGAAGCCTACGCCCTCATCGGCATGGGCGGCTTCCTCGCGGCGACCACGCAAGCCCCGCTCACCTCGATCGTGATGATCTTCGAGATGACTCTCGATTACGACATCCTGCTGCCACTGATGCTCGCCTGCGTGACGGCTCACTATACGGCGAAGGTCTATCGCAAAGGCCAGTCCGTCTATCACGCCACCCTCAGTCGCGCGCTCGTGGCCGAGCACGGTGATGACTGGCGCCTGCGGACTGTGGAGACGCTGGTGAAGCCGCCGGCCGCGGTCGTGTCCGGGACGACCAGTCTCGCCGACATTTACGATCAGCTCCCGAAACGGCCGCTGCAGAGGGTCTATGTCACGAGCGGCGATGACCTGGTCGCATGGTTCGACCCGCGCAGGGTACTCGAGCGCCTGCAGAAGGGCGAGATCGACTGGGGGTTACCGGCCGAGGCGGTCTCCCTGCCGGTGAATTTCGCGCTCGCTCCCGACATGTCGCTGTGCGAGGCGCTTGATGGCTTCCTGCGCGAGCAGGCGACCGCACTGCCGGTCACACCGGGGCAGTGGCGGCATACCCTGCTCGGTGAGGTATCGCGCAGCGACGTGCTGCTCGCCATCCAGGACCGCCTCACCTACCCCAAATAGAGCGCCTTACAGGCTTGCGCGCAGCGGATCACCCCGCTTTGGCGCGCCCGGCTCTCGCATCGGCGGATCTGAGCGGCCCCGCGCGCCTGCGCGTGTGCGGCGATGTATCTGCGGGCATTGCCACGATTTGCCATCAAAGGTCAGCGGTCTGCCCGGTTGGCGTCACCAGCGCCACCGCCGCGTCCCTTGAAATGATCCTCGACGGCGCGAAGCGCCATACATCAAGAGGGTTGGCATATGGGCATCCTGAGCAACAAAGTCCGTGTGGGAACGGTGGGCATCACGGTAGCGGCGCTGGCGCTCGGCGCTTTGCCCGCGGCTGGCGCGACGCCATCGGACTCTGCCGCGGGTCGGCAGCCGGCATCCAAGCAGGAGAATATCGGCGCATTCACCGGGCTTGCGATCGGAGCGGCCGCGGGCGGTCCGATCGGCGCGATGGTGGGTCTGGCCGCGGGCGCGTGGCTGGGTGATCGCTATCACCGGCAGAGCGTCGCCAATCACGAGCTCGCCGCCAACAACCACGATCTGACCGCTGACAACCACGCGCTCACCGCGAGCCTCAGCCGCAGTGAGTCGGCGCGCGAGGGTCTGGCGGGAAAGCTGGATCTGCTCACCCAATCGCTCGCCGCCGTGCGGGCGCAGCGTGCCGAGCTCGACCGCACGGTGCAGTTGTCCGATGACCTCGAGACCGATGTCGCCTTCAGGACGGACGATGCCTCGATCAACAACCTCCAGCGTCCGGCGCTGCGCAAGATCGGCGCGCTCGCTGCCTCGCTCCCCCCCGGGGCGAGGGTCCGCATCGACGGCTACGCCGACCCGCGCGGGCCGGCCAATCTCAATGACGATCTGTCGCTGCGCCGCGCGGAAGCCGTAGCCCTCGCGCTGGTGAAGGCGGGTTGCCCGCAGGACAGGCTGGTGATCGAAGGGCATGGCTCCTCGCAGTCGACCAGCCCGCGGGGCGATCTCGATGCCTACGCCTTCGATCGGCGCGTGACCGTGAGGCTGCAGGGGCCCGCGGTTGCGCAGGCGAGCGGGACTGGGACGGAGGCGCTCGCCGCACGCTGATGAATCAGTCGCCCGCGGCGGGACATGCAACATAAGCCGCGGGCGGGGTGAAGAACATCGCAAATCGGCGCACCGCCGCTTCACCCCGCCCGCGAGGAGTGGCAGCGTGTGGCGCGAGCAAGGCTCCGCTTGCATGGAGAAGTGTCATGTTGCCGACCATTACCATCGAATCGACTCGACTCGTCTCGACCTTCGACATGGGCGCTCTCGCAGCCGTGGTCGTGGCCCTCGCCGCGATCGGCTGGATGACGATGACGCGCTTGCGCCACCATCGTCACCGCTGATTGCGCAAAGCCTCCGCCAGCGTCGCGAACATCTGATCGATGTGCGCGCGCTCGAGAACGAGGGGCGGCGAGAGCGCGATGATATCGCCGCTCTGGCGGATGAGCAGGCCGCGCTCGAAGCACTCCAGATAGGCACCATGCGCCCGGGCGCCCGGCCGGCCCGCAAGAGGCTCGAGCTCGAGCCCCAGGATCAATCCATAGTTGCGCACGTCGATGACGTGCGGTAGTCCGCGCAGCGAATGCGCGGCATTCTCCCAGTACGGCGCCAGCGACTTCGCGCGCGTCAACAACCCCTCGCGCTCGTAGATACCGAGTGTCGCAAGCGCGGCCGCGCAGGAGACCGGATGCGCCGAGTAGGTGTAGCCGTGGAAGAGCTCGATCGCCCCTTCGGGGCCCGCCATGAAGGCGTCATGGATGGACCGCTTCACGAGCACCGCCCCCATCGGTATGGCGCCGTTCGTCAGGCCCTTGGCCGTGGTGATGATGTCGGGTGTTACCCCGAATTCCTGGGCGGCAAAGGCAGCACCGACGCGTCCGAAGCCGGTGATGACCTCATCGAAGATGAGCAGGATGCCGTGCCGGTCGCAGATCTGGCGCAGGCGCTCGAGGTAGCCGCGCGGCGGGATCAAGACCCCGGTCGAGCCTGCAATCGGCTCGACGATGACCGCGGCGACGGTCGAGGGGTCGTGCAGCGCCACCAGCCGCTCGAGCTCCTCGGCGAGCTCCACGCCGTGGGCCGGCTGGCCGCGTGAGAACGCATTGCGCTTCAGGTCGTGGGTGTGCGCCAGGTGGTCCACGCCCGGCAGGAGCGAGGTCGACCACATCTTGCGATTGCTCACGATGCCACCGACCGAGATGCCGCCGAATCCCACGCCGTGATAGGCGCGCTCGCGGCCGATCAGCCTCGTGCGCGCGGCCTCGCCCCGCACCCGGTGGTAGGCGAGCGCGATCTTGAGCGCGGTATCGACCGACTCCGATCCCGAGTTGGTGAAGAACACCCGATCGAGGCCCGCGGGCGCGATCTTGGCGAGCGCGTTCGCGAGCTCGAACGCGGACGGATGAGCCATCTGGAACGCCGGCGCGTAATCGAGCGTGGCAAGCTGTCGCGCGACCGCATCGGTGATCTCGCTGCGGCCGTGGCCGGCGTTGACGCACCACAGTCCGGCGACGCCATCGAGGATCTGCCGGCCTTCGGGCGTGTAATAGTGCATGCCGCTTGCGCGCGCTAGCATGCGCGGCTTCGCCTTGAACTGGCGGTTCGGCGTGAAGGGCATCCAGAACGCCGCGAGGGCATCGCGGGCGGGGAAGTCGGAGGCGGCCATGAGGTGCTCGTGCTCGGGTGGTGGCTGGGGCGCGTGCGAGCCCCGTATGATAAGGAAGTGCCGTACCAAGAGACAAACTGCGGGATTCGCGCGCGCATTCCGAGCCGCGCATCGTGACGTCCTCTCGATTCCTCGCGAGCGCGCCGCGCGGGCTCGCCGATCTTCTGGCGAAGGAGTTGGCGATCCTCGGCGCGACCGATGTGCGGGAGCGGACGACCGGAGTGGCATTCGCCGGCACGCTCGAGACGGCGTATCGGACCTGCCTAGAGTCGCGGCTCGCCAACCGGGTGTTTCTCGAGCTCGCCCGCTTCGAGGCGCCGACGGCGGAGGCCTTCTACGGCGCGGCGCGGGCAATCGACTGGTCACAACATCTCGCCTCGCGGGCGACGCTCGCCTGCGATTTCAGCGGCAAGCATCCGGCGATCACGCACAGTCATTTCGGGGCGCTGAAGCTCAAGGACGCGATCGTCGACGCGTTGCGCGATGCCACCGGCGCTCGTCCCGACATCGTGTTGGATCGGCCGGGCGTTCGAGTGCACGCGCATGCTCGCGGAGGGGAGATCACGTTGTCGATCGATCTCTCGGGTGAGAGCCTGCACCGCCGCGGCTATCGCGGCGCGGCCGGCGAGGCGCCGCTGAAGGAGAACGTGGCCGCAGGGGTGCTGGCGAGGGCCGGGTGGGTGGAGCTTGCAGCCGCCGGCGCGCAGTTCCTCGATCCGATGTGCGGCTCCGGCACGCTCGTCATCGAAGCGGCGCTGATGGCGGCTGGCTGCGCACCGGGACTGCATCGCTCGTATTTCGGCTTTCTCGGCTGGCGCGGACACGATGAGGCGCTGTGGCGGCGAGTGCGCGAGCAGGCCCGGGCGCGCTGTCGCGCGAATGCGCCGCCGACCGTGCTCATTCGTGGCCAGGATCGTGATCCGGCGGCGGTGAGGGATGCGCGCGCGAATGCCGAGCGCGCCGGGATCGCATCGTGGGTGCAGTTTGAAGTTCGGCCGCTGGCGCAGGCGGCACCCGCGGGTGAACAGCCAGGTTTGCTCTGCACCAACCCGCCTTATGGCGTGAGGTTGCAGGACCTCGATGCGGCCCGGCTCGTCCATCGCGAGCTCGGCGAGGCGCTGCGCGAGCGGTTTCAGGGTTGGCAGGCGGCCGTGCTCACCGGCGCGCCGCAGCTCGGCATGGAGCTCGGCATCCGCGCGGCGCGCACCCACGCGCTGTGGAACGGCGCCATCGAGTGCCGGCTGCTGCGCATGAGCATCGATGCGGCGAGCCTGCGCCGGCCGGGCACCCTGGCGCGCGAGCGCTCGCCGCTGCGCGATACGCCGGGTGAGCGCATGTTCGCCAATCGCCTGGCGAAGAACCTGAAACGCCTGCGCAGCTGGGCCGACAAGGCCGGAATTTCGTGTTACCGGCTGTACGACGCCGACATGCCGGAGTACGCCTTTGCGATCGATCTCTACCGCACCGAGAGCCCCGACGAGAGTTGGCTTTACGTGCAGGAGTACGCGGCGCCCGCGGATATAGAGGAGGAGGCGGTGCGGCGCCGGCGCGGCGAGGCGCTGTCGAGCCTGCCGGAGGTCGCCGGTGTGCCGCCCGAGCGCATCAAACTGCGCACCCGCCGCCGTACTCACCGTGGCGAGCAGTACCGCAAGCTCGCCGCGCAGGGCAGCTTTCATACCGTGCTGGAAGACGGGCTGCGCTTTCGGGTCAACTTCGATGACTATCTCGACACGGGTTTGTTCTTGGATCATCGGATCACCCGCGCGCGGCTGCGTCAGGCGGCCGTCGGGCGTCGGTTCCTGAATCTCTTCGCGTACACCGGGACGGCAACCGTGTACGCCGCGGCGGGCGGTGCGGCGGCAACCGTTTCCGTGGATCTCTCGCGCACGTATCTGGATTGGGCGCAGCGCAACCTCGCCCTCAACAGCGCCGCCCTTGCGAGTCGGGCGCACGAATTCATCCAGGCCGACTGCATGGAATGGCTGCGCGACCGCGCCCGAGCGCGCGAGCGCTACGACCTCATCTTCCTCGACCCGCCCACCTTCTCGAATTCCAAGCGCATGGAGGGCGTGCTCGACATCGCTCGTGATCATACGGCGCTGATCGATGCCTGCATGTATCTGCTGTCGCCGGGTGGTCTGCTCGTCTTCTCGACCAACGCGCAACGTTTCCGACCCGATCCGGCGCTGAACGAGCGTTATGTCATCCGTGACGTGTCTGCCGCGACTCTGCCGCGGGATTTCGAGCGCAATCCGCGGATTCATCGCTGCTTCGAGATTCACCCGCCGCCCTGACCGGCACGCGGCTCGCCACCCCTTTACAGCCGGTTACGCTTACGGTAGGGTCGTTGCGGTATGTATCGGCCGGTGAAAACGCGCAAGATCACCATCAAAAGCCCCGGGGCGGGGCTCTGGTGAATCTCGCGCGCGTCTGAGTAGCCCGAAAGTCGCGAGTCAACCAGAGGCCCCGCCGGCACCGCCGTCGGGGCCTCGTTCGTTCCGGAGTCCGTCATGAAGTCTGGTGGTTCAGCCGTTCCGGCGCCGGTGGTCGCGATCGTGGGCGCCACGGGCGCCGTCGGCGTCGAGCTCATCCGCTGTCTCGAGCAGAGGCGCTTCCCGCTCTCGGAGCTGCGCCTCTTCGCCTCGGCGCGCTCCGCCGGCAAGACACTGCCCTATCGCGGTCAACAGCTACCGGTCGGGAAACTCGAGGAGGACAGCTTCCGCGGCGTCGATGTCGCGCTCTTCTCCGCCGGCGGTAGCACTTCCAAGCGCTTCGCGCCGCTCGCCGTCGAGCAGGGCGCCGTGGTCATCGACAACTCCTCGGCGTTTCGCATGGACCCGGGGGTGCCGCTCGTGGTGCCGGAGATCAACCCCGAGGCGGCGCGCGGCCATCGCGGCATCATCGCCAATCCCAACTGCTCGACCATCATCGCCATCACGCCGCTTTGGCCCGTGCACCGCCGCAATCGCATTCTGCGGATGATCATCTCCACGTACCAGGCCGCCTCGGGCGGAGGCGCCGCCGCCATGGAAGAGCTGCGCGAGTCGACCCGCGCCTATCTCGATGGCAGGCCGTACGAGCACCGTGTGCTGCCGCACCCCTACGCGTTCAATCTCTTCAGTCACAACTCCAGGGTCGACCCGCAGAGCGGCTACAACGAGGAGGAGACGAAGGTCATTCGTGAGACGCGCAAGATCTTCGGCGACGACTCGATCCGCATCGCCGCGACCTGCGTGCGTGTGCCGGTGCTCCGTGCTCACTCCATCGCGATCAACTTCGAGTGCGAGCGTCCCATCGACCCGCAGCAGGTCCGCGACATCGTGCAGACCGCGCCCGGCGTGAAGCTGGTCGATGATCCGCAGGCGAACTACTTCCCGATGCCGAAGGACGCCTCCGGGCAGGATCCGATCCTCGTCGGGCGCATCCGCCGCGACGTCAGCGACCCGAGCGGCCGCTCGATCGCGCTCTTCGTCGCGGGCGATCAGCTGTTGAAAGGCGCGGCGTTGAACGCCGTGCAGATCGCTGAGCTTCTGTAAATCAAAGCGGGTTTTGAGCACATCGCAATATGATCCTGGCCGGAAGCTCGCCGCCAGGAAGGCGGCGCGCTAGCCTACACGGACGTATTTACGGCGTTCCGGCCAGGGTCATATTGCGGGTGCGCTCGCCCAATCAGAGTAGATCTCTCAGCCGGTAATACAACATTGCGAGCACCAGCACGGGTCGGCGCAGCATCGCTCCGCCCGGGAAGTCCTGGTGCGGGATGCGCGCGAACACGTCGAAGCGCTCCGCCTGCCCCGCGATCGCCTCCGCGACCAGCTTGCCGGCGATGCCGGTGAGCGCGATACCGTGCCCGGAGAATCCCTGCAGGAAATAGACATTCGGCATCAGGCGTCCGAAGTGCGGCGCGCGGTTGAGCGTGATATCGACATGGCCGCCCCACGAGTACTCCACCCGTACGTCAGCGAGCTGTGGAAACACAGCGAGCATGCGCGTGCGCGTCGCGCCGGGAGCTTCGAACGAACCGAGCCCGGAGTAGCTCACCCGCCCACCGAAGAGCAGCCGGTGATCGGCGGATCGTCTGAAATAGTCGAGCACCCAGTTCATGTCGCTCACGGCCGCATTGTTGGCGATCAGCGCCCGTGCGCGCTCCGCACCGAGGGGCTCGGTCGCGATGATGTGGGTGCCTACCGCCATGATCTTGGCGGCGAGGGCCGGTGCGGTCTTGCCGAGATAGACGTTGCCACAGAGCACCAGATAGCGTGCGCGAACTTCCCCGGCCGGTGTGCGCACGCGCGCGGACGTGAAGCCGAGCGCGCGCGTGTCTTCGTAAATGCGCACGCCGGCGCGCTCCGCGGCCGCCGCGAGTCCGAGGGTGTAGTTGAGCGGGTGCAGATGCCCGCCGTTGGCATCGTAGAGCGCGCCGATGTAGCGCCTCGTCTGCAGCGTCGCTCGCACCTCATCCTCGGGCATGTAGCGGGCGCTGCGGTATTGCAGCTTCTCCTGTAGCTCCTCGAGCTCGCGGCGCAGCTCCCGGTCGTGGCGGGGCTTCACGGCGGTGAGCATGTAACCGTCGACCCAGTCGCAATCGATCCGATAGCGCGCGATGAGTGCGCGCATGAGCGCAAGGCCCTCGATGGAGACATCCCACGCGGCTCGCGCCGCACCGCGGCCGATCAGCCGCTCGAGCTTGCTCTGGCCGGAGGCAACACCGTGGATGGCCTGCGCGCCGCTGCGTCCGGAGGCGCCCCAGCCGATCCGATGCTGCTCGAGCAGCACCACCGAATAGCCGCGCTCGGCGAGATGCAGCGCCGCCGAGCACCCGGCGATGCCGCCGCCCACCACGCAGACATCGCACTCCGCCGAGCCGGCGAGCGCCGCCCGCCGGGGAGCAGGCTGCGCCGAGGCGGCATAGTAGGAAGCGGCATGCGCAGCCACCAGGATACCCTCGCTTTTTCAGTGACTTATGTGCACAGTGCATCCGGTCCGAGCCCCGCGGAGAATAGCGAGGCGACCGTGGGATGGGCAATGACCGCCTTGCCCACGGCTGTGGTCTAATTGATGTCCCCATGGTATCCGCCCGTCCCCTCATTGGCATTCCCGCAGACCGCCGGATGATCGGCCTGCACCCTTTTCACGCGGTAGGGGAGAAGTACGCGCGGGCGGTGCTGGATGCCGCCGGTGGGCTGCCGCTGCTCGTTCCCGCACTGGCCGAGGAGCTGCGCCTGGATGAGCTGGTGGACCGCCTCGATGGGCTCCTCTTCACCGGCAGTCCCTCGAACGTCGAGCCACACCATTACGAGGGTCCGCCGAGCCAACCCGGAACCCTGCACGATCCGGCCCGGGATGCCACGACCCTGCCCCTCATCCGCAGGGCGGTCGCAGCCGGGGTGCCGGTCCTCGGCATCTGCCGCGGCTTCCAGGAGGTCAACGTCGCCTTCGGCGGCAGCCTCCATCAGCGTGTGCACGAGGTTCCGGGACATCTCGATCATCGGGACGATGAGAGTCAGCCGCTCGAAGTTCAGTATGGGCCCGCGCACGAAGTGATCCTGGAAGCGGGCGGCTTGCTTCGCTCGCTCGCCGGCACCGAGCGCGTGAGTGTCAACTCCCTGCATTCGCAGGGCATCGAACGGCTCGGGCGGGGTCTTGTCGTCGAGGCGCGAGCGCCGGACGGACTGGTCGAGGCATTCAGAGTCGAGGGCGCGGCGCGGTTTGCACTCGCGGTGCAGTGGCATCCGGAGTGGAGAGTCATGGAGAACCGGCTGTCGCGCGCACTCTTTGCAGCGTTCGGCGGCGCATGCCGCGCCCGCGCCGAATCCAGGTGAAAGGCACGGGCATGGTGAGCGAGATCCGCCAGTTCTTCCGCGACCACGGCATTTCCGAGGTCGAGGCCATCATTCCCGACATGGCCGGGATTGCGCGCGGCAAGATCATGCCGGCGGAGAAGTTCGCCGAGGACGGCGGCATGCGCCTGCCGGAGAGCGTGTTCCTGCAGACGGTCACGGGTGATTACCCGCCGGAGACCGGTGCCGCCATGAGCCCGGCCGAGATCGACATCGTGCTCAAGGCCGATCCGAAGACCGTGCGCCGCGTGCCCTGGGCGGCGGAGCCCACCGCGCAGGTGATCCACGACTGCTTCTACTCCGATGGCAGGCGGGTCACCATGGCGCCGCGGCATGTGCTGCGCAACATCCTCGAGCTCTATGCGCAGCGGGGTTGGGCGCCGGTCGTGGCACCGGAGCTGGAGTTCTACCTGGTCGAGCAGAACAAGGACGCCGACTATCCGCTACGGCCCCCGGTCGGACGCTCCGGCCGGGCGGAGCCCGGACGTCAGTCCTACAGCATCGCCGCGGTGAATGAGTTCGATCCGCTCTTCGATGACATCTACCAGTTCTGCGAGGACCAGGAGATCGAGATCGACACGCTGATCCGCGAGGACGGGCCGGCGCAGATGGAGATCAACCTGATTCACGGGCCGCCGCTCGACCTCGCAGACCAGGCGTTTCTCTTCAAACGCACGGCGCGGGAGGCGGCGCTGCGTCACAAGATGTATGCCACCTTCATGGCGAAGCCGCACGCGAAGGAGCCGGGCAGCGCCATGCACATCCACCAGAGCGTGCTCGACGTCAAGACGAAGCGCAACATCTTCAGTAACCCCGACGGCACCCCCTCGCCGCTTTTCTTCGCGCACATCGGCGGGCTGCAGAAGTATCTGCCGGCGGCGATGGCGCTCTTCTGCGCCAACGTCAACTCCTACCGCCGCCTCACCCGCTATCTTTCGGCGCCGATCAACGTGCACTGGGGATACGACAACCGCACGGCGGGCCTGCGCGTGCCGATGTCGGGGCCGGAAGACCGGCGGGTCGAGAACCGGGTCGGCGGGGCCGACGCCAATCCCTACATCGCGATCGCCGCATCGCTCGCCTGCGGCTACCTCGGCATGATCGAGGGGCTGACGCCCTCGGACCCGATCACCGGCAGCGCGCACGAGCTGCCCTTCGGGCTGCCGCGCTCGCTCGATGAGGCGCTGCGGGAGCTGCGCCAGAGCGAGCCGCTGGTGAAACTGCTCGGTGAGCCGTTCGTTTCCGCCTTCACCATCGTGAAGCAGGCCGAGTACGAGGTCTTCCTGCAGGTGATCAGCTCCTGGGAGCGGGAGCACCTGCTGCTCAACGTCTGATTGGCTGCAAGCGGCCTGCGGCGACCGAGGCCGTCGCAGGTCCGGGGCGCGGACAAAAAGCGTGGTTTGCGCCCACTAGCGTGAGAGTGACAGGTGAAAAGCTATTCCATCTGCATTGCCGCGGCATTGCTGGTCCTGTTGGCGGGCTGCTCCAGTGGTGCGGATTCCGACAACGTCGTCAACGTCTACAACTGGTCCGACTACATCGACCCGCGAGTGCTGAAGGACTTCGAGAAGCAGTACGGCATCAAGATCAACTACGACGTGTTCGACAAGAACGAGGTGCTCGAGACGAGGCTCCTCACCGGCAACACCGGCTTCGACGTCGTGGTGCCGTCGGCGCCGTTCCTCGAGCTCGAGGTCCGCGCCGGCGCGCTCGAGAAGCTCGACAAATCCGAGCTGCCGAATCTGAAGTACCTCGATCCGGCCATCCGCCGCAGCGTCGCGCAGTACGACCCCGGCAATCAGTACGCCGCCGACTACATGTGGATCACCTCGGGGCTCGGCTACAACGTCCAGGCGGTGCAGGCCCGTCTGCCCGATGCGCCGGTCGACAGCTGGCGCCTCCTTTACGATCCAGCGTACGTCGCCAAGCTCAGGGACTGCGGCGTCACGATCATCGATGAGCCGACCGAGGTCATCGGCACCGCGCTCCTTTATCTCGGCCGCAATCCGAACAGCGAATCGCCCGCCGACCTCGCGGCCGCCATGAAGGTGCTGATGGCCATCCGCCCGTACGTGCGCTACGTCAACTCCTCGCGCTACATCGATGATCTGGCGAATGGCGAGATCTGTCTCGCGCTCGGCTGGTCGGGCGACGTCAAACAGGCGGAAGTGCGGGCGCAGGAGGCCGGCAGGCGGTACACGATCGCCTACTCCATTCCGAGAGAGGGCGCGGTCGAGAACTTCGACGTGCTGGCGATTCCCCTCAACGCCCCGCATCCGCGCAACGCCAACCTCTTCATCAATTACCTGCTCGATCCGCGCGTCGCCGCGCGCAATTCCGATCTCGTCAAGTACGCCAACGGCGATCCGGCTTCACGGCCGTACATGGAGAAATCGGTGCGGGACGACCCGGGCATCTATCCCTCGCCCGCGGTGATGCGCACCTTGGTTCCGGAACGGGCGAAGTCGATGCGGTTCATGCGCCTCTTGACCCGCGCCTGGACGGACTTCAAGACGGGAAGTTAGAGCGATAGGAAAAAAGGCCATGAATGCCCAACCGTCGACGGCGCCCGATCCGGCGCCACCCTATGTTCGGCTCGAGGCGGTCAGCAAGAAATTCGGCGAGTTTCTCGCCGTGGACGCAGTCTCGCTCGAGATCCGGCGCGGCGAGATCTTCTGCCTGCTCGGCGGCTCGGGCTCCGGCAAGACGACGCTGCTGCGGATGCTCGCGGGCTTCGAGACGCCGAGCGCCGGGCGCATCTACATCGACGGTGTGGATATGAGCGCGGTCCCTCCCTACGACCGCCCCGTCAACATGATGTTCCAGTCATATGCGCTCTTTCCGCACATGAGCGTCGAGAAGAACGTCGCCTTCGGCCTCGAGCAGGAGCGGATCGCGCGCGCGGAGATCCGCCGGCGCGTGGCGGAGATTCTGGAGATCGTGCAGATGAGCTCCTATGCCGCGCGCAGGCCGCACCAGCTCTCCGGCGGTCAGCGCCAGCGGGTCGCGCTGGCGCGGGCGCTCATCAAGCGGCCGAAGCTGCTGCTCCTCGATGAGCCGCTCGCCGCCCTCGACCGCAAGCTCCGTGAGCGAACCCAGTTCGAGCTGCTCAACATCCAGGAGCGGCTCGGCGTCACCTTCATCGTGGTCACGCACGATCAGGAGGAGGCGATGACGCTGGCCACGCGCATGGGCGTCATGGACCGCGGACGGATCGTGCAGGTGGGAACGCCGGCACAGATCTACGAGGCGCCCGTCAACCGCTTCGTGGCCGACTTCATCGGATCGGTAAATCTCCTGGAGGGTCGCGTCGTGGCTGCCGCCGCCGGCGAACTTACGATCCGCTGCGAGTCTTCGGGCTGCACGCTGCGGGTTGCGCATCGGCTCGAGTGCGCAGCGGGCGACACGGTCTGGGCGGCGATCCGGCCGGAGAAGATCACGCTCGCGACCGAGGCGAGTACGGACGAGGCGCGGCCGGGGCATAACCGCGTGCGCGGCAGGGTCCGCGAGGTCGCCTATATGGGCGATGTGTCGATCTGCCTGGTGGAGATCGAAGCCGGCAAGGTGGTGCGGGTGACTCTTCCCAACCGCGCCGGGCTCGCCGCACAGCGCGATCTGAGGCACGCGGCGGTGGTGCTGTCGTGGGATCCGGCGAGTCCCGTGATCCTGACACGTTAGGTGCGGCGCGTGGAACAGCCTGAGACGCGGGGACTCATCGAGCGGCTGCAGAGTCGTGGCGGACGGCGCCTCGTGATCGGCATCCCGGCGCTGTGGCTCGCCGTTTTCTTCCTCATTCCCTTTCTCATCGTCCTCAAGATCTCCTTCGCGGAGCCACGGCTCTCGATTCCTCCCTACACGCCGCTCCTCAGCTGGCTTCACGGGCTGCCGGTCCCGAGATTTCATCTGTCTGGCTACCGCTACCTCTTCACCGATCCGCTTTACCTGCGCTCCTACCTCTACTCCGTCATGGTGGCGGCGGTCTCGACGCTCCTCTGCTTAGGCTTGGGCTACCCGATGGCGTATGCCATCGCGCGCGCCGGGGAGGCCTGGCGAACCTTCCTGCTGATGCTGATCGTGCTGCCGTTCTGGACCTCGTTCCTGCTGCGTGTCTACGCCTGGATCGGGCTGCTGCAGAACGACGGCCTCGTCAACAACGTGTTGATGAGCCTCGGCCTGATCCGCCATCCCGTCACTCTGCTGCAGACCGACTTCTCGCTTTACATCGGGATCGTCTATTCCTACCTGCCCTACATGATCCTGCCTCTTTACGCCAACCTGGAAAAGCACGATCCGGCGCTGCTCGAGGCGGCGGCGGACCTCGGCGCACGGCCCCTGAGGGCTTTTCTGCGCGTGACCCTGCCGCAGTCGCTGCCCGGCATCGCCGCGGGCTCGCTGCTCGTCTTCATCCCGGCGGTCGGGGAATACGTCATTCCGACGCTGCTCGGCCGCACCGATCAGATCATGATCGGACGCATGCTGTCGGATGAGTTCTTCGACAACCGCGATTGGCCGGTGGCGAGCGGGGTGGCGATCCTGATCCTTCTGCTCCTCGTCGTGCCGATCGTGCTGCTGCAACGGGTCGAGCGCAGAGAACTGGAATCAGAGGCGGAAGCGGAGGCGGAGACACAAGTGCAAGCGCGGGTCGAGATATGAGCGGGAGAGGGCTCTTTTCGCGCACCGCGCTCGTGCTCGGGCTGGTATTCCTCTATGTGCCGATCCTCTCGCTCATCGTGTACTCCTTCAATAACAGCCGCCTGGTTACGGTCTGGGATGCCGCGCACTCGCCCACCCTCAAGTGGTACGGCGTACTACTCTCGGATGGACAGGTTCTCGATGCCGCCTGGCTGTCACTGCGCGTGGCCATCTGCGCGGCGACCACCTCGGCCGTGCTCGGGACGCTCGCGGGGACGGCGCTCGCGCGTTTCGGCGCCTTCCGCGGCCGCTCGCTCCTCCTCGGTATGACGACCGCCCCGATCGTGATGCCGGAGGTGATCAGCGGGCTCTCGCTGCTGCTGTTCTTCGTCGTCGTCGAGCATGCCATCGGCTGGCCGCGGGGCATGGGGGCGCTCACGATAACCCTTGCCCACGTCTCCTTCTGCATGGCGTACGTCACGGTGGTGATACAGTCGCGCCTGGCGGGCTTCGATGAGTCGCTGGAGGAGGCGGCGCAGGACCTCGGCGCCCGCCCCGCGAAGGTGTTCTGGCGCATCACGCTGCCGCTCATCCTGCCAGCGGTGCTGGCCGGCTGGCTGCTCGCCTTCACCCTCTCGTGGGATGACCTCGTGATCTCGCAGTTCGTCGCCGGCCCGGGCTCGAGCACCCTGCCGATGGTGATCTTCTCCAAGGTGCGGCTCGGGGTGAGTCCGGATGTGAATGCGCTCGCCACCCTCATGGTCTCGGTGGTGGCGAGCGGTGTGGTGATCGCGACGCTATGGATGCGTCATCGACAGAGACGGCGCGAGCGCGACATGCAGCTTGCCGCCGTCGCCAACCTTTGACGGGAATGAGCATATGACGCGCAGATTGTTGGGTATCGATGTGGGTGGCTCCTTCATCAAGGCGGGTGTGGTGGACCTCGAGACCAGAGGTCTCGTCGGCGAGATCATCTCCGCGCCGACGCCTCAGCCTTCGACGCCCGAGGCGATGATGCCGACCATCGCCGCGCTCGCCGCGAAGCTTCCCGAAGCCACCGGGCGGGTGGGCCTCGCTTTCCCCGCCGTCGTCAAGAGCGGCCGGGCGCGCACCGCCGCCAACGTCGATCATGCCTGGATCGGGGCGGACGGCGCGGCGCTCATCCGCCGTACGCTCGACCGCGATGCGCTCTTCCTCAATGACGCGGACGCTGCGGGTATCGCGGAGATGCGCTTCGGGGCCGGGCGCGGTGTGCGCGGCTCCGTCGTCATGCTGACTTTCGGTACCGGCATCGGCTCGGCGCTCTTCATCGAGGGCAGACTCTTTCCCAACACGGAGCTCGGACACATGGAGCTCAACGGCATCGATTCAGAGAAGTACGCT
>Ga0335074_10005654_pt1 | contig 17293 bp, 16 predicted proteins | sample Lox_Sample_23_FD_206715 | JGI IMG/M metagenome (GOLD analysis project Ga0335074, IMG submission 206715) | Soil microbial communities from Loxahatchee National Wildlife Refuge, Florida, United States - Lox_Sample_2.3 | ecosystem: Environmental > Terrestrial > Soil > Wetlands | place: USA... | reverse complement strand
GTTCCCGAAGTACATGAGTTCCCAGATGGCCTTGTCCGCGAATTCCTCGATGAGCGTGCCAGCGCGGAAGTACTGCACCCGGCACTCGCCGCTGAAGCGCAGGTAGGCGCCGTCGAAGCCGGCCAGTGCCGCCGCGAGCCGCTTGATGCCGTGGACGCCTTCGATCAGCCTGGCGCGGGTCAGGACGTCCTTGGCCGCGTAGGTCAGCACATAGCGGTCGTCCCCGTCCCGGTAGCTGTAGCGCAGCACGTCCGCCACGGGCTTGCCGGTTGCCTCGTCGGTGTGGACGTCCTCCAGCGTGAAGGCGACTTTCTCGGCATCGCCGGTGAGGATGCGCCCGTCCCTGGCGAGCATGAAGTTCGGGATCGACGCGTAGCCGTACTTCTCGTGCGCGGTCACGTACGAGGTGATCACGGAGTACGGACCTGCCTGACCGCGCGCCCAGTACCAGTCGTGGATCAGCTTCTGCAGGGCGGCATTGCCCCAGTTGTGATCGTGGTAGCCGATGCCGGCGCTCTGGTGGACCTCCTCGCCGATGCGGTAGCGCACCTCGGCCGTCCCCTGCGGGACGGCGGGCATCCAGGCGAACGTACGGGCCTTGTCGGCGCCGAACCAGACGTGCCCGGTTCCCGGCCGCCACGACGGGACCTGGCGGGTCAGCGTCACGTCGACGCTGACCTCATCGATCGCGGCGGTGATGCGGTAGCGGCGCAGGTCCCCCTCGAAGCGGTTCCCGGCGATGCGGACGTCGGCGTGCTCGGTCGCGGCCGAGTAGCTCTCGCGCGCGAAGCGCTGCTCCTTCTGCAGGCTGCGGCCGTCGGGCAGGTCGAGGTTGATGCGGACCAGCGGGGTAAGCGGCTTCTGCGGCTCGGTGAAGTCCTTGTCCTGAAAGACGACGACGAGCGACGCGCCGTCGTCCAGGTGCGCGTCGAAATACCACCACTCGAAGCTGCCGCGTCCGCCGTCGGTGCGGGCACCGTCCTCCCAGGGGGCGATGGTGTCGCGGGACAGCCCCAGGCGCTCGTAGTCGGCGTCGCTCGCGGCCCGTCCCGCCAAGGGTGTCGTTGTGGTCATGGCACATCTCCCTTACTGAAGGAATATTCTTTTTAAGGTTGGCCCAACCTCGCTGCCCCTGTCAAGAGTGAATATTCCTTCTGTTTGATGGCAGGGTGGGCGCCATGCCCCGGATCACCGACGAGCGCCGGGAAGCCCGGCGCGAGCAAGTCCTTGAGGCGGCGCGCGCCTGCCTGCAAGAACACGGGCTGGAAGCCGTGTCGATGGAGATGATCATCGTCCGCTCCGGCCTGTCGACCGGTGCCGTCTACGGCTACTTCAAGGGCAAGGACGACATCATCAACGTCGTCGTGACCGACGGAACGGCCGCGATGGGCCGGCAGCTCGTCCCCATCCTGACGGACCCCGAGCCGCCGCCGCTTCCCCAGTTCGCCGAGCAGCTGCTGCGCGTCATCGCGGATTTCGGCCGCGGCAAGCCGGGCGGCATCGACCGGCTGCTCGTGTCCCTGCACGGCTGGAGCCACTCCCAGAGCGACCCCGGCCTCAAGGCGGCCACCCGCACCGCCTACCGCAGACAGCGCGAGCTGTTCGCCGAGACGGTCCGGCGGTGGCAGGCGGCCGGGGAGCTCGACCCCGGCGCCGACCCCGGCGGGGTAGCGGAGCTGCTGCAGTCGATGGTCCTGGGGTTGCCGCTGCGCGACGTGCAGGAAGCCGCCTCGCATGCCGCGGTCTGCGGGTGGCCCCGCAGCCGACGTCGGGCGATCCTGGAAACCTCGTCCGGGCCGGACTGTCGGCCAAGGGCGGCGGCAGCAGCCCGCCGCTGGAGGCCTACACCATCTCATAACCACGTAGCCGCGGTATCGCCGCAGGCGTGGGCCTCCCTCGGGTAGGTCCAGGCCTGCGGGCTTGCGTGCGCTTGGGCAGTGTCGCTCGGGCAGGGCTCGAACCCTGGGCAAGAAAGGTCTACCTATCACCGATAGGTCCTTGTGTTCCTATCGATGATAGGTTAGTCTCCTATCAATGATAGGAAGTCGCCAGGGAGGACCGAGATGGTGCCGATCTACGTGGCTCGCGGGCTGGCGGACGGCCGGCACCGGGAGCTGCCCGCCGAGGCGGAGCGCCGCCGGCTGTTCGCGGCGGTGCCCGCCGGGCCCGGCGCGGTCCGGCGGTTCGCCCTGCGGGTGGCCGGCCGGGGGCGGCGGCCGGCGGTGGCCCGGCGGCCGGCCGCCCTGGCGCCGCGGGCATACGGGCCGCTGGCCATCTGATCGGCGCACGATGGCGGACCAGGTCGCGAAGCGGCGTGCGGACAAGACGGCGGAGATCGTGGCGTGCGCCTGGGCGCTGGCCCGGGCGGACGGGATCGCCGGGGTGACGCTGCACGGCCTGGCGCGGGTGGTGGGCATGCGTGAGCCCTCGCTGTACGTGTACTTCGGCTCCAAGCTGGCGTTGTACGACGCGATGTTCGCCGATGGCAACCGGCAGCTGCTGGAGCGCCTGGCCGCCGTGACGCTGTCCCCGGAGCCCCGCCAGGCGCTCAAGCAGTGGCTGCATGCGTTCGCCGCGTTCGGCAGCGAGGACGGCGAGCGTTACCAGCTGCTGTTCCACCGGCCCGTCCCCGGCTTCACGCCCTCGGCGGAGTCGTACGCGCTGGCCGGGAAGGTACTCGGCGGCGTGTACGCGCTGATGCGGGCGGCCGGGGTAACAGAGCAGGGCGACATGGACTGCATCGTCGCCGTCACCGCCGGCGTGACCGACGCGCAGATCAGCAACGATCCCGGCGGTGACCGCTGGCTGCGGCAGCTCAGCCGTCTGGTCGACCTGGTGGCCGACGATGGCATCGCACGGGGGAGGACCCGATGACCACTGACCGCATCGGCCGCGCGGAAGCCCGCCGCCTGGCCGGGGACGAGTTCGCGCGCTTCGCGGAACTGGCCGCCGCGCTCACCCCGCAGGAGTGGGCGATGCCGACCGACTGCACGGCGTGGGACGTCCGCACGATCGCCCTGCACGTGCTCGGCTCGGCCGACGCGCAGGCCTCGGCGGGCGAGTTCGCGCACCAGCTGCGCCGCGGGCTGCCGCTGAACAAGCAGATCGACTCGCACCACTGGGTCGACGGCCTGAACGAGCTGCAGGTCCGCGAGCGTGAGCAGCTGTCCGGCGCCGAGCTCGTCGCGCAGCTGACGGCGGCCGGCCCGAAGGCGGTCAAGGGCCGCTGGGGGACACCGGCGCCGATGCGGTACCTGCCGCTGCCGTTCGGGCCTCCCCTTGGCTGGCGGCCGCTGAAGTACCTGCTCGACGTGGGGTTCACCCGCGACGTGTGGTGCCACCGGATCGACATCTGCCACGCCACGGGCCGGCCGATGGACCTCACGCCGGACCACGACGGCCGGCTGGTCGCCGACATCGTGGCCGAATGGGCCCAGCTCCACGGCCAGCCGTTCGACCTGGTGCTTGACGGGCCGGCCGGCGGCGCCTTCCGCCACGGCCGCGACGGCGAGCACGTCCAGATCGACGCCATCGACTTCATCCGGACGCTGGCCGGCCGCCGGCCAGGCAGCGGCGTGCTCGCCAACCCGCTGCCCCTGTAACCCCGTTCCACCGCCACACCACCACCAGGAGGAAAATCATGGCCACCGTCATCATGCAAAAGTGGGACGGCATCACGCCCGGCCAGTACGACGCGCTCCGCGAGAGCGCCGGCTGGGACCGCGACGTGCCCGCCGGGATGCGCTTCCACGTCGCCTCGTTCGGCGACGGCGTGCTGCACATGACCGACGTGTGGGACAGCGAAGAACTGTTCGGCACGTTCGTCCAGACCCGGATCCTGCCCGGACTCCGCCAACTCGGCATCCCCGGCCAGCCCGACACGATCACCCAGACCGCGCACGAGGTCACCGCGGCAGACGGCACCTGACATGGAAAACGGCGGTGCCGGGCCCGGCCCGGCACCGCCGCCGTAACCCCATCCCGCCGACAGCATTCCGCGGCTTCGCCGCCGAACCCGGGGCCTGAACCGCCCGGCGGCCTGACGCAAGCTGGCGTGTGGATGTGCGTTCGCTGCTGTTAACCCGTCCATGCCTGGGTATGAGACGGCAGGTGGATCCGGTGCGGGCGCTGCGGCAGATCGCGTTCGAGCTGGAACGCGGGGGCGCGCCGACGTACCGGGTGCAGGCGTTCCGGCGCGCGGCGCGGGTGGCCGAGAGCCTCCCGCCGGTTGAGCTCGAGCGGCGGGCCGGCAACGGGACGCTGCAGGCCCTGCCGGGGATCGGCGAGACCACCGCCCGGGTGATCGCGGAGGCGGTCCGCGGCGAGGAGCCGGCGTACCTGTCCAGGCTGCTGGCCGAGCAGCCGGCGACGGAGTACGACGGGCTGCGTGCGGCGCTGCGGGGTGACTGCCATACCCACTCGGACTGGTCCGACGGCGGCAGCCCGCCCCGGGAGATGGCCGAGGCGGCCCGCGACCTGGGTCACGAGTGGATCGCGCTGACCGATCACTCGCCGCGGCTGACCGTGGCGAACGGGCTGTCGGCGGCGCGGCTGCGCGAGCAGCTCGCGCTGGTCGCGCAGCTGAACGACGAGCTCGCCCCGTTCCGGGTGCTGACCGGGATCGAGGTCGACATCCTGGAGGACGGCTCGCTTGACCAGGACGAGGGCCTGCTCGCCGAGCTCGACGTGGTGGTGGCCAGCGTCCATTCCCTGCTCCGGATGCCGGCCGGGCCGATGACGGACCGGATGGTGGCCGCGATCCGCAACCCGCACGCCGACGTGCTCGGCCACTGCACCGGCCGGCTGCTCGGCGGTGGGCGCGGCCGCAGGCCGGAGTCGGCCTTCGACCCCGAGGCGGTCTTCGCCGCCTGCCGTGAGCACGGCGTCGCGGTGGAGATCAACTGCCGGCCCGAACGGGCCGACCCGCCCGACCGGCTGCTCGGGCTGGCCGCCGAAGCTGGGTGCCTGTTCGCCATCGACTCCGACGCGCACGCGCCCGGGCAGCTGGACTGGCTGGGTAACGGGACGGTCAGGGCCGAGAAGTTCGGCATCGAGGCGGACCGCGTGATCAACACCCGTACCGCCGGCGAGGTGGCCCGCCGCGGTCGCGGGCCCGGGACATCCGGTTCGGGTGCCCGGTGAGCCATCCGCTGATCGCGGCAGGACCGGAAGCTGGGGCCGTCCGGCTATTCGGCGAGCGCTTCGGAGGGTCGCCCGAGGGTGTCTGGCGAGCGCCGGGGCGGGTCAACCTCATCGGCGAGCACACCGACTACAACGAGGGGTTCGCGCTGCCGTTCGCGATCGGCGCCGGGGTGTGCGTGGCCGGCGCCGCCCGGGAGGACGGGGTGGTCGCGCTGGCCTCGCGGCAGTACGGCGAGGAAGTGGTAACGGTTTCGCCCGAGGCCCTGGCGCCCGGTCGGGTGGCCGGCTGGGCCGCGTACCCCGCGGGCGTGGCCTGGGCGCTGCGGTCGGCCGGTCACCGGGTGGGCGGCGCGAACCTGGCCGTCGACGCCGACCTGCCGGCCGGCGCCGGGCTGTCCTCATCCGCGGCGCTGGAGTGCGCGACCGGGCTCGCGCTGGCCGGGCTCTACCGGCTGGCGGTGCCGCGTCCGGAGCTGGCGGCGCTCGGCCGGCGGGCGGAGAACGACTTCGTCGGCGTGCCCACGGGGCTGATGGATCAGCTGGCCGTGCTGCTCGGCCAGGCCGGGCACGCGCTCCTGCTGGACTGCCGGGCCGGGACCGTGACCTCGGTGCCGCTGGATCCTGCCGCGGGCGGGCTGGTCCTGCTGGTCATCGATACCCGCGCGCGGCATGAACTGACCGACGGCGGGTACGCGGCGCGCCGTCGCGCGTGCGAGGACGCGGCACGGGCCCTCGGCGTACGATCGCTGCGCGAGATTACCCAGGTGAGCGAGCTGGACGAGCTCGGCGACCCGGTGCTGCGCCGGCGGGCGCGGCACGTGGTCAGCGAGAACCGCCGCGTCCTGGAGGTGGCCCGGCTGCTGCGCGCCGGCCAGCTGGGCCAGGTCGGGTCGCTGCTGACCGCCTCTCACGCGTCGCTCCGCGATGACTTCGAGGTGTCCTGGCCGGAGGCCGACGCCACGGTCGAGGCGGCCCGGCAGGCCGGGGCGCTGGGGGCGCGCATGACGGGGGGCGGCTTCGGCGGTTCGGTGATCGCGCTGGCCCCGGCCGCGGCCGCCGCCGGGGTCACCGGCGCCGTGACGGACGTTTTCGGTCGGCGGGGCTGGCGGGCCCCGGTGATCATGCCGGCCCAGCCTGCGCAGGGCGCGGTCAGGGTGCGCTGATCCGCTCCCCCGCTAGGCGCCGGGCCCGTCAGCCGAGCTGGCGCAGGCGCTCGGCCGCCGCCTCGGGCACGACGTCGTTAGCGAACGCGCCCATGCCCGATTCCGATCCAGCCAGGTACTTCAGCTTGCCCGGCGCGCGCCTGATGGTGAACAGCTCCAGGTGCAGCGCGAACTCGTCGCGGCCCTGGCGGACCGGCGCCTGGTGCCAGCCGGAGATGTACGGCGCCGGGCTGCCGAACAGCCGGTCGAACCGGCGCAGCAGGTCGAGGTACAGCTCGCAGAATTCGGCCCGGGCCGCAGCGGCCAGCGCGCCCAGGTCGGGCACTCGGCGGCGCGGGTACAGGTGGACCTCGTACGGCCAGTGCGCGGCGAAGGGCACGAACGCCGTCCAGTGCCGGCCCTGGAGCACGACCCTGCGCGAGTCCGCGCGCTCGGCGTCCAGGAGGTCGTCGAACAGGTTGCGGCCGGTCCGGTCCCGGTAGCTGGTGCAGGAGGCCAGCATGCGGTCGGTCCGCGGCGTGACGTACGGGTAGGCGTAGATCTGCCCGTGCGGGTGCGAGAGCGTGACCCCGATCTCGGCGCCGCGGTTCTCGAAGCAGTAGACCTGCTCCACGGCGGGGATCCCGGCCAGCGCTGCGGAGCGGTCCACCCAGGCCGCCATGACGATCGCGGCCTGATCCGGGGTCAGGTCGGCGAAGGAGGCATCGTGCCGCGGGCTGAAGCAGACGACCTCACACCGGCCGCCGGCCGGACGGCCGGCCAGCAGGGTGTCCGGGTCGATGGCACGGCCCGCGTCCCCGGATCCGAGGGTGGGAAAGCGGTTCTCGAAGACGACGACCTCGTAGCCGGGGGCCGGGATCTCGGTCAGGCGGCCGTCCGTCGAGGGGCACAGCGGGCAGTGGCTGGGGTCGGGCTGGAAGGTCCGGTCTTGGCGGTGGCTGGCGATGACCACCCACTCGCCGAGCAGCTGGTCCCGGCGGGCCTCCGACTCCACGTGGACCGGGTCGAGGGAGCGGCGGTCGGGATAGTCAGCCGGGTGTTCGGGGACGGCGCCGAAGTACATCAGCTCGCGCCCATCGGCGAGGGAGATCGTGGTCTTCCTGACGCTCCCGAGCATTCCCGCCGCCATGGGCCCATGCTGGCAGAGCCCGGCGGGCGACGCGAATAGGTGCGGCGCCGGTCCTCGCGGCTACCCCCAGATCGCCGCCCCGGTGCCGGGGTCGAAGAACTGGATGCCGTCGGGCTTGATGGCAAAGGTGGCCCGCTCCCCCACCTTCACCGGGCTGCCCGGGTCGACGCGGGCCACGCCCTCGCCCGCCTCGGTGACCGCTTCCTCGTCCGCGCTGGCCACGCCCTCGGCCTGGATCCGCCGGGCATCGACGGTGAAGTGCACCATGAGCTCAGAGCCCAGCGCCTCGATCAGGTCCACGTCACCGACCAGGGTCGGCCCGGTGGCACCGTTCACCGCAGCGGGCAGGTGCTCCGGCCGTAGGCCCACGACCACCTTCTGGCCGGCGTGGAACGCAAGGGCGGGCCGCGCCGAGCGGACCGAGTCCGGCAGCTCGATCTCCTGCGAGCCGAGCCGGAAGGACCGGGCGCCCTCGGTGACCGTAGCCTCGTACAGGTTCATAGCCGGCGAGCCGATGAACGCCGCGACGAACAGGGTGTCCGGACGGTCGTAGAGCACCTGCGGGCTGTCGACCTGCTGGAGGACCCCGGCGCGCATGACCGCGACCCGGTCGCCCATGGTCATCGCCTCGACCTGGTCGTGGGTGACGTACATGGTCGCCACGTTGACGCGCCTCTGTATCCGCTGGACCTCGGCGCGCATCTGAACCCGCAGCTTAGCGTCCAGATTCGACAGCGGCTCGTCCATCAAGAACACGGCTGGCTCGCGCACGATCGCCCGGCCCATCGCCACCCGCTGTCGCTGCCCGCCGGACAGCTGGGCCGGCTTACGGTCCAGCCAATCTGAAAGCCCCAGGATGTCGGCAGTCTCCTTGACCTTGGCCGCGATATCGGCCTTGGACAGCTTGCGCATCCTGAGCGCGAAGCCGATGTTGTCGGCCACGCTCATGTGCGGGTACAACGCATAGTTCTGGAACACCATCGCGATGTCTCGGTCCTTCGGGCTTACGTCGTTCACGACCTTCCCGCCGAAGGTCAGCGTGCCGGAGGAGATCTCCTCCAGCCCGGCCACCATCCGCAGCGCGGTGGTCTTGCCGCACCCCGACGGGCCGACCAGCACCATGAACTCGCCGTCGCGCACGTCGAGGTCCAGGTCCTTCACGGCGTGGAAGCCGTTGGGATACAGCTTGTTGATCTGCTCCAGGGCTATCGTGGCCATCGCGCCTCCCGGGATAAGGCTGTACGCGCCGTTCGTTGGTTGATGGAAGGTTCCATCTAATATGGGTACGCCTGGCCACCACCGCTGTCAAGGGCAAGTTCCGCGGCCGGGTGGTCGGTTCGGGCTGGGCGAGGTCGCTGCGGGCCCTGGCGACGCCGTCAGGGCTGGGCGAGGTCGCTGCGGCCCTGGCGACGCCGTCAGGGCTGCGCGGGCCTGCCGCGGACCGGCCGGAGGCTTCAGGGCAACGCGGAGCCTGCCGCGGACCGGCCAGTGGCGCGTTAGGACTGCGCGGGCCTGGCTGTGCTGGCGCGGGCTACCAGCTCGAGCGGGAGCTCCTGGCGCTGCGGGACGACCCGCTCCCCCCGCAGCAGGGCGCACAGCCGTCGCGCGCCCTCGGCGCCGCTCCGCTCGAGCGGCTGGCGGACGGTACTCAGGCCGAGGAAGCCCGCGGACTCGATGTCGTCGAAGCCGACGACCGACAGCTGCTCTGGTACCTGAACGCCGAGCCGGTCCGCCGCCGCGAGGACGCCGATGGCCTGGGTATCGGAGGCCGCGAAGATCGCCGACGGGGGTTCGGTCGACTTCAGCAGCTGGGCGGCGTGCTCTGCCGCGGTCGCCGCGTCGTGCGGGCCGCGCCGGACCAGATCTGCCTCGGCAGCGAGGCCCGCCGCCGCCAGGGCCTCCCGGAACCCTCGCAGCCGGGTGGCCGAGGAGGTAAAGCCCAGGCCGGCCGGGGGCCTGGCGAACGCCATGTCGCCCACGAAGCCGATGCGGCGATGCCCTAGCCGGATGAGGTGTTCGGCGGCCAGCCGACCGCCCGCCACGTCGTCGACGACCGTATGCGGGACCCCGGCGACGGCCGCATCCACGCTCACCAGCGCCACCTCCGCCCCGGCGAACCTGGCCAGCTGCTCTCGGGACAGCGGCAGGCTGATGGCCAGGACCCCGTCGACGCGGTGGGTCGGGAGCAGGGCGTCCAGGTGCCGGTCCCGCTCGGCCGGGGTGTCCACGTTGCACACGATCGTGTCGTAGCCCTGTTCCGCGAGGAACGCCAGCGCGCTCGCCACCCGGACCACGACCGAGGGCCTGGTCATGTGGGTGACGACGACCGCTACCGTCCGGGATATGCCGCGGACCAGCGGCGCAGCCTGGTGATCGGGCTGGTAGCCGGGTCGGCCGGTGTCGAATCGTTCACCGCGCCTCGCGCCGCCATCGAGCGTGGGCATCGGGCGCTGCTCGCCGCCGGTGCTCTCCCCCAGCCGCAGAGGCGCCGCTACCACCTCGCCGGGGGACTCGTCCGGACCATGGTCGACCTGCCGCAGCGCCCGGGTCACCATGCGCGCGGCGATGTCGTCGACCGGGATGGCGACGCTGGTCAGGCTCGGGTGCAAGAAGTCGGCCGCGATGCTTCCGTCGAAGCCGGTGACGCCGAGATCGCGGCCGATCCGCAGCCGCAGTTCCGCGGCCACCCCGTAGATGACGGCGGCCAGGCGGTCGCTGCCGGTCACGATGGCATCCGGGCGGGTGCCGGCGCGGGCGCCCCGGCGGGTTCCGGCCAGGAGCGACCGGATCTTCGCGCGGGCACTGGCCTCGTCGACAAGCAGCAGCTCAGCCTGATCGGCCGCGACGCCCTGGCGGGCCAGGCCGGCCCTGAACCCGGCGGTCCGCTGGTGATCCCACAGGCTCTCCGACCGGTAGCCGAGGAACGCGATGCGCTCATAACCGCGGCCCAGGACGTGTTCCACCGCGGCGGCAATGGCCTCGTGGTTGTCGATGTCGACCCAGTGCTGCGGCAGCGCGGGGCCCGTCCGGCCGAAACACGCGAAGGGCATCCCGGCCTCGGCCAGCAGGACGACGCGAGGGTCTTCGAGCTGCATTTCCGACAGCAGGAAGGCGTCCACGCTACGGCTCGCGATCAGGCGGCGCATGTCCTCCTGGGGGTTCCCGTCCGGTACGACGACCACCATGCTGTAACCCCGGCGGCCGCTGGCCGCCGCCAGGGCCTGCAGGAACTGCTGCATGATGTAGTTGCTCGGGAGCAACTGGACGCGGGGCAGCACGTACGCGATCTGTCCCGCACGGCGCGAGCGCAGGCTCCGGGCGCCGTGGTGCGGGTAGTACCCCAGCGCGGCCACGGCCTCGAGCACCCTGGCCCGGGCGGCCTCGCCGACCCGGCCGCTGCCGTTGAGTACGTTCGAGACGGTCTGGCGGCCCACCCCCGCGGCGCGGGCCACGTCCTGAATCGTTACCTGACCCGCGGACGCTCTGGCTTGGGCTTCTACAGGTCTGGTCACTCCCTCACGGTACATCCGGACAAGTCACCTCTTGACAGCAGATAGGCGCAGCGTTTCTATGTGATAGATCGTTCCATCATCTACCTAGCCTACCCCGGGCGCTCGCCAGGCCCGGGGGGACGGTCCCCGGTACGGAGGGAGAGTCCCGTGCAGCAAGACAACAATCTGCGGTCGGGTCGGAACCGCCGGACCGGCGCTCCGGCGGCCGCCGGAGGTCCCCGGGTTCCTGAGCACCCCGAGGCCTCCGGCGGCGGCCCGGTGCTGAGCCGCCGCTCGATGATGAAGGCGCTGGGATTCGGGGCAGCCGCGATCGCCGGCCCCGGCCTGGTCGCCGGCTGCTCTTCGTCCGGCGGGGTCACCAGGATCGTGTTCGAAGAGACCAAGCCCGAGGTCGTCCCGTATTTCAACAACCTGGTCGCGAAGTTCAACGCGACGCACCCGAACATCGTGGTAACGCACGACTTCACCTCGAGCCTTATCGCGGAGTTCGTGCGCGGGAACCCGCCCGCCATCGACTGCGACAACTACAACCTGACCACGTCCATCTTCGTGGCCCGCGGCGTGCTGGCCGATCTGTCCGGTCTGCCGCAGGCCCAGACCATCGACCCGAACATCCAGGCGCTCGTCTCCCAGTACGCCTCCTTTAAGGGCGAGACCAGCGTCCTGCCCTATTCGGTGGCTGCCGAGGGCGTCATCTACAACGTGGACCTGTTCGACAAGGTCGGCGTTTCTTCCGTCCCCACCACCTGGACCGAGTTCCTCGGGGTGTGCGAGAAGTTCAAGTCAGCGAACATCACGCCGATCTTCCAGACGTACGGGGACACCTGGACAACTCAGCAGGGCCTGTTCGACTACACCACCGGCGGCATGATCGACATCGCTGCGTTCTACAAGCAGCTCAACGCCGAGGGCACCAACCTCGGTCCTAACTCGTCGGTGTCCTTCGGGAAGGACTTCACCCCGGCCTGCCAGAAGATGCTCAGCCTGGCGCCGTATTTCAACGCCAACCCCATCGCCGAGCACTACGCCACGGGCAACCTCGCCTTCGCGAACAGTCAGGCGGGCATGTACATGCAGGGGCCGTGGGCCGTGGGCGAGGTTCTCGCCATCAACCCCAAGCTCAAGATGGGCACCTTCCCGATGCCCGCCACGGACGACCCGTCCCAGACCAAGTGCCGGGTCAACCTCGACCTGGCCATCTGGCTGCCGCGATCCCAGGCGCCCGCCCAGCGGGCCGCGGCCATCCAGTTCCTCGATTACCTCATGCAGCCGAGCGTTATGAACGCGTACAACCAGGCCAACCTGGCGTTCACCCCGCTCAAGAACGCCCCGCCGCAGACGAGCCCGATCGTTTCCGGCCTCAACGAGTACGTCAGCTCCGGCCGGTTCTACCAGGGCGCGGGGACGTACGTGCCGATCACGATCCCGGTCGGGAACTTCATCCAGGAAATGATGCTGACCGGCAACGTCGGCGGATTCACCTCGTCGATGGACAGCGCGTTCAAGCGCCTGGCCATCCGGACCTCGGCGTGAGCCCGCATGAGCACCGGATCTAGGAGGCAGGCATGACCGCGACCGCACTTTCGACCCAGCGGGCCACAGTCCGCGCCAGGCGGAATCCGCTCAGCCTGGTGAAGAGCATTTTCTTTCCGGTGTCGCCGACGTACCTGTTGATGGTCGTCCCGGCGATCATCCTGTTTACGTTCTTCATCGTGTACCCGGCGGTCCTGGGAGCGTTCTGGAGCTTCACGAACTACGTGGGGTACGGAGGCTCGAAATTCATCGGCTTCGCCAACTACAAGGCCGCGTTCGCCGACCCGACCATCCGGGATTCCTATGGATTCACGCTGCTCTTCTCGGTCGTGGCGTGCATTGTCACCAACGTCGTGGCGATGGCCCTAGCGCTCGCGCTGAACTCCAGGATCAGGTGGCGGACGGGGTTCCGGACGATCTTCTTCATGCCCATGGTCCTGTCCGGCCTGATCGTGTCCTACATTTTCACGTTCATCATCGGTACGTCGGTCCCGATCATCGCGGGGGCGATCCATTTCGCCCCGCTGGAAACCGATATCCTGGCCAACCAGCACCTCGCCTGGCTCGGCGTCGTGTTCGTCGCGTCCTGGGTGGCCGTCCCGGGCGCGATCATCATCTACCTGGCCGGGCTGGTTTCCATCCCGTCCGAGGTCTACGAGGCGGCCTCGATCGACGGGGCGAGCGGGTGGAAGAAGTTCCAGACCATGACCTTCCCGCTGCTCTTCCCGTTCTTCATCATCAACACCATCCTGACCTTCAAGGCCTTCCTCAACGTGTACGACGTCGTCGTCGGCCTGACCGGAGGCGGTCCCGGCACGGCGACCACGAGCGTGGCGCAGACGATCTTCAACGGCTTCTTCAACGGCGACTACGCCTACCAGATGGCCAACGCCGTCATCTTCTTCATCATCACGCTGTTCTTCGCGGTCTTCCAGCTCGGAGTCCTCCGGCGACGGGGAGGGAGTTTCTAAATGGCGACCCAGGTAACTACCGCACCCGTCGCCGCGCCGCGGGTGGCAACACGCCGGCGGCGCCTCACGCCCGAGGGCGGACGGATCAACTGGGGGCTGACGATCATCGTCGCGATCGTGTCCCTGGTCATCCTCGTCCCGCTGTACTTCGCCATCGCCATGGCCCTGAAGTCGCCGGCCCAGACCGGCACGGGCACCGGCTTCAACTTCCCCTGGCCGATCCAGTGGGGGAACTTCCGGGCCGCCTGGGACCTGACCGACTTCCCGCTGGCGTTCTCGATGAGCCTGCTGGTCACGGTCATCGCCGTGGTCGGGGAGATCATGGTGAGCGCGCTCGCGGCCTGGTCAATCGTGCGCAACTGGGGTCACTGGCAGTTCAAGGCGACGTTCATCTACCTGATGCTCGCCCTGTTCATCCCGTTCCCGGTGGTGGCGCTGCCACAGGTCAAGCTCACGGCGGCGATCGGCCTGGACAACCCGTTCGGCGTCGCGATCCTGCACATCATGTTCCAGCTGGCCTTCAACGTGCTGCTCTTCTCCGCCTACATCCGCGGCATTCCCGTCGAGCTTGAGGAGAGCGCGCGGATCGACGGCTGCACCACCTGGCAGACCTTCCGTAGGGTAGTGCTGCCGCTGCTGGCCCCGATCGCCGCCACCGTCGGCATCTTCGCCTTCCTGCAGTCTTGGAACGACTTCATGATGCCGCAGCTGGTCACGGCGAACCCGAAGTGGCAGACCCTCCCGGTCATCCAGTACCTATTCCAGGACCAGTTCACCGGGAACTTCAACGTGGCCTTCGCGTCGTACCTCATGGCCCTGCTGCCGACCCTCGTCGTCTTCCTCATCGCGCAGCGCTGGGTCGTCAGCGGCATCATGCGCGGGTCGATCAAGTAGCTCGAGGGAACCACCTGGACCCGACGACCACCGCCATGGACTCCTCACAGCCGCCTGCCGCCAGCGCCGACTGGTGGCGGCAGGCGGTCGTCTACCAGGTCTACCCGCGCAGCTTCGCCGACTCCGACGGGGACGGCGTAGGCGACCTCAGGGGGATCACCTCGCGGATCGGATACCTGGCGGCCCTGGGCATCGACGCGGTCTGGCTCAGCCCGTTCTACCCGTCCGCCCTGGCCGACGGCGGGTACGACGTGGACGACTACCGCGACGTCGACCCGCGCCTTGGTACGCTGGCCGATTTCGACGAGCTGACCGCCGGCCTGCACGAGTACGGGATCAAGGTCATCGTCGACATCGTGCCGAATCACACCTCGGACCGGCACGCCTGGTTTCGTGAGGCCCTGGCCGCTCCCAAGGGGTCGCGCGCCAGGGACCGGTACATCTTCCGCGACGGGCGAGGGCCGGGCGGAGCGGAGCCGCCCGCAGACTGGCCGTCCGCGTTCGGCGGGCCGGCCTGGTCCCGGGTCCCCGACGGGCAGTGGTACCTGCACCTGTTCACCGCCCAGCAGCCCGACCTCAACTGGGCAAACGGCGAGGTGCGCGACGACTTCCTGGCCACGCTGCGGTTCTGGTCCGACCGCGGAGTCGACGGGTTCCGGGTGGATGTGGCGCACGGCCTGACCAAGAACCTGGCCGAACCGCTGGAGCCCCTGCCGGCCAAGCTGAATCCGGGCGACTGGCCGCCCCCGACCGGGACGCACCCGCTCTGGGACCGGGATGAGGTACACGACATCTACGCGCAATGGCGGCAGGTCTTCGACGAGTACGACCCGCCGCGCGTCGGCGTGGCCGAGGCCTGGGTGCATCCGTCCCGCCGACCGCGGTACGCCAGCCCCTCCGGGCTGGGCCAGGCCTTCAACTTCGACCTGCTCGAGGCGAACTGGAGGGCCGGGGAGTTCCTGCAGGTCATCATCGACAACCTCGCCGACGCGCAGCGCTACGGCGCGTCAACCACCTGGGTGCTGTCCAATCACGACGTGGTCCGGCACGCCAGTCGCTACGCGCTGCCGGCCGCGGACGGTTCTGGGAGCCGGGTGAACGCCAAGGCCTGGCTGCTCAGCAACGGCACCTCGCCTGAGCCCGATCGCGGACTCGGCCTGCGCCGGGCGCGCGCCGCCACCCTGCTGATGCTGGCGCTGCCCGGGTCGGCCTACCTGTACCAGGGGGAGGAACTCGGGCTGCACGAGGTCGCGGACCTCCCCGCCGATCGCCTCCAGGACCCCGCCTACCTGCGGTCCGACGGCGCGGACAAGGGGCGGGACGGATGCCGGGTCCCGCTGCCCTGGACGGGCGGCGGCCCGGCGTTCGGGTTCGGGACCGGCCCCGCGCACCTGCCGCAGCCTGACTGGTTCGGCCCGCTCAGCGTCGAGACCCAGGAACGCGACCCCGCGTCCACCCTGGCGCTATACCGGCACGCGCTCAGCTGGCGCCGCAGGCTGCAGGGCGCGGAGACCCTGGAGTGGATGCCGGGTACCAACGGGCAGGTGCTGCACTTCCGCCGCCCCGGTGGCTGGCGTTCGGTGACCAACTTCGGATCCAGCGCGGTTCCGCTGCCGGACGGGACGGTCGTGCTGGCGAGCGGTCCCGTGGAGGACGGCCTGCTGCCCGCGGACACCACGGCCTGGATCATTCCCCCGAGCCCTGGGGCGGCGACCAGGGAGGATTTCTAGTTCCGGCATGCCTCCCGTCGCCGTCCCGGTCACAAAGCGGCCGCCCTAGGCCTCGGGTTCGCGGACGAAGTGACCCTGGCCGGGCACGCTGACGATCATGCCCTCGCCCTTCAGGATCGACAGCGCGCGGGCCGCCGTCCGGTGCGAGACGCGGTGGTGCAGGGCGATCGTGTGGATGGACGGGACGCGGCCGCGCAGGTTCCCCTGCGCGATCTCGTCTCGCATGATGCCCGCCAGTTGCTCATACGGCGGTACCGCCGAGTCGGGATCGATCACAGAGGCCAGCCTTCCCCGCGACAGACCCCATTGGCAAGGCCCGGTAGGCTGCCGCCGTGGCCTGGATCGCACCCGACGTCGAGCGTTCGGAGCACTATCCGGCGCGCCGCAACGCACCCGAGCGGGAGATGCTCCGCGACTGGCTGGACTGGCACCGGGCCACCCTGCTACGCAAATGCGCGGGGCTGGATGCCGCGCGGCTGGCCACACGTTCCGTGCCGCCGTCGAACCTCTCCCTGCTCGGCCTGATCCGGCACATGGCCGACGTCGAACGCGGGTGGGTCAGGCAGGCCTTCCGCGGTGAGCAGGTACCCGACCTGTACTACCGTTCCGATGCCCCGGACGCGGACATCGAGGAGGCAGACCCGGCCAGCGCCGAGGAGGACTACGAGCGCTACCGGGCCGAGTGCCAGACTGTCGATGCCGCGCTGGAGGGAGCGGACCTGGACGACACCTTCACGTTCATGGAGATGCCCACCGCCTCGGTGCGGTGGATGTGGCAGCACCTCGTGGAGGAGTACGCGCGCCACAACGGGCACGCCGACCTGCTGCGCGAGGCCATCGACGGCTCCACCGGCATGTGAATCAGAACGAGACGATGGTAGTGAGCAGGCCTACCCCCGGGGGCGCGGCCCGCCAGCGTGCGGCAGAATTCGACGGCGTCGAGGGATGCGTGCTCGGCCTCGGGGCGGCCGGGGCCGCTCGCGTAGATCCCGCCGGCCGGGCCGCGTCGAGAGGGGTTAGCTCAGCGCGCGCACCCGGCGGAGCACCTCGTCGGTGCCGAGGGCGGCGGCCACCTTGGCCAGGTCGGGGCTCTTCAGGGTGCCGGTCAGCAGGACGCGGATGACCTGGGAGGCGTGGGTGATCGAGCCGGGGTAGGCGGTCGGGTCTTGCTCATAGACCTTCTGACTGGGCGCGAACCCGAGGTCCGCCGCGAGCTGAC
>Ga0335074_10005653_pt1 | contig 17294 bp, 16 predicted proteins | sample Lox_Sample_23_FD_206715 | JGI IMG/M metagenome (GOLD analysis project Ga0335074, IMG submission 206715) | Soil microbial communities from Loxahatchee National Wildlife Refuge, Florida, United States - Lox_Sample_2.3 | ecosystem: Environmental > Terrestrial > Soil > Wetlands | place: USA... | reverse complement strand
GGTGGGGTTGAGGACGGGGAGTCGGGGTGGTGGGTGGCGGCGGGCTACTTCAGGAGGGCGCCGCCGTCGACGGGCAGGGTGACGCCGGTGATGTAGCGGGCCTCGTCGGAGGAGAGGAAGACGATGGCGTTGCTGATGTCCTCCGGTTCGACCCAGCCGATCGGGAGCACGTGCATCATCTGCGCGATCGGGGCCACGTCGTCCGGTCCGGGGTTCTCGACGTCCGGGCGGAAGAGCCGGAACGTTCCCTCGTTCATGAACATCGGCGTGTTGACGTTGGTCGGGTGGACGGAGTTGACCCGGATTCCGTGCTGGCCGAGTTCCACCGCCAGCGAGCGCATCAGCCCGACGACGCCGTGCTTGGCCGACACGTAGTGGCTCATGTTCGGGAGCGCGTGCATTCCGCCGATCGAGCTGGTCAGCACGATCGACCCGCCCCGGCCGCCCGCGATCAGGTGCGGGATGCCGGCCCGGGCGGTGTGCCACAGCCCGGTTAGGTTGATGTCGATGGTGTGCTTCCAGTTGTCGGGCGCCATCGACTCGACCGGGCCGCCGATGCTGGCGATGCCGGCGTTGGCCACCACGATGTCCAGCCGGCCGAGCTGCGCGACGCCGTCGTCGACGACGGCCTTGACCGCGTCCATGTCGCGCACGTCGGCCTGGGCGGCGACGATGCGGCGGTCCTGCGCTTCCACCAGCTTGACGGTCTCGGCCAGGTCGTCCGGGGTCGCCATCGGGAGCGCGCCCTCGACGTCGTGGCAGATGTCGAGGGCGATGATGTCGGCCCCCTCCTGGGCCAGCCGCACCGCGTGGCTGCGGCCCTGGCCGCGTCCGGCGCCGGTGATGAAAGCGACCTTGCCTTCGGCTCTTCCTGGCATGAGTTACCTCGGTTCGGTGAGTGGCGTGGTTCCCTGAGTTGTCGTCCGCATGGTGTCGGCGGCCGCTCGCACGGCGGCCAGGATGCCCTGGTAGCCGGTGCAACGGCACAGGTTCCCGGACAGGCCGGCGCGGATCTGCCCGGCGGTCGGGTCGGGCTCCTCCCGCAGGAAAGCGGTCGCCGAGATGACGAAGCCGGGGGTGCAGAATCCGCATTGCAGCGCGTGGTGCTCCCGGAAAGCCGCTTGCACGACGGATAGCTCGCCGGGTTCCGACCCCGGTCCGGCTGGGTTGACGCCCTCGATCGTGGTGACCTCGGCGCCGTCGGCCTGCACGGCGAAGACCAGGCAGGAGCGCACGGCCTGCCCGTCAGGCGAGCCCGGCGCGTCCTCGTCATCGCCCGGGACCTTGAGCAGCACGGTGCAGGCGCCGCAGACCCCGTGCTCGCAGCCGACGTGCGTTCCGGTCAGCTGGCAGCGCTCGCGCAGGAAGTCGACCAGGGTCAGCCTCGGCTCCACGGTGGCGCGCCTGAGCCGGCCGTTGACCCGTACCTCGATTCCGACGTCAGTCATCGATCGCCTCCTCGCCGAGTGCTTCGCCGACGGCTCGCGGCAGGGCGCGGGCGAGCAGGGCTGCGCCCACGCGCTGGCGATAGGCGCCGGGTCCGTGCAGATCGGACGGCATCGAGTCGAGATCCGCCATCGCCGACCGCCCGATTTCCCGTGCGAAGGCCTCCGTGCGGACCTCGTCGGCGGTCACCCCGGCCAGCGCGGCCTCCGCCGCCGGGGCGCGCAGCGGCGTCGTCCCGAGGCCGAACAGCCCGATCGCGCACCGTCGAACCCGCGCGTCATCGTCGAGCTCGATCACGATCGCGGTCCCGGCCACGGCGAAGTCGCCGGGGCGCCGGGCGAACTCCTCGATCGCGCAGCCGACCCGGGCGCGAGGCGCCGGGAACGTGACCCCGGTGAGCAGCTCGTCCGGTTCCAGCGCGGTGCTCCAGATGCCGGTGAAGAAGTCGGCCGCCGCGATCGCCCGCTGGCCGCGCGGCGACAGCGTCTCGATGACCGCTCCGAGGGCCAGCGCGACCGCCGGGTACTCGGCGGCGGCGTCGGCGTGCGCGAGCGAGCCGCCGATCGTGCCTCGGCTGCGGATCTGGAAGTGTCCGATCAGCGGAGTGGCCCGGGCCAGCAGCGGGACCTTCGCCGCGGCCACCGCCGACCGGCCGATCGCGGCCTCGGTCGTGCGCGCGCCAATCCACACGGCCCCGCCGCGGTCCTCAATGCCGCGCAGCCCGGCAACCCGGCGCAGGTCGACCAGGTGCTCGAACGCGGCCAGCCGGAGCGCCAGCAGCGGGATCAGGCTCTGCCCGCCCGCGATCAGCTTGGCGCCGTCGCCGAGCTCGGCCAGCAGCTCCACCGCTTCCTTGGCGCTGGTCGGCGCGTGGTATTCGAAGGGCGCCGGCTTCATCGTCGCGCCTCTTCAAGCAGCGCGACGATCGAGGCCGGCGTCAGCGGGGTCCGGGTGATCGTCACCCCGAACGGAGCGAGCGCGTCCGCCACCGCGTTGACGACGGCGGGCGGTGCGCCGATCGCGCCGCCCTCGCCGACCCCCTTGTAGCCGCCCGGGTTCGGGCTCGGCGCGCCCTCGACGTGCCCGTACTCGATCAGCGGGACGTCGGCCGCGGTCGGCAGCAGGTAATCCATGAACGTGGTCGCGACCGGGTTGCCGTCCGCGTCGTAGGCCAGCTCCTCGAGCAGCGCGCCGCCGATGCCCTGCACGACCCCGCCCGCGATCTGCCCCTCGACCACGTTCGGGTTGATCATGTGACCGCAGTCCTCGCCGACGATGTAGCGCAGCAGCCGCACCGCGCCGGTGGTCACGTCGACCTCGCAGGTGCACACGTGGGTGGCGGTCGCCCACAGCATCGGCGTGCTCGGCGCGTAGCGGCCGCTCGCCTCCAGGCCGGGCGGCATCCCCGGCGGCAGCGCGTAGGGCTGGAAGTAGGCGATGTCGGCCAGCTCGGCGAAGCTGACCGAGGGGGCGTCGGGGTCGCCGCGGACGCCCGCGCGGCTGTGCGCGAGCTCGATGTCGGGCTCGGCCGCCTCCAGCTTGTGCGCGGCCAGCGCCGTGAGCCTGGCCCGCAGGATCGCGGCCGTCTCACCGACCGCCCCGGCCGTCATCGGCCCGCTGCGGCTGCCCCCCGTCCCGGCCCCGAACGGGGTCACCGCGGTGTCGCCCTGGATCGTGGCCACGTCCTCGATGTCCGCGCCGAGGGCGTCGGCAGCGAGCTGGATCACGGTCGTCTCCAGGCTGTTGCCGGTCGACCCGCCGGCCACGTAGACGTTGACCTTGCCGCTCGGCTCGATGCGGATCGTCGCGCCCTCGGTCGCGTAGTAGCCGAAGGCGGCCGCAGTCGGCTCGGCGTAGCAGGAGATCCCCACGCCGAGGTAGCGCCCAGTAGCGCGGGCAGCGGCCTGCGTGGCCCGGAACGCGTCGTAGTCGAGGATCGACAGCGCCCGCTCCAGCGTCTCGAGCGAGGCCATGTGGTCGTAGGGCATGCCGTTGGGGTTGGTGAACGGCATGTCGGCCGCGCTCAGCAGGTTGCGGCGGCGAAGCTCGGCCGGGTCGATTCCGATCCGGCGGGCGGCGATGTCGAGGACGACCTCGCGGACAAGCGACTCGAACGCCCACGGGCCCCGGTAGGCCACCCGGCCGACGGTGTTGGAGAACATCGAGGCGTGGCTGAAGGTGGCGCGGGTGACGCGGTACGGCCCGGGAAAGTTCATCCCGACGAACGCGCCCGTGCCGACCGGCCACGGCGTCGGGTAGGCGCCGACGTCTTGCACGTGGTCAAGCGCGGCGGCCAGGATGATCCCCTGCTCGTCGAGTGCGATCCGTGCGGTTCCGTGCTCGTGCCGCGCCTGCCCGGCCGCGATCAGGTTCTCCTGGCGGTCCTCGATCCACTTCACCGCGGCCGGCAGCCTCCTGGCCGCGAGCAGCATGCACATGTCCTCGCGGAGCGGCATCACCTTCTGCCCGAAGCCGCCGCCGACGTCGCGGGCGATCACCCGGACCCGGTGCTCGGCCAGCCCGAGCAGCCGCGCGCTGAACATCCGGACCTCATGGGGCGCCTGGGTGGCAGCCCAGATCGTCAGTTCGCCGCTGGCGGCCGACCACTCGGCGACCATACCCCGCGGCTCCATTGGCACCGCCGCGTAGGCCTGCTCCCAGATCGTCTCCGAGATCACGTGGGCGGCCGCGTCGAAGACGTCTGCCAGTGTCTCGGCCGGCGCGCCCGCCAGCTGGCCCGCGAGGTTGCCGTCGTAGTCCTGATGGACGCGGATCCCGGCCGCCGCCTGCGCGTAGTCGGCCACCGCGGGCAGTGGCTCGTAGTCGACGTCCACCAGCTCGGCCGCGTCCTCGGCCAGGTAGCGGCTGTCCGCGACGACCAGCGCGACCGGGTCGCCCGCGAACCGGGCCTCACCCTCGGCCAGCGGCGGCCGGGGCGTGTCCGGGACCTGGTTCCCGGTGCCGGTGTACCAGGCCTCGCGGACGTCGCCGTTGAGGTCGGCAGCGGTGAAGACGGCGTGCACGCCCGGGAGCTCGAGCGCGGCCGCCGCGTTGATCCCGATGATCCGGGCCCGCGGGTGCGGGCTGCGGACGAAGCAGGCGTGCAGCATCCCCGGGCGGACGATGTCGTCGACGAACGTGCCCGCGCCGGTCAGCAGGCGGGCGTCCTCGACCCGGCTGACCCGGCTGCCGGCGTAGCGGGCCGCCCCGACGGCGGTCATCGCGGCTGCCCGGCCCTAGCCGACCAGGAGCGGCAGCCGCTCCCATCCGCGCACGGTCGACGTCTGCTGCATGGTGGCCTCGGACCAGTCAATATCCCAGGACGGCCAGCGGCGCAGCAGCTCCTCGAGCGCGACGCGGCCCTCCAGCCGGGCCAGGGCCGAGCCGAGGCAGTAGTGCGGGCCGATGTTGAAGGTCAGGTGCATGCTCTTCTTCCGCCGGATGTCGAACCGGTCCGGGTCGTCGTACCGCTCCGGGTCCCGGTTGGCGGCGCCGATCAGGATCAGCATCGTGCTGCCCTCCGGCACCACCTGCCCGTGAAGTTCCACGGGCTTGGTGACGTAGCGTGCCATCGACGGACCCGGCGGCTCCAGCCGCAGCACCTCCTCGACCGTGCCCGGGATCAGCGACGGGTCGGCCACGATCTCGGCCCGCTGCTCCGGGTGCCTGGCCAGGGTCGATGCCATCCAGCCGATCAGGCGGCCGGTGGTCTCGTTGCCCGCGCCCGCCAGCACGGTGACGTACATCAGGACCTCGTCCCTGGTCAGCGTGCGGGTTACGCCGTTCTCGTCCTCGAACTGCGCGGTGATCAGCTCGGTCATGACGTCGTCGGAGGGGTGCGTTGCCCGCCAGTCGACATAGTCGCCGAACGCGTCGTAGGTCATGATGGGGCCATCGCTGGTGTTCAGGCGGCCGTCGTCGCTGACCAGGTTTGCGTTCGCCTGGTCGCGGAAGGCCACCTGCCCCTCCTCGGGGATGCCGAGCAGCATGCCGATGACCCGCATCGGCATCTCCAGGCCGAGCCGCTCGATGAGGTCGAACCGGGACTCCCCGACCAGCGGGTCGAGGCAGCGGACGCAGTACTCCCGGATCTTCGGCTCGAGCTCGGCGATCCGCCTGGGCGAGAAGATCCGGGCCAGCAGCTGCCGGTGGATGTTGTGGACCGGCGGGTCCTCCATGATGAGAGTGCCCGGCGGCATCTCCATGTTCGCCTTGATGAGCTCAAGGACGACGCCACGGGCGGAGGAGAACGTCTCCCAGTCCGTCAGTGCCCGCTCCACGTCCGCGTACCGGCTGATCGCGTAGAAGTCGTGCGCCTGGTTGTAGTAGAGCGGGGCTTCCTCGCGGATCCGGTTGAAGACCGGCCACGGGTCGGCCACGAAGCGGGCGTCGTACGGATCCCAGTACAGCGGGTCGGTTTCCACGTCGCGTGCCTCCCGGCATTAGGTCAGCGATTACTCTCCTGTATAGGGCGCGCCGCCGCCGATGACAAGACCTCGTCGACACTTGTCAGTGAAATGTGTCATTGACTATCGTCAACGACAGGACCCGTGAAGGAAGCCCATGCCGCCAGCGGAAGACAGGCCCAACGGACGTGCGGCGGTCAGCGGCCGAGAGGCGCAGCGCCAGCAGACCCGGCAGCGGGTCTACGCGGCCGCCCTGGCGGAGTTCAAGCGGACCGGGATGGCGGACGCCGACGTGGGCGACATCGCGGCGGCGGCGGGCGTCGCCCGGGGCACGTTCTACTTCCACTTCCCGACCAAGGAGCACGTCCTGGCCGAGCTCGAGCGGCACGAGGAGGCCCGGCTGGTCGCCCAGCTGTCGAAGTTCCTGGCCGACCTGGAGACGCAGCCAGGACCCGGCTTCCTGTCCGCCGCCCTGGGTGAGGTCGTCCGGCTGCTCACGGCGATGGAGCGGCGGGTCGGCAAGGCGCTGTTCCGCGAGATGCTCGGGCTGCACTTCTCCTCCCGCCGGCCGGACGTGCTCCCCGGCGCCGACAAGTGGACCGAGTACCCGATCATGACCGTCGTGGTGGAGGCGGTCGAGCGGGCCAGGGAACGGGGCGAGGTGCACCCCGACGCCGGCGCGCTCCCGACCGCCCAGCTGTTCATGATCGGGCTGTACGCGATGCTGATCGCCAGCCACGAGTACCCCAAGGCGGCCCGGGCCGAGATCCTCGACAACTTCATGGCCACCGTCCTGCGCGGCATCGCCCCCCGCTGACGCATGTCGGCGTACGCCGACATGACAGCGGTGTCGGCGTACGCCGACATTTGTTAAGCGGGTCTGGGTCGCCGGGGTCGGGGCCGGCGCAACCCGAGCGGCTCAGTGGGCCGCGGGGGTGGAACCAGGGACCGTTCGAAGGAAAGATTTAGGAGATTTTCGGGGTGAGGGTGCCGGGCGGGAGGGCGAGGAGCCGCTCGGTGGTCGCGATCACCATCGCCCTGACCGGGGCGTAGTCGAGGGTCTGGCGGGTGGCGGCCTGGACGCTGAGGCCGTCGATCAGGCTCAGGATCTGCAGGGCGGGCTCGCCCGGGTCGCTGACCGGGAAGTCGCCGGCCGCGATGCCGTCGGCGATGACCGCCGACAGGCGCTCGAGGTCGGCCGTCATCTGCCGTCCGACCTCGGCCAGCAGCGCCGGCCGGCGGCGGCTGGCCTGCCACGCGTCCAGCCACAGAAGGCTGACCGGGTCCCGGTCCCGGTGCAGCCAGGCGCTGAGGAGCCGCCGGATTCGGTCGACGGGGCGCTCGGCGAGGACGGCGTGGCCGAAGATCTGCTCGCGCTCGGCGGCGGCGGCGTGCGCGAAGGCGGTCGCGACCAGCTCGTCGGCGGTGGCGAAGTAGTGGCTGACCAGGCCGGGGAAGACGCCGAGCTCGGCCGCGACGCGCTTGGCGGTCACCCGGTCGAGGCCCTCGGCGACCGCGATCGCGGCGGCGGTCTCGATGATCTCGGCCAGCCGCTCGCTGGCGGGCTTGCGACGGGCGGTCGCCTGGGGTCTTGACGTCACGCCGCTCATCGTATTGACTTTCACACCAATAAGCAATTGGTCTCTGCACCAATAAGAAGGCGGGTCCAATAAGCGAAGGAGGTCTTCGATGGCACGTGTTCCTGCTGGTCATCGCGGCCGGGGCGATCACCAATAACATGCTCACGGCCCATAGCACCGGGCTCGCGCTGCAGGCGGTCGGGATTCCCTGGCGGCGGGCGGTCACGGTCGTCTTCGACGCCGCGGTGGCGATCGGCATCACCTGCTACGCGCAGCATCGCGCTGTTCGATCCGGGTGACGGCACCCTGTTCAGCGGGGACGTGGTCTATGACGACGGCGAGCCGCTCGATTCGATCGCCGAAGCCGATCGCGGGCAGTACCGCGCGAGCCTGCGGCGGCTGCGGTCGCTGCCGATCCGGGTGGTCCGTCCCGGGCACGGACCGAGCCTTGGCCGGCGGCGGCTGCATGCGATTATCGACCGATACCTCAAGGAGCGACCATGACCCGCTACGGACCCCAGTTCGGCCCGGACATCACCTTCCTCGGCGTCGACCGCTGCGACTGGGCGGAGCCGTCTACCTACGCCGACGCCGACGTGGTGATCCTGGGCGCGCCGTTCGACGGCGGCACCTCGCACCGGGCCGGCACCCGGTTCGGGCCGCAGCACATCCGGCAGACCTGCTACCTGCCGCACGACGGGTCGCGGCCGTCGCTCGCGCTGCGCGTGGACGCGCTGCAGGACCTGCGGGTCTACGACGCGGGCGACGTCGAGCTGTTCTCCGGCGACGCCGCCCGGTCGGTCCGCGACCTGCAGGAGGCGGTCTACACGGTGACCGCGGCGGGCGCGATCCCGCTCGTGCTCGGCGGCGACCACACGATCACCTGGCCCGACGCCGCGGGCGTGGCCCAGCACCGCGGGCAGGGCCGGATCTCGATGATCCACTTCGACGCGCACGCCGACACCGGGGACGTCGAGTTCGGGTCGCTGATCGGGCACGGCCAGCCGATGCGGCGGCTGATCGAGTCGGGCGCGCTCCGCGGCGACCGGTTCCTGCAGATGGGCCTGCGCGGCTACTGGCCGGGTCCGGAGACGCTGGCGTGGATGGCGGAGCAGGGGATGCGCTCCTACGAGATGACCGAGATCGGCGCGCGGGGGCTGCCCGAATGCCTCACCGAGGCGTTCGGGATCGCGATGGACGATTGCGACGGCGTCTTCCTGTCGGTTGACATCGATGTCTGCGATCCCGGTCACGCGCCGGGGACCGGCACCCCGGAGCCGGGCGGGCTGACCGCGCGGCAGCTGCTTGACTCGGTCCGGCGGATCGCCTACGAGCTGCCGGTGGCCGGGATCGACGTGGTCGAGGTGTCGCCGCCGTACGACCACGCGGAGATCACGTCGTTCCTGGCCAACCGGGTGGTGCTCGAGGCTCTGTCGGGCATGGCCCGGCGCCGGCGGGACGCGGCCGACGGCACCACCTGGGACCCGCGCCAGCCGCTGCTCGACAACCGCTGAGGCCCGCCCGGCGTCGTCATCGCGTGATGCGCGGCGGCTGTTTGCCGTGCGGGTCGGAGGCGTTGAGGGTGGCGACGACCTGGTCGTAGTCGCCGCGGGCTTCGCCGTAGCGGAGGAACTTGACCCGGTCGACCTGGATCTCCTTGGCGTCGGGCTGGGTCTCGAACAGCGCGATGGCCTCCGCCACGAACTCGTCGAGCGGCATCGCGACCTCGCTGGCCTCCTGCCCGGGCATCAGCGAGGTGCGGACGGACGGCGGCACGAGCTCGACGACCTGCACACTGGTGCCGGCGAACTGCAACCGGATCGACTCTGTGAGCAGGTGGATCGCTGCCTTGGACGCGTTGTAGCTCGGCGTCACCGCCAGCGGGGTGAACCCGAGGCCAGAGGAGACGGTCACGATCGTGGCGGCCTCCGGCTGGGCCTGCAGGTGCTCGATGAAGGCGGCGATGAGGCGGATCGGGTTCACCGAGGACCAGTCCCAGGCGCTGCTCGTGCTCACCGCTCCCCCGCGCACTGAGGGCTTCGAGAAGCTGCAGCTGCTCGGCGTCCTCGGGCAGCAGCGGTTCGCCGAGTCCCGCGGCTGAGAGGCAGCGCGCCCGCACGCTTCGTCGTCCGGGCGGCCGCGGACGTGGGCCACGCCCAGGCGCTGGGTATCGGGCAGCCGAGGAGACCCTCGAAGCGGCGCAGGTCGAGCGGTGGTCGCGGTGCCGCTGGTCAAGGTCGACCGCGGCCGGATCCACCCCGAGGTGGCCGAACACGGCGCTCAGCGCCTCGCGTGGCCGTTCTGCGCGCGACCGGGCGACTCTGACGGGAGTGATGGCGGGATGACGTGGACGGCGCCGGAGATCAGCCGGGTTGGCGGGCTGCCACGGATGTGGGGGGAGTGCGGCGGTTGAGGTGGAACCGCGGACCGTTCGGGGAAAGGGTTTAGGTTTTCGGACTTGCGGGGGTTCTGGCCAGGTCGCGGAGGCGGGCGAGGGTGTCGCCGGGGCGGCCGGCGAGGACGCGGACGCGAGGCAGGCGCTCGCGGAGCTCACCGACCTGACGGGCGGCCGTCCGCACGGAGTCGCCGGTGCACGACGACAGGACGATCAGGGTGGCCCCGACCTGTTCGACGAAGCCGATGAGGTCATCCGTCGGCAGGTCGGCGCCCAGGTCGTGGACCCGCCAGCGGTCCTCGCGCAGGCACATGGCCGCCATCAGCGAGGGCAGTCCGTGGTGCTCGCCGGGCGGGGTCGTGGTCACCGCGACGCCGCGCGGCCGGCCCTGCGGCTGGCGCGCGCGGGGGGCGATGAGCCGCGCGCAGATCACGGTCGCGCGATGCTCCTCGGCAATCGACACCTCGCCGGACGCCCACGCCAGCCCGACCCGGTGCAACGCGGGGGCGATGACCTGGTCGCACAGCCCGACGATGGGCGTGCCCGCCGCCAGCCGGTCGAAGTCCTGCCGCGCCAGCGCCTCGTCGCCGGCCATCAGGGCCGTGTAGAGGCGGTCGGCCTGGGCAGCCCAGTCCCTGACCTTCACCTCCTGCGGTGGTTCGACGCCGGCCGCGCGGCGGGCCATCAGGTCGCGCACGTCGTCCTCGCTGACCTCGTAGCCGCGCGGGGTCTTGCGAGCTGGCAGCGTGCCCTGCCGCACCCAGCCATAGGCGGTCTGGTAATGCACGCCGAGAGTGTCGGCAGCATCACGTAGCTGCATGGCACGGCTCCAACCTCATGGTTTTAGTGTAACTTAGTATTGATTACAAGTCGCGGACCGAAGGAGGCGACACGGGTATGGGTCTCACGTACTCAAGTGTGGTGTGTGCGGAGCCTGAGGAGGTGTTCGCCTGGCATTCCCGGCCGGGGGCCATCACGCGCTTGATGCCGCCATGGCAGCCGGTGCGCGTGGCGCGGGAGGCACCTTCGGTCCGCGACGGGGTGGCGGTGCTGGCGCTGCCCGCCGGGCTGCGCTGGGTGGCGGGCCACGATCCGGGCGGCTACGACCCGCCCCGGCAGTTCGCCGACGTGCTGCAGCCGCCGCTGGGGGCGGCGCTGCGCTGGCGGCATACTCACCGTTTCTCGGCCGCACCCGCGGGCGGGACGCTGGTCACCGACGTCGTCGACACCCCCATCCCCGGACGGGCGCTGCGGCCGATGTTCGGGTACCGGCACCGGCAGCTCGCGGCCGACCTGGCCGTGCACGCGCGCGTCCGCGAGCTCTGCCCGGAACCGCTGACGGTCGCGCTGACCGGATCGGGCGGGGTGATCGGGTCGGCCCTGGCGGCGCTGCTGTCGACCGGCGGCCACCGGGTGATCAGGCTGGTCCGCCGCCCGGCGGGCAACGACGGCGAGCGCCGGTGGCGGCCGGACGACCCCGATCCCGGTCTCCTCGCCGGGGTCGACGCGGTGATCCACCTCGCGGGCGCCTCGATCGGCGGCCGGTTCACCCCCGAGCGCAAGCAGGCGATCCTGTCCAGCCGGATCGGCCCGACCCGCGCGCTGGCCACGCTGGCGGCCCGGTCCCCCGGGCGGCTGCGGGCCTTCGTCACCGCGTCGGCGGTGGGCTTCTACGGCGCCGACCGCGGCGACGAGATCCTGACCGAGGCGAGCGCCCGCGGCGACGGCTTCCTGGCCGACGTGGCCGCCGCCTGGGAGGACGCGGCCGAGCCGGCCGCGGCCGCCGGGATCAGGACGGTCCAGGTCCGGACGGGCATCGTGCAGACTCCGCGCGGCGGCATGCTGCGGCTGCTGTACCCGGTGTTCGAAACCGGCCTCGGCGGGCCGCTTGGCGACGGCACCGGGTGGCTGCCCTGGATCGAGATCGACGACCTGCTCGACGTTTACCTGCGCGCGGTCACCGATCCCGGCCTGCGCGGGCCGGTCAACGCGGTCGCGCCGGCGCCGGAGTCGCAGGCGGGGTACGCCCGGACCCTCGGCCGGGTGCTCGCCCGGCCGGCGCTGATCCCGGTGCCCGCGGCGGCCCCGCAGCTCCTGCTCGGGGCCGAGGGCGCCAGGGAGCTCGCGCTGGCGAGCCAGCTCGTCCGTCCCTCGGTGCTGGCGGCGGCGGGCCACTCGTTCCGGCAGCCGACCCTGGAGGTCGCGCTCAGGCACGTTCTCGGCCGCACGACGGCGCCGGCCCCGGCCCCGGGCGGTGCGGTCGTGCACGCGTTACGGGCTGGCCTCGGCCGTGACCGCCCGGCTCTTCCGAGACGCCACCAATCCGAAGATCGACAAGTAGCGAATAGCAGATGTGACGCTGAGCGGGAGGAACGGGGTGACCCGACGCAGGATCGCCGTCATCGGCGGCGGCGTGAGCGGGCTCACGGCGGGCTACATCCTGTCGCGCACCGCCGAGGTGACGCTGTTCGAGGCGGCGGGCCGGCTCGGCGGCCACGCCGACACGCACCTGGTCGACGAGCCCGGCGGCCGCCAGGTGGCGGTCGACACCGGGTTCATCGTCTACAACGAGCGGACCTATCCGCTGCTGACCCGGTTGTTCGGCGAGCTCGGGGTGGAGACGCGGGCCTCGGAGATGAGCATGTCGGTCAGCTGCTCCGGCTGCGGCGTGCACTACGCGGGCAAGCGCGGCCCGGCCGGCCTGGGCGCGGGCGTGGCCGGGGGCGGTCGCGCCTACCTGCAGATGCTGGCCGAGGTCCCGAGGTTCCACCGGGCGGCGCGGCGGCTGCTGGCGTCGGCGCCGGCGGGCGGCGTCTCGCTCGGCGATTTCCTGCGCGAGGGCGGCTTTTCCGGGTACTTCACCTCGCATTTCGCGGTGCCGGTGGTGGCCGCGGTGTGGTCGTGCCCGCAGGGCACGGCGCTGCAGTACCCCGCCGCGTACCTGTTCGCGTTCCTCGCCAACCACGGCCTGCTGTCGGTCACCGGGTCGCCCCGGTGGCGCACGGTGGCAGGCGGATCGCGGCGCTACGTCGACCTGATCGCGGCCCGGCTCGCGCAGGTGCGGCTCGCGTCCCCCGTTCGCTCGGTCAGCCGCCGATCGGACGGAGTCACGGTGGTAGACGACTCAGCGGCCGGGCTCGACTTCGACGCCGTGGTCATCGCCACCCACCCCGATCAGGCGCTCCGGCTGCTTGACGCGCCCACCCCGGCCGAGCGGTCCGTGCTCGGCGCGTTCGGCTACACCTCGAACGAGGCGGTGCTGCACACCGACACCCGGCTGCTGCCGCCGCCGGGGGCGGTCCGGGCGTCCTGGAACTACGCGCTCAGCTGCCACGACGACTCGGCCGCGGGGCCGGCCCGGGTCAGCTATCACATGAACCGGCTGCAGGGCCTGCCGACTCGCGCCGACTACATCGTCACGCTTGGCGGCCGGGACGAGATCGACCCCGCCAGCGTGGTCGCGGTGATGGACTACGCCCATCCGGCCTACACCCGCGAGTCGGTCGCGGCCCAGTCACGGCTGCCCGGCCTGAACACGCCGGTGGCGGCGTTCGCGGGCGCCTACCACGGCTGGGGATTCCACGAGGACGGCTGCCGCGCGGGCGTGGCCGCCGCGCAGGCGCTGGGAGGCACCTGGTGACCGGGGCAGTCGCGCCCGCGGCGCGTTTCGATTCCGCCGGGCCGCTGGCCGAGGGGGCGGTGCTGTACGAGTGCCGGATCGCGCACGCCCGGGTGGCGCCGCTGCGCAACGCGTTCAGCTACCGCAGCTACGAATGGCTGGTCGACCTGGACCGGCTGCCGCGCCGGCCGGGGTGGCCGTCGCTGCTGGCCGGATTCCGGGCCCGCGATCACCTCGGCGACCCGGCCCGCACCATCAGGGCCAACGTCGACGAGTTCCTGCGCGGCCGGGGCGTCGACCTGGGCGGCGGCCAGGTGCTGATGCTCGCGCACGCCCGGGTGCTGGGCTACGTGTTCAACCCGCTGACCTTGTTCTGGTGCCATCGGGCGAACGGGACGCTGGCCTGCGTGATCGCGGAGGTGCACAACACCTACCACCAGCGCCACTGCTACCTGCTGTTCACCGACGACCAGGGCCGGGCGCGGGTCGGCAAGGAGCTCTACGTCTCTCCGTACCACCCGGTCGACGGCTGGTACCAGATGAGCGTGCCGCGGCCGGGAGACCGGCTGGCGGTCAGCATCACCCTGAACCGCCCGAACGGGCACCGGTTCTTCGCCACCGTCCGCGGCACCGCCGTGCCCGCCACCAGGCGCGCGCTGCTGCACGCGGCCGTGCGGCATCCCGCCTCCACCGCGGTGGTGTCCGCGCGGATCAGGTGGCAGGGGATCAAGTTGTACGCGCGAGGCCTGCGGCCGGCGCCGCGGCCGGCGCGCGGTCCGCACGAGGGGGGCCAGTGATAACAGGGGGTCCAGTGATCAGTACACAGCACGCCACCGAGCCGGTTATCGACCCGGTCCGGTGGCCCGACGTCGCGACGGCGCCCGGCTCCGCCCCGCGCGGGGAGATCGCCCGGCTGCTGTTCCACGCGGCGGTCGCCCGGCTTCCCATCCGGGTCCGGCTGCCGGGCGGGCGCCAGCTCGGCGCGGGCGGCGCCGGCGCGCCGCTCATGGCGGTCCGTGATCCCGGCGCCTTCTTCGCCCGGCTCGGGGCGGGCGGCCTGATCGGCTTCGGCGAGTCCTACATGGCTGGCGAGTGGGACTGCGCCGACTTGACCGGGCTGCTGACCGTGTTCGCGTCGAACGTCGCCGACCTCGTGCCGACGCCGCTGCAGCGGCTGCGCCGCCTGGCCGTGCGCAGGCAGCCGGCCGCCGACGAGCAGACCAAGGCCGGCGCGCGCCGCAACATCGGCCGCCACTACGACCTGTCGAACGAGTTCTTCGCGCTCTTCCTCGACGAGACCATGACGTACTCCTCGGCGCTGTTCGAAACCGCCGCCGACGGATCGCCTGCCGCCGCCGATCGGCTGCTCGGCCAGGCGCAGCGGCGCAAGATCGACCGGCTGCTTGACCAGGCGCGGGTGGGGCCGGGCAGCCGGCTGCTCGAGATCGGCACCGGCTGGGGCCAGCTGGCGATCCAGGCCGCCCAGCGCGGCGCCGTCGTCCGCACGGTCACGATCTCCGCCCGGCAGCACGAGCTCGCGGCGCGGCGGGTGGCCGAGGCTGGGCTGGCCGACCGGGTCAGCGTCGAGCTGCGCGATTACCGCGACGTGTCCGGTGCGTACGACGCGATCTGCTCGGTCGAGATGATCGAGGCGGTCGGCGACCGCTACTGGGACACCTACTTCGCCACGCTCGACCAACTGCTCGCGCCCGGCGGCCGGGTCGCGCTCCAGTCGATCACGATGGCGCACGACCGGATGATGGCGAGCAGGCGCACCTACACCTGGATTCTGAAGTACATCTTCCCCGGCGGCCTGATCCCCTCGGTCACCGCGATCGAGGACAGCCTCCGCAGGCGCACCGGGCTGCGGCTGGCCGGGCGATTCGACTTCGGGCCGCACTACGGGGACACGCTGCGGATCTGGCGGGACCGGTTTGACGCCCGCGGGGACCAGGTCGGGGCGCTCGGCTTCGACGACGTCTTCATCCGGATGTGGCAGTTCTACCTGTGCTACGCGGAGGCCGGCTTCCGGTCCGGGTACCTGAACGTCTGCCAGCTGACCTTGGAGCATGCATGACCGCGCCGACCAAACGCCGGCCGAACGCCGCCGCCACGATCGCCTGGGCGGCCTCCCGGGCCGGGATCGACCTGCCGGTGCGGGTACGCGCCTGGGACGGCAGCGAGGCGGGGCCGCCCGGCGCCCCCGTCGCCGTGCTGCGCTCGCCGCTGGCGTTGCGCCGGGCCCTGTGGGCACCGGGGGAACTCGGGCTCGCCCGCGCCTACGTCAGCGGGGACCTTGATGTTGACGGAGACCTTACTGAGGGACTGCGCCGGGCGTTTCGTGCGGCCCGCTCGGCGCAGTCCGGCCGGGCGTCAGGTGGCCGGCGGGCGGGCGGCCGCTCGGCGGGCGGGCGGCCAGGCTGGCGGCCGGGCTGGCGGCCGGGCTGGCGGCCGGGCTGGCGGCCGGGCTGGCGGCCTGGCCGGTGGGCCGACGCGGTGTCGGCGTCGGCGGTCGCGGCCAGCCGACTCGGGGTGTTCGGCCCGCCGCCGGCGCCGCCGGCCTGCGAGATCAGGCTCTCGGGCCGGGCCCACAGCCGGGCCAGGGACCGCGCCGTGATCGCCGGCCATTACGACCTCCCGGTCTCGTTCTACCGGCTGATCCTCGATCCGTCGATGGCCTACTCGTGCGGCTACTGGACCAGCGACGCCCCCGGCTACGGCGTCGCCGACGCCCAGCGCGACAAGCTCGACCTGGTCGCGGAGAAGCTTCGGCTCGGCCCGGGTGACTCCGTGCTCGACCTGGGCTGCGGCTGGGGGTCGCTCACGGTGCACGCCGCGCAGCACCGCCAGGCGCGGGTCACCGCGGTCACGCTCTCAGCCGAGCAGGGCGGCTACACCAGGCAGCGGCTGCGCGGGCTCGGCCTGGCCGACCGGGCGCAGGTGCTGAACCAGGATTACCGGGACACGACCGGCGGGCCGTACGACGCGATCGCGTCCCTCGAGATGGGCGAGCACGTCGGCGCCGACGGCTACCCGGCCTTCTGCGCATCGCTCCGCCGCCTGCTCCGCCCCGGCGGCCGGCTGCTGATCCAGCAGATGTCACGGGGCAGAAACGCCCCCGGCGGCGGCGCCTTCATCGAGTCCTACGTCACCGCCGACATGCACATGCGGCCGGTCGGGGAGACGGTCGCGCTGATCGAGGCGGCCGGCCTCGAGGTGCTCGGCGTCCAGGCGCTGCGGCAGCACTACGTCCGCACGATCCGGGCCTGGCTCGGCAACCTGGAGGAGAACCTGACGGCGGTGGAGGCCATCATCGGCCGGGAGCGCACCCGGATGTGGCGGCTGTACCTGGCGGGCGGCGCGCTGGCATTCGAGGAGGGGCGGATGGGCGTCGACCAGATCCTGGCCGCGAGGCGGGAATGACGGGAGGCGGATGTTCGCCCTGACACTGCTCATCACCGGCGGAGCGCTGCTCGCACTGGTGGCAGGCACGTTCGTGATCGGCGTCCGGATCGGCAAGCACAGCGTGATGGACACGGCCTGGGGGGCCGGCATCGCGCTGGCGGGCGCGGCGAGCTTCCTCGCGTCGATCGGGCACGGCGTCACCGCCCGCCGCTGGCCGCTGGCGGCCGCGGCGGTGCTGTGGGGCGTCCGGCTCGCGTGGCACGTGGCGGTGCGGGCGCACGGCGCCGCCGAGGATCCCCGCTATCGCGAGCTGCTCGGCCGGGCGCCGCGGAATCGGAACGTGTACGCGCTGCGCACGGTCTACCTGCCCCAGCTGCTGATCCTGTGGGTGGCCTGCCTGCCGCTGGCGGCCGGGATGACGACGTCGGCGGCAGCCGGCCCGA
>Ga0335074_10005652_pt1 | contig 17295 bp, 22 predicted proteins | sample Lox_Sample_23_FD_206715 | JGI IMG/M metagenome (GOLD analysis project Ga0335074, IMG submission 206715) | Soil microbial communities from Loxahatchee National Wildlife Refuge, Florida, United States - Lox_Sample_2.3 | ecosystem: Environmental > Terrestrial > Soil > Wetlands | place: USA... | reverse complement strand
GCCTTACCTGTGGAGTTGAGCAGCGCGGCAGCGGCCGTTCTCGCGCAGTCTTCGCGAGTCACATACGAACGGCCCCGCGACTGCGTTGCGGAAACCAGCTTTCCGGTCTTGAGCGCAAAATGCGCAAATCTGAGGATGACCTCCGCGTAGAGATTATTCCTCAAGATTGTCCAATTTAGCCCGCTCTCAAAGAGCGCGACTTCCGTCCAGAAATGATCGTCCGGGATCGAGGGTCCCTCGGTCGGATGGGCATTGGGTAGCGATGTATAGACTACGTGCTCCACACCGGCACCAACCGCGGCTTGAATGGCTGCCCGGTGCTGTTTGATCCGCACCTCCGGCGCGTGAAGAGAATCGGTGCTGACAAGAAGCAGGCGCTCGACCCCTCGGAATGCCGCCTGCAAGGTTTCGGGCCGGTCGAAATCAGCCTCCCGCTCCTCCACCCCCAAAGCGGCAAGTTTCTGATGCTTCCCCGGAGTACGCGTCGCGGCGATCACTTTTTTCGCTCCGAGCCGCCGAAGCTCCGCCACGGAGGCCTTGCCCAGGTTTCCACTGGCGCCAGTCACAAGAAGCTGCCTGTCTGCGAGACTCATTTTCTACCTCCAAAGCCAAGCTATCGTTCAGGCTAACCGGAGAACCGTTGGAGCGCTAGTCGGCGACATCGGAATTCATCATTCCAAAATCGGGACAATTAGTCGCGAACTGCCAACGAAAATGGGGTCAACGGAGCGGGCGTCCGCGGCTCGCGCTGAACAATGTTGCAAATGTGGAAAATGCTTTTCCGCTTTACGCTCCTAGTCCCGCCGCCGCATTGCGCCTATAGTGTGGGCTGGTGGGCACAGTCGGAAAAGGAGCACCTGTGCGAACGAGAACCAAGCGCGTGAACTCGGTAGAGGACCTCGTCGGAGCGGCGGGTGACAGTCAAGCTCGGGAGATCGTCCTTACGACCGATCTAGGCGAAGTGCCGCCTATCGCCCTGCTGCCGAACCAGGAGTTACGTTCCGATTCCGGGGAGCCCCGAAGTCTGACCTTCCGCGAACATTCAGACGGTGTACGGCTTTCTTCCGACAACAGGATTGAAGGTGTCAACATCATTACGTCGCCAGGGAGGCGCGCGATCTGGAACGATTATTCCGTAGCCCGTCTCGGAGAAATCAGCTTGCGCTCTGTCAGGGCGACGGGTCGGGTGCAGATCCTTGCGAAGGAAAACATCCGATCCGGCCGCGTCGAGGTTGACGGTTTAGAAATACGGTCAGCCGATGCCCGGAGCGAAGAGGAGCGGCCTCAGGCCTACGGCGTCCGTGTTCTTCAGGGCGTGTTCACGCTTTGGAACATGCAATCGGATGAGGACGTGGTTCTCAGCGCGAATCTCGCAAACATTTCGGTTGGACGCCTTGGCGCCCCTGTGCTTGGCAGCGGCGTTTTTGTGAGCGGCGCCGGGGATAAAGGCGGCCGCGTCAGTGTGGAACTGCTTGAGACTGGCGCCGTATACGTCGATGGCAAGATCCCTCCGGGCACACCTGGTGAAATCTCTGGCGGCGTATTCACCGTGTATGGCGCACACGTAGACCTTGTCAGAAACAGCGGGCCAGTTGTGACGTATGGGGCGAACGACATGGCGCTCGACAACTGGGGAGTTGTTGACCGATGGATCGCCCAAGGGAAGGTGTCGACCTTCGGACCAAGCGGAATTGGATTCGTTAATTTCGGCTCGATCCGCGATCTTCGTGTGGAGGCGCCCATCGAAACCTTCGGCAAGGGGGCTCGCGGCTTCAATGTCTATAGCGGGACAGTCGAACGAGCTGAATTCGACCGCATCGTCACTCACGCCGATGGAGCCGTAGGAGTACAGATTAGCCAGCCAATTCGTTCGCTGATTGTTCGGCGGGGTATAGAGACCTTTGGAAGCGAGGGGCCATCACTCGTTAAAGGAGTCGTGCAGACTCTGTCGGCGATCGCCTTCAGCATCAAACCCGGCGGGTCCGCACGAACGGTCAGGATTGAAGGGGGGCTAAAAACCCATGGCAAAGGCATCCCGCCGCTCGAACAGCAGGGCGTTATAGACGAGTTAGTGATCTCCGGCGGCTTCGGCGACTGCAGGGACGCCGCGGCAAACCGGGCTGAAACATGGTTTCCAGCGTAGAAAGGAGAAGCAAGATGGCCGCGGTAGTCATGGTCGTTTCAGGCGCGAATGTGTGGACTATGAAAAACGCCACGCCGCATCCGACCGGTTTTTGGTCCGAGGAATTTGTAACGCCTCATCGTAAATTTACGGAAGCCGGACTTCAAGTCACGGTTGCGAGCCCCGGCGGCGTAGCGCCAACCGTTGACCCGTTGAGCTTCAATTTGAGCTACAACAACAACGACGCCGCCAAGATAGCTGAACAGCAGGATTACATGAAGCGCCTGGGCCCTGCGTTGACATCGCCTATGCGTGTCGAGGACATCGATCCGGATCGGTTCGGCGTCATCTTCCTCGTAGGTGGCCACGGCCCGATGCAGGACATGGCCGTGCACGCGACGCTTGGATCGGTGCTTGTCGCAATGCTCGACAATTCAAGAAAGATTGTCGCGGCGGTCTGCCACGGATCCGCGGGTTTCTTCACGGCTTCACGCAAGGACGGCGCATGGGCTTTCAAGGATCGCCAACTCACGGGTTTCAGCAACCAGGAAGAGACGCAGGCCGGCTTCGCCGGCAACGCGCCGTGGCTTCTGGAAGACCGCCTCCGCATCTCTGGCGGGCACTACATCGCAAAGGCTCCATGGACCCCGCACGCGGTTGTCGATGGCAACCTCGTAACAGGCCAACAGAACTATTCGGCAGCCGTAACCGCCGACACTGTATTAAAACAACTCTCGGCGGCCGCGTGAACCCAGCCTAATGCCGAGGAGGATTGGTCGGCGAAAAGCTGTACCGCGCGATCTTCCAGGAGCCATCATCGTCTCTCTTGAGGACAAACAGCTCCTGGTTGCCCTCCGCGCTTTTCGCTCCGGTCGCATGGTCCGTGGTCGTCCCGGCGGAATTCGTGCGTGCGAAGGCCCAACCGGGACCAAGCTCGACGATTTCGGCAATTGTGAATTTTACGTTCAGGGTGATTGCGTTGAAAACCGCGTCGTACGCCTTTCTGACGGATGCCAAACCCACCGCCGACTGACTATACGGAGGCATGAATACGCCGTCTTCCGTGTAGAGCGGCATAACGGCATCCGTGCTCGATGCATTCAGAGCCTCGTTATACTTTGCAAGCAGGGCCGTCACACCTTCTGTAGTCGCGCTCATTGGTTCCTCGCTTTCGCAAACATCACTATAGATCCGGCCCGCGCGCGAGACTAGCCGGGCGAAGTGGGAAAGCCTTTCCCGAATTCGGGACAATCCTTCCCCGGTCGCGCGTCGCGGGCTGTTCCAAATCTGGAAGTCTCATTCTCGATAATCCCGGCTTGTAGGCCGCCCGCTCCTCGAATACAGTAAGGGCGTTTGGCATGTCTGCCTCCTCGAGGATCGGGGCCGGGAATTGGCTTTTATGACGATCAAGACCGCAACACGGCCGCAGCAGGGCGGTGACGCCGCGAATCGATCAGCGGCTCTGCGTGACGTGATGGAGGTTTTGTCGGAGAAGGGCTTCACGAAAACGTCTATCGCAGACTTGCGCAATGGTGCGGGCCGCCGCTACGCCGCGCTTCAAAAGGCCTTCGGAGCCAGAGAGAACATCTTGCGCGCTGCGATCCGGTCTTGCGCTGAGACGGAGGCATCGCTGGCGCACGAGATTTTGCGGGTGTCGCCGACTGGAAGAGAAGCCGTTTTCGCGATGCTGGAAGAGAATGTGCGGCTGCGCCGGCACTCGCCACGATACTGTGGCTGTCTTTTCAGCTCTGACACCCTTATAGTTCCGGTAGAAGAGAGTGACCTGCACGAGTTTCTCGTCGAGAAGCGTCGGGCGCTCATGAAGCACATCCGCGCACGATTGGTGCAATCGGTGACTGAAGGAGAACTTCCGGCACGTGTCAATTGCGAGGCCCTCGCGAACCTCTGCCTCACTCTCTTAAGCGGCCTTAACGTTCGTATCTTGGATGGCGCACCTCCGGGGCTCCTGTTCCGATCCATTGAGATCTTTGTGTACAGCCTCGGTTTTAGGGCACATCGAACTGATCTCGCCAAGAAGGCCAGGAACTGAACATCGGCGCATTTAGGCGCGGTCTACACCATGACAACGACGCGTCCGCGCCGCACCGGGTGCTCCACGAGATCGTGCGCCCGTGCGATCTCCGCGAGGGGAACTTTCTCTCCGATCTCGAACCCAGGCCATCCCGCGTGCAGTGCATCGTTTAGATCTCGAGTTGCCGCGACTTTCGCTTCGACCGGGAAATCATCGCTCCCGAGGCAGTACAGACGGATATTCTTAAAGACCATTTGCCAGAAAGGAATTTTCGGTTCCGCAACGTCGGTAGCGTATGCGCCAATCGAGCCGCCCATCTTGAGCATCTCGACATCGGCATCGATATTGGCCCCGAACGCCACTTCGACGACATGGTCGACGCCATCGGGAGCTAGGGCCTTTACACGCTCGATCAGCCCCTGATCATTGAGAACGACTTCGTGAGCGCCCGCCGTCCGCCCGGCTGGCTCCTCCGAAGGCGAGCGCACCGTCCCGATCACGCGCGCGCCGGCATGTCGGGCGAGAGCGACTGCACACATTCCAACAGCGCCGCCAGCACCTTGCACCAAAACCGTCCGTCCGGCGACGTCACCCCCGACATGGACCGCGCGGTGCGCCGTAATACCTGGAATCCCAAGACAAGCGCCCTCTTCCAGCGACACGTCCTCAGGGAGCGGCGCGACATGGTCGAGCGGCACAACAGTAAACTCTGCGGCCGTCCCGAACGGCCGATACGACTGCGCGCCATAACACCACGCTCGTCGCCCTATCCATTCCGCCGACACGCCATCACCGACCAGGTCGACCACACCTGCGCCGTCACTGTGCGGGATGACACGCGGATACGGCATGCCCAGCCCGAATGAATCCTGGCGCTTCTTGATGTCGCCGGGGTTTATGCCAGAGGCCGCGATCCGAATGCGTACCTCGCCGGCTTCGGGTCGAGGGTCCGGCATCTCGCCGACGACCAATACGTCCCGCGCCGGTCCTTGCTTCTCATACCACGCTGCCCTCATTCGCGAACCTCGCTTCTCTAGGGAATATTTTCAAGTTTCTCAATTCCAAGCAGCGATGTGGAGCAACGGCGCTGAAGGTGGTTACCGTGGTCGAAGTTCAACCTGGCTCCTTTGCGGAGGCAGCCCCTAATTCACTTTCCAATTCCTCAATCGTGGGCAGGCTGCCTTTCAATTTCTCTGGAAGGCTCTCGGCTAGCCGGTACTCGGATATTCCGATGGGCTTGTTAATATCGCGAAGCGCGTACTCGGCGACGAAGCGATCCCGCGTCTTGCACAGAATGATGCCGATACTTGGCTGGTCGTCGGGATGACGCAAGAGGTCGTTGACGGCTGAGAGGTAAAAGTTCATCTTTCCGGTAAACTCCGGTTCAAAGGCCTTCATTTTCAGATCCACCACGACAAAAGCTCGCAGTTTGAGGTGATAGAAGAGGAGATCGATGAAGAAGTCCTCGTTACCGATGGTGAGCCGATACTGACTCCCCACGAACGCGAAGCCGACGCCCAGTTCCAACAGAAACTGCCGAAGGTGATCCAGCAAATCTATTCCAATACTTGGGTATGCACTGCCCAACTGACTGAGCTCACGCCGGCTTCCAAGGACAATCGCACCACGAGTTGCTCAAGTGCCTCGTCCTGCCGGCCAAGTCCCTTGATCTGCGAGGTGACTTTCATCTTCGGTGTGCCTTCGATATCCTCGCTTCGCAGCCCCGTCAGAGTAAGAGAACTTCTCGACATCGCCTGCAGCAACAGGGCGCGCATGTGAGCTTCATCTTCGGGACGGCAGATCAACTCGAACCCGTACGTAACTTCCTGCTCCGGCCCGGAAGCCTGTGCCGGATAAAGGCGATAAGCGAGTGGCCTGAGAACAATATTCGTCGTCAGAACCGCGGCGGTCAGAATCAGGGCGTGAAGAGGATTCCCAAGGCCCGAAATAGCTCCGATAGCAGCTGAACACCAGATCGTTGCCGCCGTATTCAATCCACGGACGCTGCCGGAGTCCTTAAAGATCACGCCGGCGCCGAGAAATCCGATACCCGACACTACGTAAGAAACAATCTGCCCTTCTCCGCGCGAGTTGTCGCGGACCATGAAACCGCACATCACGAATGCGGCGGCTCCTGCCGCGACCAGTGCATTGGTCCGGGTGCCTGCCATGCGCTGGCGCCACTGTCGCTCCAGCCCGACACAAATACCCATTAACAACGCTGCGCCCAATCGGAAGAGGAAGTCAAGAATGGGCATGTTCACTGAGAATTCCTCATTGGGGCCGCAGCGGCCGCCTGCTCGGCAACACAAGCGGCATGCCGGGAAATGCGTTCGAGATGCCGGCAAACCAGCATGAGATTCACGTACGGCATTGCGTCGCCGGGCGCTGACGTGAGTTGCGCAAGCTTTCCGTAGAGGGTCTGGCACTCGGCGCGGATCTCAGCCACCCGCGGCCCCACCGACAGACCTTGGGCGGCTTCTTCACTACGCCATCCGTCGATCGCTGCCGACAATATTTCGCAGGCCTGGGAACTGATCTCCGAGATTTGAGCCATGATCGGACTCGGCGGCCGGTGTTCCATCGTTCCGCTGATGGTCACAATCTCGTAGGCGTAATCGCCTATCAGCTCCAGATCGACAATAGCGTCGAGAACCCCGGTGACGAGACGGGCGTCTCGTGCGACGGGAGCCTGCAGGGTGATCAGGCTGAGGCACTGGTCATGAATCATCCGTAACTGATGATCGGTTTTCGCCTCCAGTTCGCTCGCGTGTTCAGCGGAGGCGGAGTCGCCCCCGGAAACCGCATGAATCGCTTCGCTGAGGAGCGCCGTCGTGGTCTCTCCCATCTGAATCAGGTTTTGCCGAACCGATTCCAGTTCCTGCATGTAAAGTGCCCGCGCCATGTCGTCTAGTTCTCCTTTTCCCGACGTGCTTAAACGTGGTGTGCCCGCTGTTTCAAATGGCGAATCTCGTCTTCGAGTTTTCTTACCCGCGTCATAAGTTCCAGCACCAGTGCATCCTCGGGCCGCGGTAGGGGTACGCGACTCGGCTTCGGCGGACCTGACGATGCGGGAAGCTTCTTCCAACAGCCCTGCCCGTTGCGCTTCCTTTTGTTGCAAATCCGTTTCATGTTCCATACTCGGATACCAACAGTTACTAAAAAATGAATTCGGCAGCTACCTTCAGAAATTCTCGGAGGTGGCGACCTCCGGGTCGGGATCTGAAATGCGTTTCGACGTGTCTCTCTTCAGCGGATGCGAATCCCAGCCGACTCGGCCACGGGGAGATGGGCGTCGAGAATCCGCTGAATGAAATGCGTGGTCGCGCGAACCACACTGTTTATTTTCATCCGCATCGGTGATTACCTCCTTTCTTTAAACAGGCGGAACTCAGATCACGCCCGCTAGTTGCAACACGCGAAAGCCAAGCAACCCGAACATAGCCAATAGATATCCGCGTAAAGCGAAGAGACAAAGGCGGACTGTCTTCGTCATCCGCATTGGCCCAAGATGCTCCGTGTCGACCTTCTCCTCCGGCGCATCGTCGAGCGGGTGCACAACCAGGTACGGGCGCCGCTGGTCTGCTATCACGCCCTCCAATTCGGTCCCTTCAGCCGTCAATATCATTGCTTTTCTCCTTTCACACACTCGGAAATAAACCTGGTACAGCTACCTGAGCCGCTAGCAGCATCGACAGAATGAAGAGCACAGCCACGATCGTCCAGTTGACGACGTTATTCCACCGCTTGTTTACGAACCGTTCGCCCAGAACTTCCCGGTCGTTCACCAGTAGCTGCAGGAAAATGATCGCCGATGGCAGCATGAGACCGGCGAGCACCTGAACGCTCAGGATGATGAGCTGCAGTGGAGCCCGCGGGATCAGCACAATGGCCGCCGCAGCCAGCACGCACAGGCCGTACACTCCATAGAACTCGGGAGCTTCGCGGACTGGCTTCTGCAGGCTGTGCGGCCAGCCTCTGACCTCGCCGTAGGCCCATGCGCTTGAAAGCGAGATCGTCGTCGTGCCGAGAGCAGCGGCATTGATCATCAGGAGCAGGACGGCGTTCTTCACGAATGGCCCAAATACCCCGGCCAATTGCACGGCCATTTGGGCCGGATCGGTGAAGTTCCAGTGCCGCTCGAATGCGGCATTGCCCGCCAACATCATGCAGGCGGCCACCAGAATCGTGAAGACCGCGCCGATAAGTGTGTCGAGCCGGCCCCATTTCAAATCTGAAAACCGGAGCCGCTTATCGGCGACGCAACTCTGCTGAAAAAACAACTGCCACGGCGCGATGGTCGTCCCCACCGTAGCGATCACCAGAAATACCCAATTGGCCGTCAGTCCGCTGGCCGGAATCGAAGGCCGCAGGGTATGCCGCAGCACATCTCCGGCTGCCGGATGAACGCGGAACGCAATAGCGAACCAGGCAAGATCGAGCATGCAAAGAAAGACCACGATGCGCTCCCAACGCAGATAGCTCCCAGTCAGAACCAAGGCTGTCAGGCCAACAGCTGCGACCGGGACGCCAAATACCGGATTGATGCCGAGTTTGTCGAGCGCCAGCGCAATGGCCGCGAACTCAGTGACGAGCGTCAGGAAGTTCAGCACAAGCAGATCGGCGAGTGAAAAGCGTCCCCACCATTTCCCGAACCGCCGGTAAATCATGGCCGCGTGTCCCTGGCCCGTCGCGATCCCCAGCCGAACTACCATCTCCTGGACGAAGTACGAAATGGGCAATAACAGCACCAGCAGCCACAACAGGTGTGTGCCATACTGCGCGCCAGCCTGAACGTATGTTGAGACGGCGCCCGCATCGTTATCGGCCTCCATGACGATAAGTCCAGGGCCGAAAACCATAAGAAAGGTCAGCGCGTGCGCGGTCCACTTATTCGAGACTCGAATAGGCTTCGCGGCGCCATGAACGCCGAGGTCCTTCCCTTCCGTGGTCTGGATTGTTTGATTTATCGTGCTCACGGGAGGTTTCCCGATCCCCGCGGCGGCTCACAAATTGCACGGATACGCGCGTCCTCGCCCGGCCTGCACAGGCGCAGGCATTAGAGACCAGACAGTCCGGCATTAGACGAAACAACGTTTGTGAAAAATCGGCGAGCGCAAATAGCTGTCGATACCGACTAAAGCTATTGGGCGATAAAGCGAAGGCCCACAATAGAGGGAGGCTCCGCTGACTCAGTATCGACTTGCTCTTCGCGCAACCGACTATGACCGCCGTCAGACATCAAAATGGGCCTCCTTTCTCATGGAATTGGTGGGACGAAACCCGTCCTGCCAACCTCAGAATATACCCACCGGGGTATGCTTGTAAAGTCTTTTTGTGAATCTCACGTTCTCGGTCAGAACGGAAGTGCTACAGATGATCAACCGCAGGCTGCCGACGATCTCCTCAGCACGCTTCTTCACCCATATCTCAGGTAGGCCAAAGGACCCGCGCCATTGGCTTAAGGTGTCGATCCAGATCGGGGTGCCGTGAACCGCGGCAGCAACCGGGTCGAGTTCAGAATGAATGTCAACTCGGAAGAAACGTGGATAAAAGCGGCGAGCAGAGGATTAATCATCCCAACAGCCGCCAGCGCAATACCCACTGCATCCACAATGAGCGTTCCGTAGAAATTCTGGTAAATCACTGCGCGGCACCAACGAGCGATTTTGATTGTTTCGGCGAATTTCCTCAAGTCGTTTCCGATCAGCAGAACATTCGCGCTGGCATGGGCGATTTCGGTTCCACTGCCCATAGCCACTCCAACATGTGCAAGTGACAGCGCGGGAGCGTCGTTGATTCCGTCCCCGATCATGGCAACGATCCTGCCGAGGTGAATCAGTTCACTTACGCGGGCCGATTTTTGCTCCGGCAATAAAGAACTTGAAACGTTCCGGATTCCAAGACTTTCGGCAACCACATTAGCGGACCTTTCGGTATCGCCCGTGAGAAGCTCAAGGTCAATTCCCATTTTCTGAAGTTCGCGGATCGCTTCGGAGGCTCCGTCGCGGACCTGATCGGCGATCTGAATCGCCCCCACGAACTGGCCATCCCGTGCAACGAGAACTCGCGTTCCTGCGCTCATGCTCATCGCCGGCAAGTTGACACTCGCTTCGTTCAGCAACGCCGTATTGCCGACGACGAGAGCACGGCCGTCCACGGTGGCGTGGACGCCCTTCCCGGGCGTGTACTGGAAGGAAGAAGGCTCTCCGATGGACAGTTTCCTTTCGTGGGCTGCGGCAACCACCGCAAGTGCGAGGGGATGCTCCGAGTTGCGTTCAGCGGCGGCGGCGATTTGGAGGAGTTCGTTAGCCTCGTAGCCGTAGGCCGGGTCGATCGAAACCACGTAGGGCTTGCCGTAGGTGAGCGTTCCTGTCTTGTCGAGCAGGACCGTGTCTATCCGGGCTAATTGCTCCAGATAGATACCCCCTTTGATGATGGCTCCTTGGCGAGCAGCCCGGCCAATCGCTCCCAATATCGCGAGGGGGGTACCCGCGGCAATACCACACGCTCCAGCGACGATGATGACTGAAATCGTAGAGCGCAAATTGTGAGTGATCAACAATGTCAGCACCGCGCTGGCGAGAGCGAAATACACCAGGTACCCGGCGAGGCGATCCGCCAGGCGTTGAATGGGCGCTCGTGTTTGCTCGGCCTTCTCGACTGCCTCCACTATCCTGCCGAAAGTCGTATCCCTGCCCAGATTCTCGACAGCAACTTCGAGTGCGCCTGTCTGGTTGAGTGTACCGGCGAAGATTCGACTGCCCGGGAACTTATCCTGAGGCAAAGACTCGCCGGTGATAGCGGCCTCCTCGACACTGGAGTTTCCCGAAAGAACATAGCCGTCCACGGGGATTCGGTTTCCTGGTCGAATCAGGACGCGGGCTCCGGGATGAAGGTGTCCGACAGGGACTTCTGTCGGTGGAGCCCCGTCCTTCACAATCCACGCAGTGCGCGGCAACAAATCGAGTAAATCGCCGATCGCGCGCCGACCTCGACCTACGGTGAGTCCCTCCAGCACCTCTGCAGCCAGTACAAACGCTGTAATGATAAGTGCCGTTAAGAATTCACCGATCCCGACTGCCGCGAACAGCGCGATAGTCATCGACAATTCCATGGTCATTCGCCGTTCGCGAAGGTTCTCGAACGCTTCATGGAAAATCGGCCATCCACCGAACAGGACACCTGCGATGCCGATCGGGCTGACATGAGGAAACGGCTCCCATATGCGAACCCAAACGAGGGTTGCCGCGATCGCCGTTATTGCAATGCGGACCAACTCGAATGGCTCGATGTGGCCGTGTTCGTCCTCATGGTTGTGCTGGTCCTCATCGTTGGTGTTGACATGCGCGCCAATGCCTGTTTGTTTCGGCGCATTGACATCTTCATGTCCAGGAATCTGGTCGGTTGAAGTCTTAACTTGGGGCATGGGTACCTCTTCAGCGCAGATAGCTGCGCACAATCTCCATCAATTCGTCCGTTGCTTTCTCGCGTTCCGTAGCGCTGTTCACGTGGTGACGGATATGGCCGTCGATCAATTCCGCCATTAACCCGCTCAACGCGCCCCGCGCGGCGGCAGTTTGTTGCAAGACCGCATAACAATCGTTCCCTTCTTCGATCGCTCGCTCGATGCTTTCGATCTGCCCGCGGATGCGGCGCACCCTGGCCAATAGCTTTTTGCCGCCGTCATTGCTGATGTGAGCCATCCTTTTACTATACTGGAGTATAGTATATTTCCTAAATAGAACCAACGGCAGGTAGAACAATGGACAACACGAACAATAAGGCGCTATGGGATCGCAAGTATGAAGAGGGGCTCCCTTCTTTAACAAAGCCTGATCCTTATTTTGTTTCGGCATACGAGAGGTTTGTGGATCAGTCCTTCCCGAACGCAGGCAACGCGCTCGATCTTGCGGCGGGTCTTGGAAGGCATGCACTTTGGTTGACAGAAAGAGCGTGGCAGGTGAGCGCAATCGATGTTTCTGAAGTTGCATTGGGAAGGCTCCTTCAAGCCGCGGGTCAGCTCAAGGTCAAGATCAATCTCTTTGCAATGGATGCGGCGGAATACAAGTTTGAACCTGCAGGGTTCGATTTGATCGTGCTGTTCTATCACTTGGACAGGGGTCTCTTCCCCAAAATCGCTTCGGCGTTGAAGCCCGGTGGCCTGTTCATCTGCAAGATGGCAGTGCATTGGAGTATTGATACCTTGCAGGCAAAGACCAGCGCGAAACCACTGCTCAGACATGAATTCGTATCGCTTATTGCCGGTCTCGACATTGTGGATCACCACGAGCGGCCCGTCCGTGACCGGGGCGTCGTCGAATTCGTCGGAAGGAAGCCCACACCCAAAAAGGTGTCACGCGTGGCGTTTGACCGGCAGCTTTAAGGCTTGGACGTGCCGCCGTCAGGGCGTCGCCAGCGGACGAGTTCCACGCCGCCTGGGCGGCATTCAGGTGCGCCAAATTCTGGACCAGACGTTAATTTGTCGCCAAAACGCTCCAGCCGCCGAGTCTAAAATTCCTCAAAACCGATCTGGCCGCTGTAGTTCGAATGGACCGCCGTTTCGCCGAAGAACTCCGGACCGACGACAGCGTTCCAACGCAAGGGGTCTGGTCGGATCGTCGAAAATGGAATTGGTCGTTATTTCGTCCACCCGAAGAACTCGACCGCGAACACGACCCGCAACTTCGGCGCTCCAAATTGCGGGTTGATTCCGCCCCCCAAGCCGAGTTTTACGCGCGCCTGCCGACCGCTATTCCCCGTTCCTTCAAGCCGAGTGGAGATCAACCACTCCTTGTCCGTTTCGGCCGCTTGCATAAACGACCGAAAAGCAGATGCGCCATAAAACTCAGGGCCAACGACGAGCCGCTTAGCCGGCCCAATCGGAATCTTTACCCCTCCGGCAATCCCGAAGAGAAATTCGTTACCTTGAGGACTTCCCGGTATCGGGTAATCGTTGAGTGGTCGGATGTGCACTCCGGCTTGTCCCGCATACGTGAAGATCCCTTCGTCGCCCGCGAACAGGAGCCGACCCATTGCGCGAATTCTGTTATCGGTAATGTAATCGGCGCGGACGTCATTAGGGATGAAGAGCTGCGCGCCAGCGCCGAGGCGAAAACGGCTGTCGGCGTCTCCCAGAAGCCGTGCATCGAAGCCGAGACGAATATCGGCCATGTTGTCAGGAGACTGTCTGAGATTGATGTCCGGCGCCGTGTAAGTATAGTTGCCGACGGTACCGCTGTAGCCCGTCAACCGCATTGGCGCCGTGAAATTTGCATAGACCCTGTAACGATGGTATGTGCCAGCCAGACCGAAATCCAGAAATCCCTCCGAAGAAACAACGGCGAGACTTTGACCGCCTGCTTGCACTCGGAGCGGATCGTTTGCATAACCCGCTGTGAGTTCCACTGCGCCACCGAATCCCCCATGCATATCCAGGGAGTCCATGACGAACCAACCACCGCCCGGAGCCGACTGGTATAAACGTTCGAGAGCAAAGCCCTGGGCCTGTTGCTGCGCCTCCGCGATGATAGGGCACAGGCTCACAGCTATCGCAATATGGATGCTGGTGAGGGCTAGGTCGCAAAGCTTTTTAAAACTCAAAATGAAACCTCCCGCCGATAAGATTTACGGGGCCTCGGGCAGCGTTGTACCCGGGGTTCCAGACGTGCTGATAGTCGAGCGATATCGAAACTGACCTAGTGATGTGCCTGCTATACCAGATTTCGGTGAGATCCTCGTTGGCTTTCGTCAACGCACCGTCGCCGATAAAACCATCCACGCCTCCCATCTCCAGGTATTTGGCGTGAATGTCCGAAATCCAGCTTGTTCCAGCCCCGACGCCGATTGAGTCCAGCGGCCGCCCCCACAACGTCCCCTTGATCACTGCGCCCGCAGTGGCAGAACGGTCGGCCGAATCATACGCTTCAACTTCTGTTTGCCCATCGGAATACATTGCCCGGACGAACACGCCGATGTTGGGCGTGATGCTTTGCTCGGCATTGACGCCGATGCCCTTCTTAACATTCGTCTTGCGCACAAAGCAGAGGTCCGGTGCATTGGCGTTCTCCGATCCATAGTTGTAGAGATTTCCGCAATTTGCCGCATTGTATACGGCTGGGTTGGACTCGAACGCGGCGATGGCGTCGGCAAATCGCCCCATGAGTTCTCGATTGCGGTAGACCACTAGGCGCACCGCGCCCGGCTGATGGTTGAAAAGTTCATGGTCGTGCTCGAATTCCATTTGATCGCCGTAGTGCTTGAAGGGCTGGAAATTGAGCGTTTGCGAGTTCGGTTCCACGGGCGGCATCCCTCGCATGAACCTGACCGCCCACCGGTCCCAATAGAGCTCAGCAGCGGCGCCTATCGTGTAGCCGCGCGCGTCCGCCGGAAAGTCGAAAGCTGAGTTCGTCATGAAGGCTTCGTCGAAGAATGATTTCCGGAGATCGCCGATCACGTTGTTCTTGTCGAAGACGTCGAGAACGCTGAAGTTGCCCGCGGTAATTACCAGCCGCCGCCTGTCCACGTGTTCCCCGAGTTGCATCTGGCCCGACGGGAGTTCGACGCTCTCGCCGCCGAAGCCGAAGGTCTGGCGGAGGAAGTACCGCGAGCGGTAGGAGGTCGGGCGTACAACTCCGACTTTCTGGAGTTCGAAGTTCTCCGTCGCGCCCCCCAACCCTTTCAGGTTCGAGAGCGTCGTCTCTGCGATCGCCTCAGGGACGATGTAGAGCTCGGTCCCCGGCCGAAGACGAAGCCCGAAGAAAAGGCTCAGCGTTGAGGTGAAGCTTGTCTCGGCGTTCGGCCTGAGCGAGGAATTGCTTCCGTTCAAGTCCGTGTAGGCGGCATGAAACGGAGGTTTATAGAAGCCGATTGTCGTAAACTGTCCATAAAGATTCCACGTCTCGTCATTAACGTCGTGGGCGCCGATCCTCGATAGAGACCCGGGGAACCCAAATCCCGTATCGTCCGACTTGGCAGGCTGAGTGGTTTCTGAAGGTGGGGGAGCATTGGTGGGCTGTGAGGCGGCGGGAACATTGGCGGGTGTAGCTTGGTCGGTGTCGAACGATTCCAGTGCGTCGTTGCAGATGGCGGCACCGTTAACTGGCTCGGCGGGAAACGACACGTCGGCGACTCCGCTGGGGAATTGGGACGGCAACAAGTAGTTGTAGCCGGCAGCGAGCCCCCCGAACTCGTACAGACTGATGAGATAGGTGGCAATTCCCGTCGCGGTAGAAGCTTGGCGTCCCGGTGAAGCTCCGCTCGGCAGTCGGAGACGCGAATTGATGCTGCCGTTCAGATTGGTATAGGCCGTCGGAAACGAGGCCTTGCAGTTCGGACCGTAGTTAAACTGGCCGTGAGCGTTCGGGCTTTCATTTTCGATGTTGGGCGGGCCGTCGTTTGTCGACAGCTGTATGAAGCTGAACTCATCATTTGGCCTGGGATCAGGCGCGCGATTTTGGGCTCTGGCAGGTGCTGATGCGAGTAGAACGATCCCCAGCGCCAGGAATGCTCGACGGAGTGAAGAGCTTTTCTTGCTCGCCTCCATGCCCACACCTGCAAGGCTAGAAATGCTATTGATGCGGTCTTTGTCCTTCATTGGGGTTACGATCCTGCCGTCATTTCACAACCTGCCCGTCGCTCTTACCAAACGAAGGCACACCGATAGCTATGCGAGCCCCTTCAAACTGGGTACATTCCATCGCGCAGATCAGTATCCGCGCGTCGCGTATAGATCGATCCGCAAATTGCGGAAGAATTGATCGCTGCAAAGCTTACGAAGAGCGCGGATCGTGTGAGTGGCGCTATCGATTCAGAGGACGGAGGGCGGAGGCTCCGCTGACTCGGTATCGATCTGTTGCGCGCTCAAGCGACTATTGCCGCTGTCAGACAAGATGGGCCTCCTTTCTCCTGGAATCCAACTTAAGATCCTTCCGATCTCATGTGGTTATGGTATACCCGCCGGGGTATACTTGTAAAGCCTGTTTTTGTGATTTTTTAATGAATAAAGGGTGTACACAAATGGCTCATACTGTAGAAGAGAAAAAGAGGCTTCTGAACCGCGTCCGGAGAATCATGGGCCAAGTCGGTGCCATCGAAAAGACGCTGGATCAGGAAGGGGAGTGCTCCGAGGTACTCCACAATATCGCCGTCTGTCGGGGTGCTATGGATGCATTGATGGCGGAGGTGATCGAAGGTCACATCCGCCTTCACATCCTCGCTCAGGACGGAGGCGCAACGGATGAACAGGAACGTGCGGCTGACGATCTCGTTACCGCACTGCGCGCTTATCTCAAATAGCCCGATGGCGGCCTGCCATCGACCCAGTTCGCAGCTTGTCGGCATGACAGCCAGCGCGGGCGTTAGGCACCTTCAGGGTGGGCCATGTCTTTCGGCGTTATGAAGAACAGCAAGGCCGCGCTGGATTTCACGCAGCAGATTCCGGCGCGGAGACCTGGGAGTCCTGGGGAGGCCGCGGCGATTGTTTTTCTGTCATCGGACGACGCGACCTTCACTGTTGGTAGCGAGTTGGTTATCGAGGGCGGGATGAGCACGCTTTGAACTTGGTCATACGTTCCTAGGAGAGTTTCACCGAGACGCACGTTCCCGTCTACCAAGGGTACGGTTCATGCACAAGTCCTGGCCATCCGACCGATTGTTGTCCTGACGGACCAACACCAGCTTCCGTCTTTTCCTTCGCCCGCGTTGCCGAGCCGACTTTATCGTGGAGGTCGCCGTATTCGATGTTCAATCGGACTCCTTTGCAGAGGCGGCCCCTAGTTCGCTTTCCAATTCTTCAATGGTGGGCAGGCTGCCTTTCAATTTCTCTGGAAGGCTCTCGGCTAGCCGGTACTCGGATATTCCGATGGGCTTGTTAATATCGCGAAGCGCGTACTCGGCGACGAAGCGATCCCGCGTCTTGCACAGAATGATGCCGATACTTGGCTGGTCGTCGGGATGACGCAAGAGGTCGTTGACGGCTGAGAGGTAAAAGTTCATCTTTCCGGTAAACTCCGATTCAAAGGCCTTCATTTTCAGATCCACCACGACAAAAGCTCGCAGTTTGAGGTGATAGAAGAGGAGATCGATGAAGAAGTCCTCGTTACCGATGGTGAGCCGATACTGACTCCCCACGAACGCGAAG
>Ga0335074_10005651_pt1 | contig 17297 bp, 14 predicted proteins | sample Lox_Sample_23_FD_206715 | JGI IMG/M metagenome (GOLD analysis project Ga0335074, IMG submission 206715) | Soil microbial communities from Loxahatchee National Wildlife Refuge, Florida, United States - Lox_Sample_2.3 | ecosystem: Environmental > Terrestrial > Soil > Wetlands | place: USA... | reverse complement strand
GGCTGGTTGTCCGTATAGCCGATCACCTGAACCTCTCCCGGCTCGCTTTTGAGCGCCTTGCCGACCTGCTCGAGGACGGCGGCCAGGCTCGGTTGCAGCGCGGCGCGGCCGGGGGCGAACCCATTGCGGTTGCTGACCCTTATGATCGGCGTGGTGGCCGTTCCGACGATGCTGACGACGCCGCTGTCGATGTCGGGCTGGAGGGAGGTGCGCAGCCGGTCAAGGATGGTCGGTTCGGGCGGCGCAGGCGGGGGCGGTGGGGGCTGCACCGCCACGGCACGCGAAATTTGCGGCATGTGCGCGGGCGCGGCCGCCAGCATCCGCGCATACTGGTTGTCTGATGCCGCATTCAGTGCGGTCGATACCGACAGGAAAATCGCGCCGCACGCAGCCAGCGCTCCCGCATAGGCCACCCACACGGGAAGCCCGCCCCGCGACCGTGTGTACGGCGCGGCGACACCCTTCCAGTGCGGCGACAGCTCCCGCCCTATGCCCTGCTGGCCGGTGATGAGTGCGCAGGTCTCTGCTCGCAGGCGATCGAGCTCTCCGGAGCCTTGCGGCGCGCCTCTGTATCGGCCCATCACTCCGAGCGACAGGCAAAGGTACATGATCTCGATCACCGGCATGAATTTCGCCGGAGTTTGGCGCAGCCGGGCGAGAAGTTCGAAGAACCTGCCGCCCTCGCTTGCGTCCTGGTGAAAGGCCAGGGCGAGCGGCCGTTTCTTCCAGTTGCTGGCGGCACCCCACGGTGTGTTCAGCACCACGTCGTCGATGCTGATGCAGAGTGCGTAGTGGGCGGAGCGCACCTGTTCGTTCGGTACACCTGCGTCGCGTACGCGTTGCTCGAAACCGCGCAGTGCTGAGGCGGTTCTCTCGTAGAGATTATCGGGATCGGGTCGATGCGCCGTGTTCCGCAGCCGTGCCAGCAGCAGCAGCAGCGGCATGGCGGCGGCGGCCATGGGGCTGCCCGAAGGCGTGCCGAACGGCACGCTGGGGAGCGATACATCCGGAGAGACGACGGTCTCCGTGCGGGGCGCGATCCGCGCGACGGCAGGCGGTGGCGCGGCTGGAGCGGTCGGCGGTCGCGCTACTCTCACCGGCTCCGAGCGTGTCGGCACGTGCGTCGAGCGGCCGCCAGGTCTTGGGCGGATGACCGTGCGTTCCGCATCCCCAGGTTCGGCGAATGGATCGTCACTCATCCGTCATCTACCTGTTCCGTACCGAAAGGGGGGCTGGGCCAAGCCGCGGCCGCGTTGCGTCGGCTTTCGCAGGCATGGCGGCGTAGTGGCACGGGCACCCTGCTTCCCGGGCCTTCACCGCCCATACCTTTCAAGATCAAAGTTTTGCATAACCCATTTGAGTTTTAGCCCATAATCCGGGTCGGTGGCATAGACGCCGGTCAGCGCGTCCGCGAATGCATTGGGGTTCTGCTTCTGTTGCATCGCAACACTGTAAACCGGGCTGGTGGCGAGCAGACGGCCATGCGCGTCGAACGCATCGGCAATGGATGGGAACACGCGGAATTTGGCGGTAATCGTGATTGTCTCGCCGTTGACGACCTCGTTGGTCTGACTGTCGACTTCAGGCTGGTTCGCGACTGCCTTGATGCCAAACGGATTGTTGCTTCCGGGCGGCATGGCGGCGCCCCACGCGCTCTCGACCACCCATTGCGCCAGGGTGACTGCGGCGGGCACGCTCCAGCGCTTCTGCGATGCCTCCGCTGCCTCGATCACCGGCGGGGGCAGTTCGCCATAGTGGCCGACAACCGTGAGCGACTGCGCTTCCACCAACGGGTGCGCGGCCAGGGAGTAGTAAGTCGTGCTTCCCGGATCGACCCGGCCGGTCGGCGGGTTCATGCCCATGATGGCCGCCTGATAGTTCTCGATGGCGAGCGTGGTGCCGACGTCTTCAATGCCGGTGACCGGAATTGGCGCGTGCGGTTTGGGCAGGCGGTCGTTCAACAAGGACTGCACGACGAAGACATCGCCCGGAGCGTTCACGCCACCCCGCCCGACCGAGGTGAAGATTGGGGGCGCAACCCGTCCCATTTCGTCCGTGCTGAGGATCGTCGGGGAGGGGACCAGAGGCATAATTGCCATAACCTGCCGTTGAGACCGGCCCGTGCGCAATACGAAACTCGTGGGCGGCCGTTTCCGGCCTGTGGCGGCCACCTCGTGCCTGCTGGGCACGTCAGCGCTGGCCAGCATGACGTTGCCGCGGCCGCCTATGACGTTCGGGGGGCATGACGTTAGGAGGCCGTTTCGGTTCCAAAGTCTGGTGCGCCTGGTATCGACCGGATAGGATGCGGCCGCGACGACCATGGGAGGGAACCAAAATGGGGTGGCTGACACCGACCCGGGCACGCGTGCCTGCTGCCATTCTGGCAGCCGTTGTTGTGGCCACGGGAAGCACCCCTGTCGCGCGGGCCGCTGAACCTATCACCATCGGCTTCGGCATGGCGCTGACGGGAGGGCTGGCGCCCAACGGCAAAGCGGCGTTGTTGGCGATGCAGATCTGGGCCGCGGATACCAACGCCAAGGGCGGCCTGCTCGGGCGACCGGTCAAGCTCGTTTACTACGATGATCAGAGCAACCCGTCGTTGGTTCCCGGCATCTATACAAAGCTGCTCGACGTGGACAACGTCGATCTCGTGGTCAGCGGCTACGCCACCAACATGATCGCCCCGGCGATGCCGGTCATCATCGCGCACCAAAAAACCTTTCTTGGCCTGTTCGGGCTCGCGGTGAACAGCCAGTTCCATTATGATCGGTATTTCTCGGTCGTTCCCACCGGTGGTCCGCAGCCGAAGCAAAGCTTCTCGGCGCCGTTCTTCGCCGTCGCGGCAGCGCACGACCCGAAACTGCGCACCATCGCGATTGTCGGAGCCGATGCCGAGTTCCCGAAGAACGCGATCGAAGGGGCGATTGCGCTCGCCAGGCAAGATGGATTCAAGATCGTTTATAACCAGACTTATCCGCCGAACACCGCCGACTTCACGCCGATCATCCGCGCCATCCAGGCGACCAATCCAGACCTGGTGTTCGTCGCCTCCTACCCGCCCGACAGCGTGGGGATGATCCGGGCGGCGAGCGAGGTCGGGCTGAAGACCAAGATCTTCGGTGGCGGCATGGTTGGCCTTCAGAGCACATCGATCAAGCTGCAGCTCGGGCCGCTGTTGGACGGCGTCGTCGATTACGATTTCTGGCTGCCGTTCGGAGCGCTCAAGACGCCGGCGACAATGGAGTTCCTGAAGGAATATCAGGCCAAGGCTGCCGGATCGGGTGTCGATCCGCTCGGCTATTATCTGCCGCCCTTCGCCTATGCCGACTTGCAGATCCTCGGCGATGCGGTGGAAGGAACCAAAAGCCTCGACCAGGCGAAGCTCGCCGAATACCTGCGCAGCCACAGCTTCGTCACGGTCGCCGGGCCGGTGACCTTCGGCCCCGACGGCGAATGGACAGAGGCGCGGGTCCTCGAGGTGCAGTTCCAAGGCGTGCAGGGCCACGATATCGCGCAATTCACCGAGCCGAAGACCGAGGTCATTCTATATCCGGATCGCTACAAGTCAGGTGTGCTCCGGTTTCCTTACACCGAGGCTCAGCGCTAGATTTCTGTGCTACAGTATGTTTACGCTGACCACGGATAGGACCGCCAAGGACTGCCAGACAGCATTGCCCGACACGGCGAAGCCCGTAAGAAGCGGCACCTCCGCCGAGCATTTCGCCGCGTTCTTCGCAACCTTCGTGTTGAATTGCCTTATCCGGCGGCACCGCTCGCGCCGATTCCGGGTAGGCAAAATTCCGACACTGACGTGGGGGTGGCCGCCTCTATCCAGCCGCTTGCAGCACGGCCACCAGCTCGGCGCGGCGGAATGGCTTGCGCAGCACGGCGACGTCGTCGTTGGCGTGGAACCGTGCTACCCCTCGGGCAAGCCGCAGATAGCCGTCACTGAATCCGGACGTGAGAACAATTCGTGGCTGCTTGCCGGTGAGCAGGATCTCGTTCAGCACGTCGATGCCGTCCTTTTCCGGCATGATCATGTCCAGAATCACGACGTCAGGGTTGAAATCGATGAACACGTCGATCGCCCGCATGGGGCAGGTCAGCACCCGGGTCTCGTAGCCGAGCGAGCTGGCAATGAGCCCGACCACCTTGGCCACTCCTTGTTGATCGTCGATGACCAGGAGTTTCTTGTTCATCGGCCCAGTTCACGAGTTTGTTATTCCGCTTGCCGTGTCATACCGCAGCCGAGAGATATTCGACCGTTAATTAGATGTTAAATAATCGGTAAACCGCCCGCTCTGCCTCCCAGCACCTCCCGCCGCGATCCATGCTGGCTTGCAAATTCGACCGCAACGATGACTCTGACATTCAATCACATCGCTTCCGAGTACGGAATGAGACGATGCCGGGCGCGTTGACGCCAGAGACGCGGCGATCCAGACGCGGGCCGCCCCCCAGCCGGCAAACCGAGCCCCGGCGAAAGCTGCCAGACGTTGCCGCAAACCCAACGGCGGACAGCCGACGCGCGCAGCCCATCGACCCACGCAATCGGGCGCAGCGCGCCCAGGCGCAGAAGCTGGAAGCCATGGGCTTGCTGACTGGCGGCGTCGCGCATGACTTCAACAACCTGCTATCGATCATCATCAGCAGTCTCGACCTGCTGCTCGAGCGGTCACGCTCCGATCCGAAGGCCGAAGAACTGGTGCGCGACGCTCTTGCCGCGGCTCTGTGCGGCGCCGACCTGACGCGCGGCCTGCTCGCCCTGGTCCGATGCCAGCCGCTGCAGGCGCAGTGCTCGGACGTAAATGAGGTGATCTCGCCTCTCGCGCGGGTGCTCGATCGGGGCCTCGGTGAGCATATCTCCGTCGAGTTGTCCCTCGCACCGGACGTGTGGCCGGTGGCAATCGATCGGGCACAGTTCGAGAGCGCGATCATGAATTTGGCGTGCAATGCGCGCGATGCCATGCCGCGCGGCGGCCGGCTCTGCATCGCCACCCGCAATAGCCGGATCGATAAGGATCAACCTGCTACGAAGCTCCCGGTGAAGCCGGGTGATTACGTTATGGTCAAAGTGAGCGACACCGGCACTGGCATGAGCCCGGCTGTAGCCGAGCGCATCTTCGAACCATTCTTCACAACGAAAAAACCGACGCGCGGCACGGGCCTTGGCCTTTCGATGGTAGCGGAGTTTGTCCGGCAGTCCGGCGGACATCTTGGCGTCCGGACAGAGCTTGGCAGTGGTACGATGTTTTGGCTCTATCTGCCGCGCTCACCTGTCGAGAGCGCTGCGAGGTCAGCAGTTTGCTGAAGCCGGTGCCATCCACATCACATAAACACCCGTTGTGAGCTCGAGAGTTTGCGGATTATCAGTGTTCGCGACCTCCCCCAGCTCTTCCAGCAGTGTTTCGAGTACTTCGCGCTCATAGACCGCATCTCCGAGATCCGCTTTGTAGTCCGGCATGAATTTTAGCCGTGGCTCCACACGTATCGCCGTGATGCGGAATGGCGTGGACCCGATTTGCGCCGTGCCGGACAGCACGATGCTGGGGTCTTCCGCCGGGCCACTCTCTTCCAGGGTGCTTGGCCACTGCACCTGGAGGGATGGAACAGACATTTTCGAACGCCTCTCCCTGTAGGTCCCATGGACAGTTCTATATAAGTTGACTGCCTCGGCGGCGAAAGCAATCGGGCCCTCGCCTGACCTCCTGGAGATGGTCGGCACGGCCATGGCGGGGACAAATGTCCAGCGCGATGGCTTGCCAGCAGCGCGGCAGGCGCATCTACTTGGGGCGGCGTGTGCTCACACCCGCTTCGGCCGCACCCGATCCGGGCCACAAAGAGGCGAATTCCTTGGCTAGCGCTGTGGATCGCTCAACGACGACAGGGGAGGTCGCTTCGGCGTCTGTTCCGATCGATGCTGGCGAAGACCCTTCGGCGACCGCAGGTATCGCCGGGGGGCGGGAGCCGCGGCCGTTCAGCCTGTGGTCGATCTGTGGGCTGTCGTTGCTGGTCGGCCTCGTCGGCGGCTTCGGCGCGGTGTTCTTCCGCGCGCTGATCGGCCTTGTCCACAACGTGCTGTTCTTCGGCCATCTCTCGATCTTCTACGACACCAGCCTGTTCACTCCACCGTCGGCATGGGGCGCACTGGTCATCCTGGTACCGGTCGTGGGCTCGCTTGGGGTCACCTTCATCGTCAACACCTTCGCGCCGGAGGCGCGGGGCCACGGCGTGCCAGAGGTGATGGATGCGATTTACTACCAGCGCGGCGTGATCCGCCCGATTGTCGCGGTGGCGAAGTCGTTGGCCTCGGCGCTGGCGATCGGCAGCGGCGCAGCCATCGGCCGCGAGGGGCCGATCATCCAGATCGGCTCGGCGATGGGCTCGACGCTCGGGCAGGTGATCGCCATGCCGGTGGCGCAACGCATCACACTGGTGGCCGCCGGCGCCGGCGCGGGCATCGCCGCCACGTTCAACACGCCGATCGGCGGGGTGTTGTTCGCGACCGAGCTGATGATGCCGGAAGTGAGCGTCAACACCTTCCTGCCGGTGGCGTTGGCGACCGGTACCGCGACGGTTATCGGCAGGCTGTTCTTTGGTGCCCACCCGGCCTTCCAGGTGCCGGCGCAGCTCATGGCGATGACCAATGAGCCGGTCAGTGCGGTGACACTGTTGTTGTACGCGGTGCTAGGCGCGATCGTCGGTGCGGCTGCCGCCGGGTTCGTGCGCCTGCTGCACTGGCTCGAGGATGTGTTCGAGCACATCCCCGGCACGTATCTACGCCACGCGCTCGGCATGCTGTTGGTCGGTGTGCTGATCTATGTGCTGATGGTCGAGGCCGGCCACTTTTATGTGGAAGGCGTCGGCTATGCGACGATTCAGGCGACGCTCCTGAGCCAACTGACCGGCGGGGCATTTTTTCTGCTGTTGTTCGTCTGCAAATTGTTCGCCACTACGGTCAGTCTTGGCTCGGGTTCGTCGGGGGGGATCTTTTCGCCGTCGCTGTTCATGGGTTCGTGCCTGGGTGCAGCGTTTGCCAGCCTGGTCGGTGCCGTGTTGCCCGGCGTGCCGGTAAGCCTGCCGGCCTTCGCGATGGTCGGGATGGGGGCGATGGTCGGCGGCGGCACCGGCGCCGCGATGACCTCGGTGACCATGATCTTCGAGATGACCCGCGACTACAACATCGTGCTGCCGATGATCGTGGCGGTCGCGCTCAGCCTGGGTGTGCGCCGGATGCTGTCGTTGGAAAGCATCTACACGATGAAGCTGGTGCGTCGCGGGCACGCGATGCCGCGCGGGTTGCATGCGAACCTGTTCCTCGTGCGCAGCGCCCATGATGCGATGTTGCGGGATGTCGCGATCCTGGACGAGTCGATCACCTTCGCGGCGTTCCTGTCGATGTCCGCCAGCGCGGGCGGGCTGCGTCACGTGGTGGTCACGCGGCACGGTCACATCGCCGGAGTTCTTCGCGTCAATATGGATCTGCGGCGTGCCGTCGGGGCGGCAGACGCCGAAGTCACGCTAGGTGAGCTGGCGCGCGGCAACTTCACTGTTGTTCGGGAGGACGCCGCGACCTTCGACGTGATCGCCCGGATGAAGCGCAAGAATGCGACGATGGCGCTGGTGATTCCGCGCGCTGGCTATCCGCAAGGGGACCGAATTTTGGGGGTGATCACGAAGGAGCAGATTGCCGACAGCGTCGCCGGCAGCATCGGGCTTTATCCGCGCTAATCAGCAGCATCATGGTCAGCCCTGTGCCGGCCATCTCTTGCAGGCTGTAACCCTTGGGCGACAGTGTCCTCCCACCACTCTCCTCCCGCAAGGGGACGGGGAGTTACGGCGCGAAGATCGCCGATGAACCGGTCGCGCCAGGCGTCCAGGCTGTTGCGCCGCATCACATCCAGCATCGCCCCGTGCCGCGCTCGCCGCTCCTCGATCGTCATGGCGAGGCCATGCGCCAGTGCGCCCGCGATCCCGGCTTCATCGTACGGGTTGACGATCAGCGCCCCGGTCAGCTCGCGCGCGGCGCCGGCAAACTGCGACAGCACCAGCACGCCGGGATCGTCCGGGTCCTGCGACGCGACGTATTCCTTGGCCACCAGGTTCATCCCGTCGCGGAGCGGCGTCACCAGCCCGATCCGTGCCTCCGCATACAGCGGCATCAGCGCCTCTCGCGGGAAGCTGCGGTTGAGGTACCGCAACGGCGCCCAGTCGAGATCGGCGAAGCGACCATTGATCCGTCCGGCCTCCGCCTCCAGCTCGCGCCGGATCTCGCGATAGGTCTGGATGTCGGGGCGCGACGGCGGTGCGATCTGCAGGAACACAACTCGGCCATCGTGGTGCGGGGCATCCTGGAGAAACCGCTCGAAGGCGAGGAAGCGCTGGCGCAAACCCTTCGAGTAGTCGAGCCGGTCCACGCTCAGGATCAATTGGCGCCCGTGCAGATCGTTGCGCAGCCGCAGGGCCTGGCGGCGATGCGTCGGATGTTCCGCCTCCGCCCGGATCGCGTCGATACGCACACCGATCGGATAGACGCCGGTCTTCACCACCCGGCCGAACGCCGCAAGGTCACCGTCCGGCAGCACGGATCCCCCGGCGGCGCGCGTCACATAATCGGCGAATGCGGTGCGATCCGTCTCGGTCTGAAACCCGAGCAGGTCGTAACCGCACATGGCCCGCACCAGCTCGGCATGCGCCGGCACAGTCATCAGCACGCCGGGCTCGGGGAACGGCGTGTGCAAAAACAGCCCCAGCCGGTTGTCGATGCCGGCGGCCCGGAGGGCGTCGGCCAGGCAGAGCAGGTGGTAGTCGTGCACCCACACCAGATCGTCCGGCTGCAACAGCCGCGCCAATGAATGCGCAAACAGCTCGTTCACCCGCCGATAGCCGGCGAATTCATCCCGATCGAACCGCGCCAGCCCGATCTGGTAGTGCAGCACCGGCCACAGCGTGCCGTTGGCGAAGCCGCGGTAGAACTCGTCGTAGTCGCGCCGCGACAGGTCCACCGTGAACACGGTGATCGCCCCCACGGTGCGAGAGGGATGCGGCGTCGGCTCGGCTTCCGCCGATACCTCCCCGCTCCAGCCGAACCAGATGCCGCCTTGCGCGTGCAGCGCGTCCAGCACGCCGGCGGCAAGTCCGCCGGCCGCCGGTTCTCCCTCGGTGATCGGCACGACCCGGTTCGAGACGACCACCAAGCGCCGGGGGTCAGGGCACGGGCTTCTGACCGCTGACCCCTGACCACGGACCACGGTTATGCTGCCTCTGGCAGCGCTTCGATACGCTGTTTGCGCAGCAACTCGCGGTATGGGCCGGGTCGTGAGGCAAGCTCGGCCGGCGCGCCGTCTTCCACGATGCGGCCGTGGTCCATCACGATGATGCGATCGAAGCTCGCCAGCGTGGACAGCCGATGGGCGATGGCGATCACCGTCCGCCCCTGCATCAACCGCCCAAGCGCCGCCTGGACTGCCCGTTCGCTTTCGCTGTCGAGGGCGCTGGTGGCTTCGTCGAGCAGGAGGATGGGCGCGTCCTTCAACAGTGCCCGAGCGATCGCCAGGCGTTGCCGCTGGCCGCCGGACAGTTTCACGCCTCGATCGCCGACGATAGTGTCGAACCCCTCCGGCAATGCCTCGATGAAGTCGCGGCAGTGCGCCATCTCGGCGGCGGCCAGCACGTCGCGCTCGGGCGCCTCGGGGCGGGCATAGCGGATGTTCTCCAGCACCGAGCGATGGAACAGGCTGATGTCCTGCGGCACGACCGCCATGGTCCGGCGTAGGCTGTCCTGGGTCACGTCGCGGATATCCTGCCCGTCCACCAGGATGCGCCCACCGCTCACGTCGTAGAAGCGCTGCAGCAGCGCGAGCAGCGTCGATTTGCCGGCGCCGGAATATCCCACCAGCCCGACCCGTTCGCCCGGCCGGATCACCAGATCGAAATCCCGCAGCACGGAGGGGCGGCGGGGATAGGCGAAGCGCACGTTCTCGAATCTCACTGCCCCCGGTCCCACCGTCAGCGGCCGCGCCTGCGGCCGGTCCGGCAGCTCGTGACCGGTGAGAAGCGCGCCAATCGCTTCCTCGAGCCGCGCCACCTGTTGGGTGAGATCGACCAGCGCCACGGCCAGATCGCGCGTGCAGTTCAGAATGGTCATGGCGAGGGTGGTGAGCAGCGCGATGTCGCCCACGCTGGCCAAGCCACGCTGCCACAGCGTGATTCCGAATCCGACCACGCCGGCGACCAGCAGCGCAGTCAGCACCGCGTGTATGAGCCGCAACCGCTCCAGATAGAGCAGGCTGGTACGCCGCGCGGTCATCTCCTGCTCGATGCAGGCGGCGATCCGACCCTGCTCGCGGAACGTCGCGCCAAAGGCGCGCACCACGCCCATGTTGCCGATCACGTCAACCAGTTCGCCATCGACCGCGGCAGCCCTGCCGGCGTAGGTCCGATGCAGCGGCGCGCCGCGCCTGGCCAGATAGTAGATCAGGGCGCCGAGCCCGGTGGCCAGGCCGACCAGCACAGCCGCCAGCGGCGGGTTCACCGAGCCGATAAAGAGGATCGAGCAGAGCACCGCGATGCACGGCGGCAAAACGTTCCAAGAGCCGGTGCTGGAAATGGTGAAGGCGGCATTCGCGGTGGCGCTGATCCGTCCGGCAAGCGTGCCCGGCAACCGGTCGGCGAACCAGCTTGGCGAATGGCCGGAGAGATGGGCAAACAGCTCGCGTCGTATATCGCCGGTGACAGCGACGAAGGTGCGTGCGGCTGCAAAACCGCCGATCCGCCACAGCAGGTTGTCGGCGGCGATGAAACCGCAGAGCAGCAGAAAGGCGCCCCAGACCGGACCATGCGCGGCGGGCCCGGCGGCGACGATGTCGATCAGGTGCTTGAGTCCGTACTGGGTCGAAACACTGCAGACGACGGCGGCCAGCACCGAGGCGAACACCACCGCATGGCCGACCGGACGGCGACGAACATAATGAAACAGGAAACGCAGCGGCCGCTGCCGCAGCGCTGTCGCCGTCGTTTCGGAAGGCGGCCCGGCGATCGGCCGCACCGGTCTTATGTCGTGCACGATCTCCATCGTGGCAGGCTCCTGTCGCTTCGCAGTCCGCTCCCTGAAGTGGCTTGTTTCCGCCGAAATTTGCGCCGGATTCTTGCCACATTCGAGCTTTATAACTCACAATCGAGATAAAGGCGGGTTGGGGACCAAGTCAAGCCTAAGTCAGAGAGTTCTTCGCTTGCCCTTACGAAAGTAGTCGGGGATCGAATACTATGCGCATTGCTCAAATTGCTCCGCTTTTCGAAGCGGTGCCGCCAAAGCTGTACGGCGGTACGGAACGCGTCGTTTACTCTCTCACCGAAGCCCTCGTCGGCATGGGTCACGATGTCACCCTGTTCGCCAGCGGAGATTCGATCACCTCCGCAACCCTGGCGCCAATGCGCGATCAGGCGCTGCGGCTCGATCCCAACGTCAAGGACTGGATCGCTTATTATATGCGGATGATGGAGTTGGTACGCCGGCGCGCGGACGAGTTCGACGTGCTGCATTTCCATACCGACTATTTCCCGCTCTCCCTGTTCAGCCGCCAACGCACGCCTTTCGTCACCACTCTGCACGGTCGGCTCGACCTGCCGGAGTTCAAGGAAATCTACGAAACCTTCCCGGACGCTCCGTTCGTCTCAATCTCCGATCACCAGCGACGGCCGATCCCGAATCTCAACTGGGTGCGCACCGTGCATCACGGCATGCCGGGACGGTTGCTCACGCCGCAGCCGGTGAGATCCGAGTACTTCGCCTTCCTCGGCCGTATCTCACCGGAAAAAGGCGTGGATAAGGCAATCCGGATCGCCGCAGCGGCGGGCGTAAAGCTGAAGATCGCCGCCAAGGTCGATGCCGCAGACCGGACCTACTGGGAGGAAGAGATCAAGCCGTTGGTCGATGCCAGCCCTCATGTCGAGTTCATCGGCGAGATCAACGACGCGCAGAAGCCGGCCTTCCTGTCCGGGGCGCACGCGCTTTTGTTCCCGATCGACTGGCCGGAGCCATTCGGCCTGGTGATGATCGAAGCCATGGCCTGCGGCACGCCGGTGATCGCATTCAACCGTGGCTCGGTGCCGGAGGTGGTTGATCACGGCCTGACCGGCTTCATCGTTCCGGATGAATCGGCCGCGGTCGCCGCGATCGACAATCTCGACCGGCTCGATCGCCGGGCGGTGCGCCAGCAGTTTGAACGCCGCTTCACCTCCTGGCGGATGGCGCAGGATTATCTCGACGTGTATCAGGATCTCATCGCGGAGAGCCGCCCGATGCTGCGAGCGGTTGGCGACTGAACATCTGTGGTGACGCATCGTTAAGCGATCAGGCCGAGCCCGCGCATCAAGCGCGCGGGGCACAGATCCGGCGACAGTCGCCGGGCGGCTTGGGCTGAATGCGCTCAACTTCTTCATGGCAGCGGCGCAGACCGGATTCGGGGCGTTCCTGTCGGTCTATTTGACTGAGCAGAAATGGGATCAGACTGCGATCGGGCTCGCACTCAGCATCGGCACCGTCGCTGGGATCGTCACACGGCTTCCGGCTGGCGCGCTGGTGGACGCCGTGCACGCCAAGCGGACTCCGATTGCTGCCGCGCTGGTCCTGCTCGGGGTCAGCGCGCTGATGATCGCCGCTTGGCCGGCGGTGCTGCCGGTCTGGCTCGCCTTAGTTCTGCATGCGTTCTCCGGCAGCATACTGACCCCGGCGATCGCCGCCGTCACGCTGTCGATCTGCGGCCAGAACGCGTTCGGCGAGCGGATTGGCACCAATGCCCGCTATGCCTCACTCGGCAATGCGGCAGCGGCCGGGCTGCTTGGCGTGGCGGCCACGCTGTCCAACCGCGCAGTGTTTCTGTTTACCGCAGCGACGGTCGTACCGGCGCTGATCGCGCTCTATTGGATCGAGCCGCATCAGGTCGATGCAGAGCAGGATCACCCGGCTCTGCTGCACCCGAAGGTCCGCAGGCAACGACACGGGCACCCGTGGCAGATCTTCATCAGGCGACATCTGCACGTCTTTGCCGTCTGCGTGGTGCTGTTCCATCTGTCGAACGCCGCGATGCTGCCGCTGGCGTTGAACGAACTGGCGGCGCGTGGGCGCGCAGCCGGATGGGTAGTCTCGGCATCGGTGATTGTGCCGCAGGCGCTGGTCGCGCTGCTATCGCCCTGGACCGGCCGTGCCGCTCAACGATGGGGGCGGCGGCCCTTGCTGCTGATCGGTTTCGCGGCAGTGCCCCTCCGAGCTCTGCTGTTCGTTCCGTTGCCGAGTGCGCCTTGGCTGGTGCTGTTCGAGCTGCTGGACGGCGTCAGCGCCACGGTGTTCGGTATCATGCTGCCGCTTATTGCTGCTGATCTCACGCGCCGCACCGGTTACCTCAACCTGGCGATCGGCTCACTGGGGCTGGCCGCGAGCCTTGGGGCGACGCTCAGCACCACGATGGCCGGCTGGATCGCCGACCGGTTCAGCCCGCAAGCCGCTTTCCTCGCTTTGGCTGCGGCTGGTGCCGCTTCTGTACTGCTGATCTGGATCGACATGCCGGAAACTCGTCCATCACGCCGCCCGGTCGCAGTGCACGCCTGAGCCCCTTGCAGTCGGCGACGCCACGGCGCCTGATGGCGGCGAACCGATTGGACCCTGCCGATGCCCGATGCACCGCATCTTGCGGAACCCAGTGGCGACTATCAGTGCCTCCACGAATTCATTCCCGCGGCACGCGCCAGGCTGTCCGACAACATCTGGGGCTACCTGATCGGCGCCACCGAGACCGAGACCACGATGCGGCGCAATCGGTTGGCGCTCGATCAGATCGCCTTCCGCCCGCGCGTCTGCCGCGATGTGTCGCAGGTCGATTGTACCGCGAGCCTGCTCGGCATGCGCATGCGGCTGCCGGTGCTGCTGGCGCCGGTGGGGTCGCTGGAATCGTTCGATCCGGGTGGTGCCGCGACGGCCGGTCGCGCCGCGTCCGCCTTCGGCGTGCCGATCATCGTCAGCTCCGTGACCAAACCGGGCCTTGAGGAAGCAGCGCGCGCAACAGCGGGCCCGAAAGTCTTCCAGCTCTACGTCCGCGGCGACGACGCCTGGACCGATGACGTGGTACGCCGCGCCGTCGATGGCGGCTACGACGCATTCATGATCACCGTCGATACCGCCGCTTATTCGCGCCGCGAGCGCGACATCGCCGCGCGCTTCGTCAAGCCGTGGCGTACGGCCGCCACCGGGCACCGCTATCAGGCGGCGTTCTCGTGGGACAACGTGAAGCACTTCAAGGACCGGCACCGCATTCCACTGATCCTGAAAGGTATCGCCACCGCCGAGGATGCGGCCCTCGCCTGCGAGCACGGCGTGGATGTAGTTTATGTATCCAATCACGGTGGCCGGCAGCTCGATCACGGCCGCGGCGCGATGGACGTGCTACCCGAGGTGCTGGACGCGGTGCGCGGCCGTGCGCGTGTGATGATCGACGGCGGGATCTGTCGTGGCACCGACGTGATCAAGGCGATCGCACTCGGTGCCGACGCGGTGGCCATCGGTCGTCTCTATTGTTACGGCCTCGCGGCGAACGGGGAGCCTGGTGTGCACCGCCTGCTGGAGCTGTTGGAGCAGGAGGTTGCGGTCGCAATGGCGCTGCTGGGTGCGGCCAGACTGTGCGCGCTTGATCGGTCGTATCTCCATCTCGGTGCGCCGCCGGTCGGCGCGCCGCATGTCCACAGTGCCTTCCCGCTGCTGTTCCGTACGCCGGAGGCGCCCTGAGACGCGACCCACCCGATGTCACGCCCGGCACGACGTCGGGTGGGCTACAGCCGTAGGGCGGACGAAAGTCCGCCGCTTGCCTGCCGGCGGACTACCTCGCCGATCGCGTTCACGCCGCAGGAGGATGCCGTCGTGGTGTTGCGGAAGAATGTCACCGGCTTTCAGCTCGGCGCGAAACGACTTTATTCGTTACGGGCAGACCCAGAAGACGTAGCACCACCAGCAAGCGGGAGAGGTGAAAGACGTGCGCGTCACAGATTGCGACGGGCAAAGGCGCTCACGTGCGCCTTCACCGCACCAAGGTCGTTCCTCGTCACCACATAGTGCTCCTCGCGTTCCATCAGGTCCGCGAGCCGCGGCGGCAGCGCCGGACGCAACCCGGTCGCCTGCTCCACCGCCTCGGGAAATTTCGCCGGATGTGCCGTTGCCACTGCAACGATAGGCACCCCGTGTCCAGGGCATAATGCGCGCGCCGCAGCCAATCCCACCGCGGTGTGCGGATCCGCGATATAGCCGGTGGTCTTGTGGAGTCGACTTATCTCGGCCTCGGTGCCTGCGTCATCGAGCCGGAACCCGTGCAGCACAGCGCGCGCCCGGCGCCAGGCCATATCCGGCACCGCCATCCGCCCGCTCTGCCGGAAGTCGTGCATCGTAGCAGCGGTGGCAGCCGCGTCGCGGTCCAGCAGTTCGAACAACAGGCGCTCGAAATTGGAGCTGACCTGGATGTCCATGCTGGGCGACAGGCTCGGCTCGACGGGGCGCATCGACATGTTGTTCGCCGTCAGGAAGCGCGCCAGGATGTCGTTGCGGTTGGATGCAACGACCAGCCGAGCGACGGGCAATCCCATGCGCCGGGTCGCCCAGGCCGCCAGCACGTTGCCGAAATTGCCGGTCGGCACGCTGAAGGCGACCTCCCGCTCCGGCGCCCCCAGCGCCAGCGCCGCCGCGACGTAATATGGCATCTGTGCCGCAACGCGCGCCCAGTTGATCGAGTTCACGGCAGAAAGGTGCAGCTCCGCGCGGAACGGCGCGTCCGCGAACATCGCCTTCACAAGGTCCTGGCAGTCGTCGAACGTGCCTTCGACGGCGAGGTTGCAGACGTTCGGCGCCTGCACCGTGGTCATCTGCCGCCGCTGCACCTCACTCGTACGGCCCCGCGGGTGCAGGATGACAATATCGGCGCGGTCGCGTCCGGCAAACGCCTCGATCGCTGCCGAGCCGGTGTCGCCGGACGTAGCGCCGACGATGGTTACCCGCTCGTTGCGCGTCGCCAGCACGTGCTCGAACAGCCTTCCGAGCACCTGCAGCGCCATGTCCTTGAAGGCAAGTGTCGGGCCGTGGAACAGCTCCTGCACGAATAGCGTGGTGTCGAGTTGCACCAGCGGAACCACCGCCGGATGGCGAAACTCCGTGTAGGCCGCTCGGCAGATCGCCGCCACCGTGTCGAACGCGATCGCCTCGCCGACGAAGGGCTGCATGATCCGCGCCGCCAGGTCGGGATACGCCATCCCCCGCAGCGCGCGCCAATCCGCCGGGGTCAGATGCGGCCAGGACTCCGGTACATAGAGGCCGCCGTCCTCGGCCAGGCCGGCCAGCAGCACCCCGGCAAAATCGTGCACAGGGGCCTGGCCACGGGTGGAGACATAACGCATGGACGGACAATAGAGCGGAACCGGGCGGCAGTCGCACCGGATCCCCGCCCGGCCGCCCTCAGGAGGTCTTCCGCGCGGTGAAGTGCAGGCCGCAGGCGCCGTTGGTCACGTCGCCGTCGATCGTGGCGCCATCGCGACGACCGTTCAGCGTTACATCAGGCCCGATACCGTGCACCGTACCGTCGGGATCGATCGCCGCATCGACGTAGAGCTGCGGGGTCCAGCGGTACTCGAACTGATGATCCTGCACATAGAGCGTGACCAGCCCCGGATGCGGGCAGTCCCGGCGATCGGCCTGGAACCTCGTGCTGGTGCCCTGATACGTCCCGTCGGTGGCGATCCGCGGTGCCGTGACAGCGGCCGTCGGCGGCGGGGCGGCAGGTGCCGGTGGCTTGCCGGCGCAGGCAGCCACGCTGCCACAGGCCGCCAGGACAAGGACGACTCGGACATTCCGCATTACGGCTCCTTTCATGGCAGTGAGACGCCACGCAGTCATGCGGGGCGGGACAACGATTCTGCAACCGTCAGGCAGCGCCGCAGCCCTCCGGCTTGACCTTGCGGACCGTGGACGCCGGGAAGCCCGCCAGCCGCTCGGCCGGGCGGATCGGCCGCCGGACAAGCTCGCCGCCGCAGTTCGGGCACCGTCCGGCCAGCACCCCATCCGTGCATGCCGCGCAGAAGGTGCATTCGAAGCTGCAGATCCGCGCATCGAGACTGTCCGGCGGCAGATCGCGGCCGCAGCATTCACAATTGGGACGCAGCTCGAGCATGCGGATTCTAGGGCACAAAATGGTTGCGAAGTCACTAGTGCCTCGAAGCGTTCACAGTGCGGAACACAAGCCTGTCGCCACAACCCCATCAGCTTGCCT
>Ga0335074_10005650_pt1 | contig 17297 bp, 15 predicted proteins | sample Lox_Sample_23_FD_206715 | JGI IMG/M metagenome (GOLD analysis project Ga0335074, IMG submission 206715) | Soil microbial communities from Loxahatchee National Wildlife Refuge, Florida, United States - Lox_Sample_2.3 | ecosystem: Environmental > Terrestrial > Soil > Wetlands | place: USA... | reverse complement strand
GGCCCGCAGCAGAACTTGAGCGCGCCGCAGGGGTTGCCCTGTCGCCCCGCTGACTACAGTGCCTTGGATCGTGCCAGGCGCTTGCTCTTCAATCGGCGCCGCGACGGGCGGCGGGGAGATTGCGGGAGGCGGCGCCGGTTCGTCCTGACCGGCCGCAGATGCCAGGCAGCAAAATACGAGCAGGCAAAGGTTCAGCGCCCGCGTCTTTGGACCCACGGAATTATGACGTTCCGAGTCGCGAAGACGTTGACGAGAGTACTTCGGAAATGGCGGCAACTGCAGTGGCGCATTGCTCGCGCGAAACGTCGAAGTGCGTGACGGCGCGCATCTGGCGCGGGTTGATGCCATTCATGAGGACGCCGCGGGTTTTGAGCGCGGCCGTGAGCTCCGTAGTCGCAAACCCGGTGCCGGTGATGTCGAAGATGACGATGTTGGTCTGGACGGTCGCCGGGTCAATGCCAACGCCGGGCATTTTGGATAGCTCGTTGGCGAGGTATCGCGCGTTCGCGTGGTCTTCGCCTAGCCGGTGCGGCATTTCTTCTAACGCGATCAGCCCCGCCGCAGCCAACACTCCGGCTTGCCGCATGCCTCCACCTAAGCGCTTGCGATAACCTCGCGCGCGATCGATCGCTTCGGCCGTTCCAACCAGCATGGAGCCGACCGGCGCGCCCAGGCCTTTCGATAGACAGAACATCACGGAATCGGCGGGCGCCGCAAGATCGCGCACCGGGCGATTCAAATGGCACGCAGCGTTGAAAATCCGAGCGCCGTCCACGTGGACCTTCAGGCCGCGCTCATGCGCATTCGCGGCGATGTCGTCGACAACATCCATGGGATAAACTGCGCCGCCGGCCATGTTGTGCGTATTCTCGATCTCGATCAGGCTCGTCGGTGCGCAATGCGGGCTCATGGGCCGGATCGCACCTTCGATGTCTTTCCAACGCAGGATGCCGCCCTCCCCGGCCACCGGGCGTATCAGGCAGCCGGAAAACCAGGCCAGCATCGCGAGCTCCCAATCGAGCAGGTGCGCACGGGCTTCGCAGATCACCTCCTGCCCATGATCGGTGTGCATCTTGACCGCGATGGTGTTGCCCATGGTTCCGGTGGGCACGAACAGGCCGGCCTCTTTGCCCATGATTTCGGCCGCGCGTTTTTCCAGGCGGTTAACGGTAGGGTCCTCGCGATAAACGTCGTCGCCCACTTCGGCTTCCGCCATTGCGCGGCGCATCGCGGGAGTGGGGCGGGTAACTGTGTCGCTTCTTAGATCAATCATATTCACTTTAGGAGATGAATTCAGCGAAAACTTCATTGGAAAAGAGCACGCCGCGATCGGTGAGCCGGAGCCGTGACCCATCGCGCGCGAGCAAGCCTTGGCTGATGAATCGGCTGATCGGCTGCTCGAACTTGCGCCACTCTTCGGGTTCCGGCTGGATGCCTCGGGCGAGCCGCAGTCCAACGAAGAAGCGCTCGTCGGCGAGGTTCGCGGCCGTGAACTCGATGCGCGCCGATAGGCTGCTTTGCATGCGATTGACGTAGTCGCCGGGCGATTCGACATTTTGGCCCCGCACCGCACCATCGAAGGAATGCGCATCCGCGCCAAAGCCAATATATGGCTCCAGGCGCCAATATTTGAGATTGTGCAGCGATTCGAAACCCGGCCGGGCGAAATTGGAAATTTCGTAGCGCAGAATGCCCATGTGGGCCAATTGTTCGACAGCCGTTTCATACAGCTCGGCCGTGAGCTCGTCGCTTGGGACATCCGGCGCGCCATAGCGCTTTCCGTTGAGCAGCACTTCGTTGCCCAGGCGGCTGTCCTCATCGATTTCGAGCATATAGACCGAGACGTGCGGCGGAGCGAGGCGTTCGATCCAGTTGAGCGATTCGTTCCACGATTCGGCGCTTTGGCCAGGGAGTCCCGCGATGAGGTCGAGGTTGATGCTTTCAATTCCAGCGGAGCGCAGCAAGGCGACTTCGCGCTCCACGATCTCCGGCGTGTGCTTGCGGCCCGTACGCGCGAGCTCCCGCTGCGCGAAGGACTGCACGCCGAGGCTCACGCGATTGATGCCCGCGCGAACCCATGCGGCGGCGCCTTCTTTGGTAATGGTCCCGGGCGCAACTTCGATGGTCGCTTCCTGCCATCCGGCGCGGTTCGGGATCGCGCTGAGAATCCGATCGAGATCGCCCGATGCCATCCCGCTCGGCGTTCCCCCGCCGAGATAAACGGTCTCCGGCCGCCAGGCCCATGCATGCGCACGAATATCGGCCACCAAAGCATCCACGTATTTCGGTTCCAACTCGCGCGGAAACACACCCGACGCGAAGTTGCAGTACGTACACTTCTGCGCGCAGAACGGATACGAGATGTAAACGCCGGGCATCTACAAGGAAACTTCTTCGCCCAGTTGTTTGGCGATCGCGTCCTGAATCAACTCGGTCAGCGTCTGGCCGCTCGACGGCAGCACGAAATTGTTGGCGGCGGCGTCCCAATCGAGCTTATAGCTCTTGGAGTGCGCCGAAACCCAAATCTGGTGAACGGGCGCGTTGGGGCTGATGACGAACTTGGCGGGTGGATCTTCAAATTCGATCGCCAGGGCGCCTGAGTTGAAATCAGCTTCGAAGTCCGCGGCATCGGAAGCGGCCGAGAGACGGCGGTACAGCGCTTCGAGCGACTGGTCGGCGCGGTTCTTGAATTCCTGATCGTCCATGTTGGCGGGAAGCCCCTGATATTTGATTTTAGCCGATAGCCAAACTCGCTCAGCAGAAAAGAGCGACTTTGGACCGGGACGCCGCATCTGGTACGCTTGGAAAGTTGCTCATGATGGAGTCGGCCTGTCTTCGACACACTGAGATTCCCCACACCTCGAATCTTTTTTCCGATTTTCAATATCACTTCGACCGGGTTGCACGGTATTACGCTCATAACCCGCACGACGGCGCCAGCTACGCGGCCGCAGCCGGGCAGATCGACTATCCCGACGACCGCCGGGCCGCGCTGGTAGCAGCGTTGCGGGCGAGCAACGGCGAAAGCGCGTCGCTCGATCGTCTGGCCCAGCCGGGTACATTAGCGGTGGTGACCGGCCAGCAGGTCGGGCTGTTCTCAGGGCCTGCCTACACCATTTATAAGGCGCTGACCGCGATTCGCATGGCCGCGAAGTTGAGCGAGAGCGGTATTCCAACGGTCCCGGTGTTCTGGCTCGCGACAGAAGATCACGACGTCGCCGAAGTGAATCACACCTTCATATTTGGTCCGGACCAGCGCCCAATCAAGCTGAGCGTGACGGCCAACGGCGGATACGAGCGGCCCGTAGGCGCGATTCCCATTGTTGATCCGCCCCTGGATCGTCTGCGCGAAGTCCTCGCTGATTTCCCGTACGGCGAAGAGGTGGCGGAACTGGCCCGGGCTGCCTATCCAGCCGGCGCCACTTTCGGAAAGGCTTTTCGCACGCTGCTGGAACGCCTGCTTGCAGGCCGCGGCTTGCTGTTCGTGGATCCGTTGGATGAGTCCATCCGGCGGCTGGCAGCGCCGTTGTTAGAGGAAGCCGTGCGGCAGGATGAGGACCTGCACGCTCAATTGATCGAGCGTGGAAAAATGCTGGAGAAGGCCGGCTATCATGCGCAAGTGCATGTGGAGCCGAAAACGTCGCTGGTGTTTCTGTTGGATGGCGACCGCAGGGCCAGGTTGCGGCGGCAGAATGGCGAATACGCATCGAAGGATGGCAAATTCTCAGCAGCGGAGCTGATCGGCCGTTCCGAACATTTGTCGCCCAACGCGCTGTTGCGTCCCGTGGTGCAGGATTACGTCCTGCCGACCCTGGCCTATGTCGGTGGACCGGCGGAGCTGGCGTACATGGCGCAGTCACAGGTGCTGTACGGCGAATTGCTGGGCCGCATGCCGGTGATGGTGTCGCGCGGGGGGTTCACAGTGCTGGATGCGCGAACGGCAAAACGGATGGGCCGTTATGGGCTAAATCTGCAGGAAGTTTTTCATGGCGAAGACGCGGTGCGCGATGCGATTGCACGGAAGTTGGTCCCGCCCGCGCTCAGCGGCGAATTCAGCAACGCGCATGGCGCGGTCTCGCATGCCATGGAACGGTTACGCGAAGATCTGACGGCATTCGATCCAACATTGGCCGCGGCCGCAGGTAAGAGCCTCGCGAAGATCACGTACCAGCTTTCGAAAATCGAGCACAAGACCACGCGTGAGACGCTCAAGCGCAACGAGCGTGCCGGTGTAGATGCGGCTTCCATTTCCGGACTCATTTTTCCTGAAAAGCACTTGCAGGAGCGCTATTACTCGATCCTGCCGTTTCTTGCGCGGCACGGTGTGAACGACTTAATGGACACGCTGTACGAGCATCTGCGGCTGGAGTGCCCGGATCATCAGGTTCTCGTGGTCTAGCACAGGTAAACACGTCATTCGGGGAACCTCTGACGGATCAGGACCGTGCGGTCCAGCGCGTCGGAATATTGAAGGACCTTCAAACGCAGATCGGGATCGATATCCGGTTTGGCTAGCCACGCATGCACGACGGCCTGCGCTTCCCGGCTGCTCTGGAGCGTGTTTTGCCCCGCGATGAAAGCGTCGAGCCAGTCGCCGAGGAAGAAAATCTTGCGGTGCTGCTTGATGGCGGGTAATGCGTCGAGCGCTTGCTTCAGATAAGGCTCGGTGAGTGTGGCCTGGTTCCAGGAGTTGAACGGCCGCAGGCTTTCGGTGAGCCAATCTTCCTGGATGCTCTCGGAGTGCAGGTAGTCGTTGAAATAGCGGGCTTTGATTTTGGCTGATGCGGCGCCGGCTTCGACGGCATAGGCGTATTTCTGGCCTTCGCCGCTCGAATCGCGAGCTTTCTCGGCGGCGTAGATTGTTTCGGCGTCGGGGGCACGCATCGCGATGAGCTGGCCGACGAGGGTCCAGCGGTCCAGCGGTTTCAGCGTCAGGCCGGGAACTGTCAGCTTGCCGGCGAGGAGACCTTTCACTTGCTGAAGGGCGGCAGGAGTTTCGGCAACTGACGTGAACAAGCGAAAGTTGACGATGCGCAGGCCCAAGTCACGGTTCTGCAGCATGCCATTGGAAAACGCCGCTTCGACGCGCGGGAGCAGCGTTCTACGAGTGGAACCCGACACATACGAGTGCAGGGCCGTGGACAACCGGGCGCCTTGAATGCGCACAAACGCCTCGTCATTTTGTTCGTCGCGTGGTAGATTGTTGAGCGCGAGTTCAACGTAGGAGCGGGGCGACGATTTGGCGAGGCGAACGTTATCCCAAAGCGCGCCCCAGAGCATGGAGTGGAGCAGCGCGTTATTATCCGGAACCGCCGGCGTAATCGCAGATTCGCTGATGCGGTCGAGCAAGAATCGGCCATATCCCTGGTCATCGAAATTCGTGAAAACGTACGCTGGGCACGCGCGTCCGATCGCCTCGGCGACGGCGTGGTCCGCTTCGCTCCAGTTCACCCGCAGCAGGAGCGGGGACGGCGGCGCACTGCCGGCTTTCGAAGGCATCTGCCCGAAAATCTGAAGGCTCATGGGCCAGACATAGCCCTGTTTCAGGACGTCCTGCTGATGAAGAGCAAATTCGGCGATGCGGCCTTCCTTGCACGACCACGAGACTTCCACTTGCGGCATGCCACGACGAAGAATCCAATCCTTGGCCCACGTTTGGACGTCCTGGTGGTGGCCGAGCTGATCACTCGCCGCCTCAAATGCATGCACCAGATCGGCCCATTCGGCATTGGCGTAGGCATGCTGTTTCAGATAGAGCCGCAGACCGTCGCGGAAGGTTTCCTCGCCCAAATAATAATTCAGTTGCTTGAGAACGGCCGGGGCCTTTTGGTACACGATGGCCCCGTAAGCGGATTTGGCATCCTTCAGGTTGGTGAGCTTCTGAAAGATTGGCGTGGTTCCCTGCGTCTCGTCGATTCCGTAGGCCAGCGGCTTGATGTCTTCATAGAAGTGCTTCCACGGATTCGAGGCGGGCTCCAATTGCGCCAGAGCCTTGTAGGCCATATATTGCGCGAAGCCTTCTTTAAGCCACAGATCGTCGAACCAGCGCATGGTGACGAGGTCGCCGAACCATTGGTGGGTAGTCTCGTGGAGCACCAGGATATTGCGGCGGAAGTAGTCGCTGGCCGTGGGCGTCGAGCGGAAGAGGACGCTGTCTTCCTTCAGGAACGTCGCGCCGGCGTGCTCCATGCCTCCAAACGGGAACCCCGGAATCAGGACCAGGTCGTATTTGGGGAACGGGAAAGGCTGGGCGAAGTAATCCGATAGAAACGCGATGCCGCGGGCGGCCATCCGCTGCACTTGCGGAGCTTCCTGCCGGGCTCGTGCGAGTTGCGACTTGCGAACGTAGATCGTAGGCTCCGCCGGATTCTGCGAGCCGACCGCTGCAAACGGTCCGGCTGCGAACGCGAAAAGGTAGGTGGGGATGGGGAGGGTTTCGGCGAAATGCGAGTGATTGCCGGTCGTTATCGCGGCGGTGTTTCCGATCACGGACCACGCGTCAGGATGGTCGAGATCGAGCGTAAAGCGGGCCTTCAGGTCCGGCTGATCGAAACAGGGAAATGCCATGCTGGCATCCATGGGGACGAACAGACTGTAGAAGTATTCGCTGCCGTCGTCCCGGTCTTCATAACGCGTGATGGCCTTGCCGGCTGGAGCGGCGTTGCTGGTAAATGCGAGAGTGAGAGTGTTCCGGCCGGCGGCCGCGGGAAGCCGCAGATGCCCGTTCTCGAGCGTTGCGGGAATCGTGCGGCCGTTAAGCTTCGCGGACCACAGGACGCCGTCCCTGTAATCGATCGGGAGATCGCCGGCGGATTTGCTGTCAAACGAAACAGTTTCAGCACCAACGATGGCCGTTGCGTGCTCGCTAAGCTTGAGTGAGATTTGATACCGGACGTTGGAGATGCGAGCGGCGCGGGCGATCGCGAGTTCATGAGAGACGCCGGGTATAACGGAAGCAGCCCTCACGAGACTTGGGACCATGAACAGGATGGCTGCCGCGAACTGGCTTCGGAGCATGGGCTATTTGTCATGCTATCCGATCCAAAGGTTTGGTTCAGCAATCAGCGAAGCCGGACGCCGGAAAGTCCACTCCGCTGATTGCCGCCATGATCGACCGGAGTTATTTGGAACCCGGCACCCACACAGAGTCCGCGGCATTAAAATCGATACCTGGAACCTCCGTGCTCACGTTCACGCGTTGGAAGCGCGCCTTCTTGCCCGCTGTCGTGTCGAAACTCAACAGGTATTGATTGTCGAAGATCTTCTGCAGCCGGTCCAGGTAAGGCGTGAAACTCACCGGGCTTTGAGGGCCGAGATAGAACGACTCGCCTCCGGTCACGCCGGAAAGCTTCGCCAGTCCATTCGCTCCGCTATTCGCAATCCAGAAATTGCGGCGCCAGTGGCCAACGCCCGGAGAATAGATGGTGTGGATCATGGTGCCGGTTCGCTGAGCGAGGTCGTTGGCGGTATCCACATCCGGGTTCAGCAGCGCATTCCTGCCGCGGCCGGCGTGATCAATTCCATCCGATACCAGGATCACCTGGCGGCGGTTCGCACTCTGGGGCCAGCGCTTCATCAGATCGATCGCCGAAAGATAGGGACTGCCGTAAGCGCCAACGGTACCGAGGGGCAACCGTACCGCTTTGGCGGCCTGGGCGTGATCAGCCGTCAAATTCTGCGCGATCTGAACAGTCGCGTTCCGCATGTATCCGAGCCCCACCACAGTGGACGGTGGCTGCGCGTTAATAAACTTGCGCAATTCATCGATTTTCGTCCCGAGGGTGGTGCTCGAAGCGTCGTCAATCAGGATGAAGAGTTCCATCCCGGCACGGTCTCCGCGCGCTGGGACCCACTCAGTCACCGGCAAGCGGTCCTTGCCGCTCTTGACGAAAACCTCGTCCTTGTGAATATCGGGCATCCTTTTGCTATTGTCGACGCTGGCCGAAACCGTCATCCTTACGGGGGCAGCGGCGGCCACGGGCACGTCTTTGGCCCGCAACGGAAAGGTGGATAATACCGTAGCCGCGAAGGCCACGGTTAATACTGAGCGATAAAGCGCCGTCATTCTGACTTTCATTGTCTTTCTCCTCTTACTTTCAAACTTACCGACGCAATCACTCAGGCATTTATCGTTCCAGTGTAGAAAAGAGCAGCTGCCGACTCTCACCTATACTTTTGAACAAGTTGATTTACGGCACACAATGGAAAGAATTCAGACCTTATACGAAGTGACGAAACTGTGCGACATTTATGCCGAGCTTCACGCCAGCGCTCCAAATGCGTGCTGGCCGTTTGCGCTCCGGCTGGATTCGTCGCGCGCGCCTTCAATCCCGAGCCGCCGCATTTTGGCAATCAGCGTTGTGCGCGCCACTCCCAATCGAGCCGCGGCTCCATGACGGCCGCCCACCACCCATTTGGTGTCTTCGAGAGTTTGCAGAACATGATCCCGCGTGGCGTCTTCAAGCGTTTTGAAGCTGAGAGTTTTGTTCGCCGAAGGACCCTTCTCGGAACGCAGTTGGTTTAAGGCGGGTTGAAATACGGAGCCCGAAGAAACGATCACGCCGTGCTCAATGAAATTCTGAAGTTCGCGGATATTGCCCGGCCATTTGTAAGCGACGATCGCATCCATCGCTTCCGGAGGGATCACGTCGATTACTTTGTTCATGCGCTCTGAATATTTCGCGATGAAGTGCCGCACCAGCGCGGGAATATCTTCGCGGCGGTCCCGCAACGGAGGCAAAGAGAGAGGAAAAACGCTCAGCCGGTAGAACAGATCGGCGCGGAATTCCTTGTCGCGAACCATCTGCGAAAGGTCGCGATGTGTGGCTGCTACCAGGCGCACATTCACTCGCGTGGTGCGTGTGCTGCCTAACCGTTCAAACTCCTGCTCCTGGAGCACGCGCAGCAGCTTTACTTGCAGATCCAAAGCCATGTCGCCGATCTCATCCAGGAAGAGCGTTCCGCCGTTGGCCATCTCGAAACGCCCGATACGCTGGGTCAGCGCGCCGGTAAAAGCGCCGCGCTCATGACCGAACAGTTCGCTCTCGAGGAGACCCGCGGGGATTGCGGCGCAGTTGAGTTTGACAAGCGGAGCATTGCGGCGAAGACTTACGTCGTGAATCGCCTGCGCAACCAGCTCCTTACCGGTACCGGTTTCGCCCTGAATAAGGACAGTAGAGTCGGTGGGCGCGACCACGTCGATCTGTTCCAGCACGGACGTGAGAAGGCGGCTCGTCCCGATCATTCCATGGGACGCGCTTTGCCGGCCGGCGGGTTCGCTAAAACTGTTCCATCTCATGTTGTAACGCTCCTGTTTTTGATTACGCTCTTGCGAGCAACGTCTGAACATATCGTAGGCCGCAGGAACAGGCGAATACTATCCTCTCTTGGTAGGAGATGGATGCTCTTTAATCTATCGTGCGGACGCATTTCTCGTTTTGAGGGAATAATTAAAAGGAATAAAGACGCGGCGCCCTCGAATAGTAGTACGATGTCGAGCCGCAGAGTTCGGGATTAGCCGGTTAGTTTACCGGGTCGATGGCTGCTTGGATGGCCCGGAATAAAGCTTCGCGGCGAACCGGCTTGCTCAAGAATTCCACTGCTCCAGCCTTCAAGGCACGCTGCCGTGAGGCGTCGTCCGAATGAGCAGTGATAAAGACGATCGGAATGCCCCGCTGTTCGATATTCAGGCGATTTTGAAGCTCGAAACCGCTCATTCCCGGTAAATAGACATCGAGTATGAGACATGCAGTGTTATTCAGGCGTTCGGAATTCAGGAATTCTTCGGCGGAGGCAAACGCTTCCGCATCGAACTGCACGGATCGCATCAGGCTCTTCAGGGCCTCGCGTATGGACGCATCGTCATCCACGATCGAAATGCTGCGGGGCGGCGTTTTTTCTCGAACCGCTCCCGCGGCACTCTTGTCGCCGGTCTTCATCACAATTCAATCCTAAGGCGCATTGCGGCCTGAGTCTATGCAGCTTTAGTAGCACGCGGCTACTTACTTGTGACCGAAGGCTTTAGCCGCTCAAACATCCTGACTAAGTCCGCCAGGGACTCGGCCCGCATCTTTTCCATGACGCGTCCGCGATGGGTTTTGATCGTCAGCTCGCTCGCGCCGAGTTCGGCTCCGATCTGTTTGTTGAGCAATCCGGACACAACCAGCGCCAGGACTTCTTTTTCGCGCGGGGTTAAAGTCTCATAGCGGGCGCGCAGTTCCCTTACCTGGGCGCGATCGGTCCACGCAACGCGATCCCGCGCAAGCGCTTCCTGAATTGCATCCAGCAGTTCTTGCCCGCGAAACGGTTTGGTGAGGAATTCGACAGCGCCCGCTTTCATGGCACGCACGCTCATGGGGACGTCGGCGTGTCCGGTGATAAATATAATCGGGATTTGAATTCCGGCTTGAGCTAAATCACGTTGTAGCTCCAAACCGCTGGCGCCGGGCAGCCGTACATCGAGGACCAGGCAGGCCGGCGATTCCGGCCGCTTTCCATCGAGAAACTCGCGCGTGGAGCCGAATGTTTCCACGCGCAGGCCGACGGATGCGATGAGCTTCTTCACAGAGTCGCGCACGGCTTCGTCATCATCCACAACGAAAACGATCGGGGCGGGATCCGTCATGACCCGGCTTGGTGCTCCGCGGGCAACGTAAATTGAACGGTTGCGCCGTAATCCTCATTCGCGCTGGCCCACAAGCGGCCGCCGTGTGCTTCGACGATGGATTGGCAGATCGCGAGACCCATCCCCATGCCCTGTGGCTTGGTGGTGAAAAAAGCGTCGAACATTCGCCGGTCGTTCCTCGGATCGATCCCGACACCGGAGTCGCGTACGGCAATGAGGAGGTTATCTCCGCGCTTCTCCGACCGTATGACGAGCCGCCGCGGCCGATCGGTGATGCCGCTCATCGCTTCGATGCCATTTTGAATGAGATTCACCAACACCTGCTGCAATTGGACACGGTCGCCCAGCGCGGCCGGGAGATCGCCTGCGAGCTCGGTATCGAGCTTGACTTGGTTTCTCGATGCCTCCTGTTGCATGAGGGCCGCCGTTTCACCGATAACGTCATTCATCGGCACTGTGGCCCGCTCCGGACCGGCTTTTGAGAACATCGCCCGGATTCTCCGCACAACTTCACTGGCGCGTGTTCCTTGTTGAGCGATGCTGTCGACGGCGGTTCGCACTTCCTCCAGGTTGGGCGGCTCGCTTGATAGCCACATCATGCAGGCATCCGCGTTGGTGACAACGGCGGCGAGCGGTTGATTCACCTCATGGGAAATTGAGGCCGCAAGCACGCCCAGGGTGCTGAGCCGTGTTACTCGCGCCAGCTCGGATTGCGCCTCGTAAAATGCGTTTTCGGCACGCTTGCGCTCAGCCATTTCCGCCAGCAACTGTCCATTCCTTTGTTTGAGCTCAGCCGTCCGCTCCTCCACTCTGAGTTGAAGTTCATCGCGGGCCCGCTGCAGCGCGCTCTCCGTCTGTTTTCGCCACGAACTGAACCAACCGACCACCAGCGCCGAGACTGCGAACTCAACAAAGAGCGGCAAGGACTCCCGGCTAACGCCAAAGGAATGAAACGGAGCCGTGAAGTAGTATTCGACGGCGAGCGCGCTGAGGATAACCGCCAGGGCGCCGGGCCACTTACCGCCAAACCAAGCGCTTGCCACCACGGCGATGTAGAAGAACAGGAACCCAGCGATAGAAACGACGCCCCGCAAAAGGAAGGTCAGGCCATGCGCGGCTGCCACGAGTACGATAGCAAGCCCATAGCGGAGGATCGCAGCGGTTCGCCAGGGTGCGCTTTGAACCATATCCAATTCGGGGAGCTTTCTTGAGGGTACCGCGATCCAGCACGTAGCGCGAAAGCTTTCGAGACGCCGCGCCATCAGGCGGTGTCGCACAATTTCGTCGCAATTGTTGAAAGCTTCAATCGTCTCCGCGCATTTCCATAGGCTTGCGGTTGGCTGACAACTTGCGCCTGGGAACACCCGTAGGCGATGGCGTAAGTCTGACATTAAATCGCCTGACAAAAGTTCAAAAGAGGAGATGAAAGAAATGAATCAACTGCAAACGAAAATCATGCTGTTGGCCGGCCTCGGCGTAATGGCATTCCTGCCTGCCGCCCAAGCCGATCAATGGAACCAGAGAACTGTTTTGACATTCAGCGGCCCGGTTGAAATTCCCGGGCAGACACTGCCCGCCGGAACATACGTTTTCAAGGTGGCCAATTCACAAACCAGCCGGCACATCGTTCAAGTCTTCAATAAGGACGAGAACCACGTATTCGGCACATTCCTGGCGATCCCCAGCTACCGTCACAAGCCTTCGGACAAGACCATCATCCGGTTTGAGGAGCGCGCCCCGGGAGAACCGCAGGCCATCAAAGCGTGGTTCTACCCAACGAAAACATACGGTCACGAATTTGTTTATCCGAAGAACGAAGCTGTGGCGCTGGCGCAGGCCAACAATACGCCAGTGCCCGCGATGCCCACCGAACTGGCGCCTAACACGACAAAACCTGTCACAACCATAAAGGCGCCGGAGATCCTGGCCATGCTGGTTGTTCCTTTGAAGGCTGAGGAACCGAGCGGAGAGGAAGTTGAGCTGGCGCAAGCCTCCGCGCCTCCCACGCAGGGCGCCGGGTTACCCCAGGAGCTGCCGGCCACTGCATCGCCGCTGCCGCTTATCGGCCTCATTGGTTTGCTGTCACTCGGAAGCGCGGCTGCTTTGCGCTTTGCCGCGGCGAGAGTGAAGTAAACGGGTTACCGATGACCCTTCGTTGAGCCCGGGGCTTATTGTTCCGGGCTCTTCAAAAAACTCCTATGCAAACTGTGCCGCACGACTTTTCACGGGTATTTATCGAACTGGGAGCCGCGATTGGTGGCTTGGGAATCCTCGCGCGGCTGGCCAGCCGGTGGGGATTTTCGTCCGTGCCGCTCTACCTTCTGGGTGGCCTCGCATTCGGTAACGGTGGTCTGCTGCCGCTCAATCTGAGTGGAAACTTTATCCGCATCGGCGCAGAGATCGGCGTCCTGCTTCTGCTCTTCATGCTAGGGCTCGAGTACACGGGCAACGAACTCCGGGAGCATCTGCGCGGCGGGTTACCGGCGGGCGGTCTCGATTTCCTGCTCAATTTTCTTCCGGGCGTAATTGCGGGGAGGATGTTTGGATGGTCCTGGTTGGCTGCATGTGTTTTGGGGGGCGTTACCTGGGTGTCTTCGTCGGGGGTGATCGCGAAAGTGCTCGGCGAACTGAAGCGCCTGGGGAATCCGGAGACTCCGGCAGTGCTTAGCGTGCTCGTCCTCGAAGATCTCGCGATGGCCGTGTACCTTCCGCTGATTACCGTATGGTTATCAGGCGGCAGCGCGGTGCAAATGGCCGTCTCAGTATCCGTGGCGCTCGTGGCGGTAGCAGCCGCGCTGGTTGTTGCCTTCGTCTATGGCCCCAAAATAAGCGGCTGGGTAGCGCATGAGTCGGATGAGGTGGTGCTTCTCACGACCCTCGCGATCGTGCTGCTGCTGGCCGGCTTCGCACAGCACGTCCAGGTTTCGGCGGCGGTGGCCGCGTTCCTGGCCGGAGTGGCGCTGTCGGGTCCCATCGCTGAGAAATCCCGTAAGATCCTCGCGCCTCTGCGGGATTTATTTGCCGCGATTTTCTTCTTCTTTTTCGGGCTGGAGATCGCACCGGCCAGCCTTCCGCCGGTGGCGATGCAGGCCGTTGGACTCGGTGTGGCGACAGCGTTAACCAAGATCGGAACGGGTTACTTTGCAGCCCAACGCGCGGGAATTCATGGGCAAGGATGCTGGCGAGCCGGTGTTTCCCTAATCGCTCGGGGCGAATTTTCCATCATCATCGCCGGATTTGGCGCCATCGCTGAGCCGCAGCTGGGGCCGCTCTCCGCTGCCTACGTTTTGCTACTGGCGATTACCGGACCGATTCTCGCTCGCCTGGTCTGACACGTAAAGGGTGAAAACTATGACTCCAGAATTGGTTGCTACAATCGACGACAGTTCCGAAATAACCGGGCCCATTCAGCGGTTTATTCGTCCATTTCAAGATTTTGCCGCTCGAGAAGCATCGGGCGGCATCTTGCTTTTGGCGGCTACGTTCGCCGCGCTTGCATGGGTGAACTCGCCATGGGCGACAAGTTATTTCGCGCTATGGCACACCACGGCGGCCGTGGCCCTTGGCGCATCCAGTTTGAGCCGCGATCTCCACGTTTGGGTCAACGACGGCTTGATGGCAGTGTTCTTCTTCGTGGCCGGTCTCGAGATCAAGCGCGAACTTTTCGTGGGGGAACTGGCGACGATACGCCAAGCGGTGCTGCCGATTGTTGCCGCCCTCGGCGGTGTTGCGGTTCCCGCGCTGCTTTACTCGATGCTCAACAGAAACGGACCGGGCTCGCCCGGCTGGGGCATTCCGATGGCGACCGATATTGCGTTCGCTATGGGCGTGATGGCGCTGTTGGGGCGGCGAGTGCCGCTCGGCCTCAAGGTGTTTATGATGGCGCTGGCGATCGTGGACGATATCGCCGCCGTCGGCGTTATAGCGCTGTTCTATACCACTCACATCGCGTGGAGCGCGCTCGGCATCGCTGCGATCTGCTTTGCAACGTTGCTGGTATTCAGCCGGCTCGGCGTGCGCCATCCGCTGCCATACGCGTTGGTTGGTCTGGGCTTGTGGGCCGCGATCCTGCAATCCGGCGTGCACGCCACCATCGCCGGTGTGCTGGCCGCGATGACCATCCCATGTCGAACTAATGCGAAGGGCTCGAAACGTATGCAATCGCCCTTGTTTCGTTGGGAGCACGCGCTGCATCCCTGGGTTACGTTTGCCATCATGCCGGTCTTTGCGCTGGCGAACGCCGGGATCGCGTTTGACGGAGACGTCTTCACGAAGCTGCTGCAGCCTGTTCCGCTCGGCGTGGTGTTGGGCCTGGTCTTAGGCAAGCCGATCGGAATCACACTGGCGTCCTGGCTGGCGGTGCGCATGCGCCTCGCGTCTCTGCCCCCTGGAATCAGGTGGATTCAGCTCCATGCGGCAGGCTGGTTGGGGGGCATCGGTTTCACCATGTCGATCTTTGTCGCGGGGCTTGCCTTCGCCGATGGTGCGGTGCTGAATATGGCCAAGCTCGGCATCTTCACCGCGTCGCTTCTCGCGGGTATTACGGGTTCGGTGTTGTTGCTGAGGAATCCGGGCGAAGGTGAACGCGATTCCGGGATGATTCCGAACGCTATTCCAGGATGAACCCGAACAGGATTCCGGGATGAAGGTGAACACCGATTCCGCGATGAAGCCGAACACTTTCAGGCCGATCCCGGAATCGCGTTCGGCTTGATCCCGGAATAATTTCCACAGGCTAGCGGCGCTGGACATCACAATGGCAAGCAGCCTCCCCAAGAAAGGGAGATCGCTTGCCAGCCAGGAGACTGTCCGTGCGCAAGATCAAAGAAGTACTTCGATTGAGATTTGAACTGGGCCTGGGGCTGCGAGCGATCGCCCGCAGTTGCTCGATGGTGTGGGAACCGCCCACGAGTATTTGCAACGAGCCGAAGCGGCCGGCGTCACTTGGCCGCTTGGGGAGGATTGGTATGAAGATCGACTTGAGGCTGCCCTATTTGGCGGTCCGCCGCGAGTTCGCCCAGCCATGTTGCCGATGCCAGACTTTGCCGAGCTTCATCGACAACGGCGGCGGCATGCACATGTGACCCAGCAGTTGCTCTGGGAGGAATACCGACAGGCGAACCCAGACGGCTATCGCTACTCCCGTTTTTGCGAGCTGTATCAGCGCTGGCGCAGCAAGCAAGATGTCGTGCTGCGCCAGGAGCACAAGGCTGGAGAGAAGCTGTTCGTCGATTGGGCCGGCGACACCATTCCGATTTACGATCCTCGCGGCGGGCCGGTGCAGCAGGCGCATTTATTCGTCGCCGTGCTCGGGGCCAGCTCGTACACTTACGCCGAGGTGACGCCGGACGAGCAGTTGGCGAGCTGGATCGGCGCACACGTGCGCGCATTCGAGTTCTTTCAGGGCACGCCCAAGCTTGTGGTCCCGGATAACGCGAAGACTGGAGTAACGAAAGCCTGCCGCTACGATCCCGATCTGAATCCGACCTACCAGGAGATGGCCATGCACTACGGCCTGGGTGTTGTTCCAGCACGACCGTACAAACCACGGGACAAGGCCAAAGCCGAGTCAGGGGTGCTATTGGCCGAACGTTGGGTCATCGCTGCACTGCGTCACCGCAAGTTCTTCTCAATCGAGGAACTGAACCAGGCCATCCGTGAGCTGCGCGACCGCATCAATCAGCGGCCGTTTCGGAAGCGCGAAGGTTCACGCGCATCGCAGTTCATGGCGGTGGATAAACCGGCATTGAATCCTCTTCCCACCGAGCCTTTCGATCTCAGCCAATGGTCTCGCGCCCGTGTGAACATCGATTACCACATCGCCTTCGACACGAACTACTACAGCGTTCCCTACAACCTGGTGCATGAGCTGGTGGAAGTGCGCTCGACACCAACGACCATCGAGCTTTTCTATAAAGGTCAGCGCGTGGCTTCTCATTTGCGTGCGCGTGGCCACGGACACACGGTCACCATTCCCGAACACCGCCCACGGTCCCACCAGGCACATCTAGAGTGGACGCCGTCGCGCATGGTGCATTGGGCGCAGTCCATCGGTCCGTACACGGCCCGGTTGTTCGAACGCATTCTCGCCGATAAGCCGCACCCTGAGATGGGCTTTCGCTCGTGCCTCGGGATCATCCGGCTGGCCGGCCAGTACTCGGTGGCTCGCATGGAAGCTGCCGCCGAACGAGCGCTCGTGACAGGAGCCTGCCGGTATCAGAGCGTGAAGTCGATTCTGAAGAACTCGCTCGACGCGTTGCCAGTCGTTGAGCCACCGCCCACATCGCCACCGCCGCCACACGATAACATCCGCGGCGCGGAGTACTTCGACTGAGGACGATGGCGATGCTCAAACAACCGATGATTGAAAAGCTGACGGCGATGCGTCTTCTGGGCATGGTCGAGGCATTAAAAACTCAGGAGCAAGATCCGGCAGCTCGCGAGCTGAGTTTCTCGGAACGGTTTGGCCTGTTGGTGGATCAACAGTGGAATTGGCGAGAGAATCAGGCGCTCGGGCGACGAATGAAAAATGCCAAGCTTCGCGTCAACGCTTGTGTAGAAGACATCGACTACCGCACGGCCCGTGGCCTGGATAAGAGCATGATCCGTGCGTTGACCCAAGAATCAGCCTGGGTGGGCACGCACGAGAACATTTTTGTTCTGGGGCCAACTG
>Ga0335074_10005649_pt1 | contig 17298 bp, 13 predicted proteins | sample Lox_Sample_23_FD_206715 | JGI IMG/M metagenome (GOLD analysis project Ga0335074, IMG submission 206715) | Soil microbial communities from Loxahatchee National Wildlife Refuge, Florida, United States - Lox_Sample_2.3 | ecosystem: Environmental > Terrestrial > Soil > Wetlands | place: USA... | reverse complement strand
CGTGATCATGAACCGCTTCGATTCGGGTGTACTCCATGAGCAGGGGGTTCAGCCTTTCCTGTCCATTCCGTTCGAGGACATGATCGTTTTCGGCACGTGCATGGCGCTCGCGATTTACTGGCGAAAGCGGCCGGAATATCATCGGCGGCTCGTCTTCATCGCGACTTGCCAACTGATGGACGCCGCCATAGGCCGCTTCGATTTCTGGTTCAACCACAGCATCTTCTACGTTGGACTGGACGTGCTGATCGTGGCCGGCGTAATGCGCGATTGGGTCGTGGATGGACGCATCCACAGGGTCTACCTCTATGCGCTACCCCCAATCATCATTTTGCAGAACCTTGCCATTTATGTATGGAAGGCGAATCCGGCGTGGTGGCAGGCGACCACGCACGCGATCCTGGCATGGTGAAGCTGCACCACAGTGTCTTAATGATGTAATAGAAGAATGACGCGATCTGATGCCTGGAATCTGCTGAGGGAATTCACCCAGTCGGAAAGTTTGCGCAAGCATGCGCTGGCGGTCGAAGCCTGCATGCGCGCCTATGCGCGCAAGTTGCATGGCGATGAGGAGCAGTGGGGAATCGTCGGACTTATTCACGATTTTGATTACGAAAAATATCCCAGCGCCGAAGAACATCCGTATAAGGGAAACGAGATCCTGGAGGAGCGCGGTTATCCGGAAGAGATGCGGCGAGCGATTATGTCGCACGCCGACTACACGGGAGTGAGCCGCGAGTCGGCGATGGAGAAAGCGCTGTTTGCCTGCGACGAGTTGGCGGGATTCATTACCGCGACGGCGCTGGTCAAGCCGAATAAGTCGCTGGCCGAGGTCGATGCCAAGTCGGTGCGCAAGCGGATGAAGGACAAGGCCTTCGCGCGCTCGGTGAGCCGCGAGGATATTATTAACGGCGCGGCGGGGCTGGGCATCGATCTGGACGAGCACATCGCGTTCTGTATCGAGGCGATGAAGAACGTCGCCGGGGAACTGGGATTGGCCGGGAAGTGAAGGCGCGTTTCGCCTTTCGCTATACGCTTATCGCCAGCTCGCATTGCGGGGATTTCTGCGGCGGGAATGCATTGCGATTGGCTGCTATTTCCGGCGAAGAGCGAACAGCGAACCGCGAAAAGCGATCAAAGAACGAAGCGGTCCGTGCCATCGGACCGCCGTTCCCTTACGTCGCGATTTCAGTCTCATGATCGCGGACTACTCGGCGGGGGCAGCCGGCGCTGCTTGCGAGTTATTCTGCAGCCGCTCATTGATCTGGGTAATCTCATTTTGGCGCAGCTGTTCGGCCGTGGCCTTTTGCTGCGCGGTCAGAACCTGGTTGTAAATCTGGCTCTTCAGCGACTCACGCTGCACCGTCAGTTGCGCCATGACTTGCGCTTCCTGGTTAGCAATCGACTGAACCGTCGACTGGTTGAATGCGCCATTGGCCGTGGCATTCAGCATCTGAACGTGCAACTGCTCCAACTGCTGAAAGAGCGGTTTCATGGTGGCGTGCTGCGCCTGCCGCAGAGTCTTGATCTGCTCCTTCTGGGCCGAGGTGAGGTTCAGCAGGGTCGCCATCTGATCGCCATGTCCCCAGCCCCCCGGTCCCTCGGGACCCTGTGCATACGACAGCGCTCCCGTGCCACAAAGCATTAGCGCCAGCAAAGCCACGCCGCAAAACTTAGCTTTCATAAATCGTTTCTCCTTGTTGACAGTTTTCTCTGTCACTTATTGGAACCCGGCTGAGGAAAAATCGACCGTAAAGTCTGGTAACGCCAAGGTTAAGATTTGTCGTACCTGACTGCAGCCTAAGAATCCTTGCCTCCGGCCCGTCTAACATCACTTCTCCTGGCGGAAGAAAGCGGTTCCGCAAAATTCGAGCGGCTTCCGCGTTTGAGAAAACGGGGAAGCCCTTTGCATCAAAGCGTCCTGCTTTTCGACAAAAAAGCGCCACAGCCGCAGCCGTGGCGCTTTTTTGCAGGGAGCAATAGCTTTAGCGAACTCCAACAGGCTCCTTCGCGATCTGTCTCGCCATTTCGGCCGCCCGTTCCTTTTCGCCGACTTCGTCGAGATGCAGATGCTTGGTTTCCGGTGAGAACAGCAAGCTGGCGAAGGTCATGATGGAACCGACGGTCAGAACGACGGCCGGCGACAACCAGATGTCCTTGCCTTCGATAGCCTGAATGAACGGGAGCTTGTGCGCCCACAACGTGTAAATGGGGAACCACGCGCCGATAATTGCGCCGGCGGAATAGCCGAAGCCCACTCCCGCTGCGCGACGCTTGGTGGGGAAGCGCTCACAGAGATAGGCAGGAACGATGCCCCAGGCCAACTTCAGCATGCCGGCCATGCAGGTGCCGAGGACTGCCATGGCGATGTTGCGATTGAGCGCGGCATGATACAGCACGTAGTAGACCGGAACGCCAAAGATGACCAGAAACACGCAGTACCACTGCGTCAGAATCTTCCGTCCTGTTTTATCCGAGAGCCAGCCGTAGAAGTTGTATCCCAGAAAGGAAAGGAAGAGCGCAAAACCGTAAATCAGCGCGTATTGCGTGGTGCCGAAGCCGCGACCGTCAAGCGTGAGAATCTTGGGCAGAAAGCCGTACACCGAATAGTCGGTGAGAAACAGGCCTGCCATGAAGAAGAAGACTTGCAAAAAATCCCACAACTGTGGCGGCACGAACAGCGTAAGGAAAGGCGCCTTGACGATTTTTCCCGCAGCCTTGGTCTTTTCGAACTCGGGGGATTCGTGGAGCTTGTTCCGAATCCACAATGCCACAAGAACGGGAACCACGCCGGTCATGAAGGCGACACGCCAGCCGTAGTGAATCAGGATTTCCTTGCCGCAGACATAGGAGATGGCGGCGAAAACCAGCGACGCCAGCACGTAACCGAGCGGGAAGCCGGACTGAATGAATCCGCCGATGGCGCCGCGTTTATTTTGCGGAGCATATTCAATGGCGAACGTGTGGCCCACGGCATATTCGCCGCCGAAGAAGATGCCCATGAACAGGCGCAGCAAACAATAAAGAACGTAGGAGAGTATGCCGGCTTGGGCGTAGGTGGGAAGCAAGCCGGACAGTACCGACATTACGCCCACGCCGCCGATGGTGAAAAGCAGCAGGAAGCGCCTTCCGATCTTGTCGGCGTAGGCCCCGAAAAAGGCCGAACCAATGGGGCGCGCGGCCATCGTGATGGAATAGCCCAGTACGACAGCGATATATTGCCAGAGCTGGCTGCCTTTAGGATTGATGAAAATCTTGCCAAGGATGGGAGCCATGACGATGACCATTGCCATGTCGTAGGCATCCAGCCCAAATCCCAAGAACTGGGAAATCATGGCCATCTTGGTTTGTGGGGAGAGACGCTCGTCGGGCATAAAAACTCCTGCGACAGAAGATATGGGCCGCGTTGGAGCTTACATTTAGCACATCCGCAATCCCGCTGCTGGCGACGCGCATCACGGATGGATGTGACAAGTGACCAATGGAGCTCGAGACTCGGCTGAAACTGGTGGAGAGTGTTCGGCCGAAAGTATGTTGTGGAAGGAATACCATAACGGTTTCAATCCCACAAAAGTTGCAGCGAGTCACTAGAAATTCACAGTTTCCGCCAAAAAATCTGTAAGTTGTTGAACGATAAAACCATAGCTACAGCGAGCAATTCGCCGAGCCTCGCCCAATCACAAACCACTTGTGATGTTCATCACAAATTGCGGTGAGGTATGTCCGCCGCAAGCCTATTCCCCTTCCCTTAGATTTCCGCCGAGGGCCAATTCAACAACGGGAAGAAGTTTGTCCTGTTGTACCAGGCTCTATAGCTGGCCCTGAATTGCGCCGACTCTCTTGCGGAGGCGAGGATGCGAGATTCTTTCCGATTAGTGGTATCGCTGATCGTTGTCGCGTGTCTGGCAATCCCGGCGGTAGTGATGGCCGCAGACACGAATCCGGCGACGAACTCAGATCCAACCAGTGCAACCGCGACGGCTGCATCTGCGAGTGGCGCCAGTCCTGGCATTAGCGGCGCCACGAACACAACCCTGCTTGACCTGCTGGTAAAGAAAGGCATTCTGACCGCGTCGGAAGCCAGCAGCTTACGCAACACTTCGGGCTCTGCGGGTATGCAGCAGTTGTTGAAATTGCTCGAGTCCAAAGGCGTGGTAACCGATTCGGAAGCAGCGGAACTGAAGTCAGCCTCCGAGGCCGAACCGGATCACTCGATCATCGATACGGAATCCGGTGGTGTCCCGGCATTCAACCTGACCTCACCGCAAACGGCGCAGACCAAGCCGGCGGAGACTGGCCCTACAGTCATTCCGGCCATCGCGCCCTTACGAGTTCTCCCCATCGACATTCCTGCCAAAGAGGGCTTGAGCAATGGCATCAAGCTCGGCTCGGGCGCACGGATGATGCCATATGGATTCATCAAGTCCACCATGGCATACGACTCTTATAACCCCTACGGCGACGATTTCATCAAGCCGTTGTTCCTGGCGGGCGGCACCAATTCCGCTCCCGGCGGCCAGGACGAGTTTCATATCAAGGCGCGTTCCACCCGTATCGGCTCGAGGTTTGAGTGGCCGGATGCGGCGAAGAACATCACCATCACGGGCGATATCGAAGCCGACTTTGAAGGCAACTTCAGTGAAGTCGATAACCGCAACGTCTCCAGTATTCGCAGTAATGGATTTCAGCTGCGTCTGGCGTACGGGCGCATCGACTGGACGACCAAGCCCAATACCGACATCTTCTTCGAAGCCGGTCAGGACTGGTCGATCTTCGGCTCCAGCTCGCTCATGAACCTGCTGGAGACGACGTTCTTTGGCGCCTATTGGGGCAACGTTTACGAGCGCACACCACAGTTCCGCCTCGGCATGATTCAGCGTCTGGGCGGCGACCGCAACTGGCGAATCTCTCCTGAGTTCGCCATCGCCATGCCTTCGGAAGGCGATCTACCGGGAACCAGGATCACCTGTCCCGCGGGAACACCGGGTACCACGGAGGTTTGCAGCCTCGGCAACCTCGGCCTCGCCAGCCAAATCGGATATGGCGAGCAGCAGGGTGCCGACTCCGGCAAACCGGAGTTGGAGTCCAGAGTTGTACTCCAGTTCCAATTGGACAAGGCTCCGGGAGTAGTGCCCGCTCAGATTCTGTGGAGCGGCTTCTATACCCAGCGTACGATGGACATTCTCTCTACCGGAGTTCCGTCCGCCTATACCGCGGCGTTTCCTAACGGAGCCAGCACCAGCAGCAACGGTTATGGAAACCAAGTCGCGATCCAATTGCCAACCCGGTGGGCCACGCTGGAGGCCAGCGGCTACATTGGCGCTGACCTGCGGTGGTTTTTCGGTGGCCAGACCAATTCCTACTACAACTACACCGGCGGGCTGACGGGAATAGCTGATGGATACAGCGTCGATTACAACACCGCCGTTTTCGGTACGAGGGGCGGTGTGCCGGTGCTGGCTCCGCAGCTGCCGATTCGCGGCTACGGCGGCAACATCCAGCTCGGCTTGCCGCTTTCGCGCTGGTTCAATGCTGAGCCCAAGGGCAGAAATGCCGGCTGGCAGGCGTATCTTGAGTACGGCATCGACGCCGCGAACGCCGCTGACTTCTATAAGGCGAAGTCGATTGGCGCAGACGGTGGCGGTCCGATCAAGAGCACTCTGAAGGGGGCAACCATCTTCTACAAGATGAACCCCTGGGTGCAGTTCGGCTTTGAGGAGAGCGGTTACGAAAGCTACGCCGTTCCTGCGATCAGCGGTGCCGATGCAGGTGTCTGCAATGTCACCAAGGTCGGGGGCAAGCCGGTCTGTAACGCAACCGACTGGCGCACAGAGTTCGGGCCTATCTTCACCTTCTAACCAGCAACGCAACTTTCAGAAGCGGGCGGTCTAGCTAGTGGCCGCCCGTTTTGTTAGGGATTTGGGCCCGCCTCGAATAAAGTTAGGGCCTGTAAGCGGTCCGTTGACGGGCGCAGATTGCGTCCTTAACATGATTGTGCTCACCAATACGCGGGAGTTTTTCATGCGCAAATCGCTGGTGATTTTCGTAATGCTTTTGATCTCTGGCGTGGGGGTAACGGCACAGTCAACCAGTTCGTCTCCGCCAACCGGCCAGTCCTCCGGCAACTCGTCCGACCTGGATACTCTGACAGGCTGTTTGAAATTCACCCACGATAGTTATTTCCTGGCAGAGGATGACGGCGCGGAGCATCAGCTCGCGGGCTCGGAGCGAAAGCTTGGGCACGAAGTAGGGAAAGAGATCGAAGTGACCGGTAAGCCGGCAACCATCAGCGTCGACCGTACCCTGGCGGGAGGTTCCTCTACCGTCGTGGAGCAGCAGGTGTTCAAGATAAAGACAGTCAAACGGGTTGCCGACCAGTGCAAGTTCGCCGGCCCGTAAGCCGGTCGTAAAACCACGGTTTTATGTCGCGTAAACACAGGCTCCCGGCTGGAGGGAACTCAACTGGCCGGTCCAAACTGAATGGAGGATTTTGTGCGGAAAACATTGCTCATTTCGCTGGTGCTAGTCTTTTCGACCCTGTGGCTGCAGGCGCAAGCTATGGGGCAAGGCGATCAATCCAGTCCAACTACGATTCAGGGCTGTCTGAAATATCGGAACGGTCATTTCTGGCTGACCGACAGCAGCGGCAAGGTGTATCAGCTGCAAAGCGAATACAACCAGCTCCAGAAGCATAACGGCCACGAGGTCGAACTCACCGGAATGGAAAGCGTGAGAACGGTGGGCACCACCCAGCAGGGTAATGCCTCAACCAGCAGAGAGCAGCATGTCTTTAAGGTCAAAACCGTCAAGCATGTTGCCGATAGCTGCACGACCGGCGGCAGCATGAGCCATTGAGGTTTTTCGCCCGGGCGCTGCGGTATTTCGTGTGCAGCCGCAGGTTGGCGGATATTTCCAAGCGGCCTTCGCGCAGCGGTTAGTTTATCCTGTTCGCGGCATCCAATTTGCAGCGGGCAAGTATGAAACTGAATCGTGTGTGCGTGGCCGCTTCTCTGTTGTTACTTCTTCCCTCTGCCGTGGTGGCTCAGGGCATTCCGCCCGGGACAGTATTGCCTGTCATGCTGAGCTCCACACTTGACGCTCGACATGACAAGCCGGGAAAGGTGGTTACCGGCACGGTGATGCAGGACGTTCCGCTCCCCGATGGAGGCAGAATTCCCAAAGGCGCCAAGCTGGTGGGGCAGATTGTCAGCTCGCGTACGGCATCGGCAGCATTGCCCTCGCAACTCCGGTTGAAATTCGATGAAGTCGAGTACAAGGGCAGGCGCGTGCCGATCTCGGCCCACTTGCGGGCCGTGGCTTCTACGCTCGAAGTTTACGAAGCCTGGCTTCCGACCAATGCCATCGACGACTATGGCACCTCTCCCAGCGATTGGAATACCGTACAGATCGGTGGCGCCGGTGTCTTTCGCGGGTCAGGCAAACTCGTGTACGACGATGAGATCATCGGCTCGGCCACGGATTATGGCGCAGTCACGGCAAAACTGGTGGCGGCTCCGCGGCGGGGATGCACCGGTGAAAGTGACTCCGGGCAAGCACTCTGGACCTTTTCCCCCTGGGCGTGCGGGTCCTATGGATTAGACGGTTTGAAAATTGTGGATCCGGGCAAATCTGACGGGGAAATTGAACTGCAGTCCAAAACCGATGTGCACGTGCGGGGCGGAAGCGGCTGGCTGCTCCGCGTAAATTGATCGTGGCGGCGGCTCGGCAGAATAGCCGTTGCTCACGCCTGTGCCTTCCGTCACAAGTTCTTGTGATGTAGCTCCGCGCCAAAAAACCTTAACTTTCTTACATTTCAATCTAGGACACCGCATCGCGCAGGTCTGCGCTCGCACGTCTCGCCATATAAGGAAGGCGCAATGGCAACTACGATTTCTGCTCCCGTTGAGATGACCTCGGAAGAGATTCAGTCGGCGCTTAACGCGTTCGTCGCCGCCGATAGGGTTCTGGTCCGCCCGATCGAGTTGATTGCATGGGCCTCCGATGCCAGCTTTTATCGCATGATCCCCAAGGCCGTCGTCCAGACGCAGTCCATCGAAGAGGTACGCGCCCTGTTCGCCTTCAGTCAGCAGACGCGGATTCCCATGACCTTTCGCGCCGCCGGCACCAGCCTCTCCGGACAGGCGATTTCCGACGGACTGCTGGTGGAGGTAGCGCGCAACTGGCGCGAGCTTAAGGTGGAGGCAGGCGGCCGGCAGATTCGCCTGCAACCGGGCGTTCTCGGAGGCCGCGCTAATCAAGCCCTTACCCCCTACGGCGTCAAGATCGGCCCCGATCCGGCTTCGATCGCGACCTGCACCATCGGTGGCATTCTGTCGAACAATTCCAGCGGGATGTGCTGCGGGGTCGAGCAGAACGCTTATCACACGCTAAAGTCCCTCAAGTTCATGCTGCCCTCGGGAACGTTGATCGACACCTCTTCGCCGAAAGCCGATGAGGAGCTTCATGCGCGCGAGCCGCAGCTGGCAAGTGGCATCCTGGAGTTGAAGGCGCAGATCGAACGCAATCCCGCGCTGCGCGACCGCATTCGCAGCAAATACCGGATGAAGAACACTACCGGTTATTCACTGAATGCTTTCATCGATTTTGATCGTGCCGTGGACATTTTGCAGCACGTGCTGATCGGCTCCGAGGGTACGCTGGCCTTCATCGCCGAAGCGGTGTTGAATACGATCCCCGATCTGTCGGTCAAATACACCGGCCTGCTGTTGTTTCCGGACCTGTACGCCGCGGCAGATTCGATTGTGCCGTTGCGTCAGGCCGGGGCAAAAGCCCTGGAAATTATGGACCGCGCATCGCTGCGATCGGTAGAAAACCAGCCCGGTATTCCCTCAACCCTTCGCTCGCTGCCCGAGGCTGCTGCCGGCTTGCTGGTGGAGTTTCAGAGCGCCGAAGAGAGCGCGCGTCCGGAACTGGAGAAGCTTGCCGCGGCCGCGGCGGCGGGTTTCAAACTCTGCGAACCGGCGCAGTTTACCCACGACAGCGTCGAGCAGGCCCTGCTCTGGAAGATCAGGGCTGGCCTGTTTCCGTCCGTCGGTTCGGTCCGCAGGGCGGGCACAACGGTCGTGATTGAAGACGTCGCTTTCCCGATCGAATCACTAGCCGACGCCGCGCAGGGACTTACCAGGCTCTTTGGCATTCACGGTTACGACAACGCCATCATCTTCGGTCATGCGAAGGACGGCAACCTGCACTTCGTCATCACGCAAAGCTTCAACACGCAGGCAGCGATCGATCAGTACAAGTACTTCGTTGACGACATGGTCAAGCTGGTGGTCGAGCGCTACGACGGCGCCGTGAAGGCCGAACACGGTACCGGCCGCAACATGGCGCCATTCGTCCAGACCGAGTGGGGACGGGAAGGCTACGAAATCATGCGCCGGCTGAAGGAGCTGGCGGATCCCGAGAACGTGCTGAATCCCGGCGTCATCATCAATCCCGACCGCAACTCGCATTTGGCAAATCTCAAGCAGCTTCCCTCCGTTGAGCCGGAGATCGACAAGTGTATCGAGTGCGGCTTCTGCGAGCCGAAATGCCCCAGCCGCGAACTGACGCTGACACCGCGGCAGCGCATCGTGGTGCGCCGGGAAATGGCAAGATTGCGCGAAAGCGACGATGGGGTCGAGTTATACAGCCGCCTGGATCGCGACTTTCCCTATATGGCCCTCGATTCCTGTGCGACGGACGGTCTGTGCGCGACGGCATGTCCCGTCAGCATCGACACTGGGCAACTGGTCAAGCGATTTCGCAACATTCGCGCCTCGGCAGGCGCTCACCATCGGGCGGCTCGCGTCGCCGGGAACTTCGGATTGACGGAACGAATGCTGCACTTCGGACTTCGCCTAGGCCATGCCGCCGAGAGAGTCATCGGTATCGACGGAATGCAATCTCTGACCCACGCGATGAGAGGTTTTCTGGGCGAAGACCTCGATTGGACGCCGGATATGCCGCATGCCGCAGGTCCGATTCCACGCACCGACCGCGCCCGGGCGAAAGCATTGTACTTCCCGTCGTGCATCTCTCGCGTAATGGGACACCTTCCCGGCGAAGTCAATGAGCGATCGCTGATGGAGGTTATGGTCGACCTCGCCAGCCGTGCCGGTAAACCGGTCTATATACCTCGCGATGTTCGCGGGACCTGCTGCGGCACGCCGTTCTCATCGAAAGGATTCAGCGCCGCACACTCCATAGCCATCAACGGTGCCATCGAGCGCTTCTGGCGCTGGTCCGAACAGGGCAGGTTGCCCATCGTGGTCGATACCAGTCCCTGCACATACGGGTTCAAGAATGCGCGGTCCTATCTCACCGAAGTGAATCAGAGCCGCTTCGACAGTTTGAAATTCGTCGACGCCATCGAGTTCGTACACGACGAGTTGCTGCCGGCCTTGCATATCAAGGCGAAATCGCGCTCCGTCGCGCTGCACCCAGTTTGTTCGGTGACGAAAATGGGCATCGGCGCGAAACTTGAAGCAATCGCCCGCGCTTGTAGCGACAGCGTGCTGGTGCCCGCCGATGCCGGCTGTTGCGCTTTTGCCGGCGATCGCGGTTTCATTCTTCCCCAGTTGACGCAGGCAGCAACCCGTCTGGAAGCCGCAGAAGTAAAGGCAAAGCGGCCGGAGGAATGCTACTCCAGCAGTCGCACCTGCGAGATCGGCATGACGCGCGCGACGGGGAAGATCTATCGTTCGTATATGTACCTGTTGGAAAAAGCCACGCGATAGCCGACTGCGCAACGATCAGATCAGCGCTACGAGTTTGCCGCCGAATGAGAGCTTCACCACGTTCGAAAGCGCCGCCTTTGGCGAAGTTCTCCGCGGAGTTTCCTTCACGCCGGGAACCATGTCCCGCTAGTTTGTGGGTTAGATCGCTTTTCGAACGCTCCCCATCCGGGCACTGCCTGGGTGGGGTTTTAGCTTCCACTCATGAAAAATTTCTTGGCGCCATGGCTTTTTCGGTTATTGTGGAACGTAACTTCCGTGCCGTTCGGCGGCTGTAGCGATGATGTCTGTGAGACCGAAGCTGGCAATCTTCACGGTTGCGCTGGCGACAGCCGCATCGGCGCGGATTACCGTCGCGCAGGCCTCATCGACCGCGAACAAACAGAGTCAGTCTCCCGTCGCCGCGCAACAGCTTCCCTTGCAGCATCAGGCCCCACTGCTCGACTGGATGACGCCGCGCCTCCTACCGCCGTCGCCGATACAGCCGCTGCTCAATTTCAAAGACTCCGATGTCAAATTCAGCGTGCAACAACTTATGTACACGCTGCGCGATAACCGGCACGAGGGCTGGGTGCTGGCGGCTTATCCCGATCCCAAGACCAGCCGGCCGCTGATTGGCGCAGGCTTCAGTCTCGACCTCCCGGCACGCGAGCACGCGCAGCACGATCCATTGAACTCCAATCAGTTCCTGGAGCCTTCGTCGGCACAGCTCTGGCAGGCCGCTGGGCTCGATCCGCAACATTTGCAGGCGATGCTGGCGCAGTATGATCGCGAACTCAGCGCGTGGAAGAAACGAAGGTTTCAGCGCAAGGCCAGGACAGACTCGCTCTTCCCGCAGATCAGCGAAGAAGACGCGATGAAGCTGCTACGCATCTCGACCATTCAGGCGATTCATAACGCGCGCGCTTATTGCCGCAACTTCGATCAGCTGACCGGGCCGCAGCAGATGGCGCTCACCCAACTCGTGTATCAGATGGGCGTCAACCTTGAGGAATTCACGAATTTCCTGTCAGCCATCAACACTCCCGCGCCTGGCGCGGTATCGCCGAGTGCCGCGAGTAAACTGCTTGCGACCGCCAGCGTAAGTAATGTCGAGAGTCCTGGACCAATCGCTGCAAGCTATTCACCCGGTCAGACGTATGCCTCCGCAGCAAGCCCTAATGAGGAGTACTGGGATTCGGTGCAGGGGACGCTGATCCACACCGATTGGGCGCGCCGCTACAGCACGCGCGCGGTATCGGTGATCGCGATGTTGGATCCCTCTTATGGCAGCGATCCCTACCAGGCTGAGGCCAAGGTTCGTGCCGAAGTGCGTCCTCTTTATCGTCACAGACATCATCGCGCCGGCCTTCATACTGCAAGTGCAAGCCACCGAAAGACGGCTGCGCGCCGCACACACAAGAGCTAGTCACTTACGATTACGCATTCGTTGGTCATAAGCGACTCGCCATTCCCGGCTAGAAGGGCGAAATCGACCACGCGACATTTTCAGGCAGGATCGCGGGCTTCGCGATCGCGGGCGCATTTTCCTGCCGTCGCACATCGCTGATTTCGAGCTGTAACTTCGGAAGACTTTGCTCTGCCTCGGTCTGCGTTAGGAGGCCGTGAGCAACTAGGTCCGCGACTGTGGTCCGATATTTTGCCTGCTCCGTGGCGACGAATGCCAACAACTTCCGGTTAAACTGCTGCGGTGACCAAAATTCGATATGGGCCTGGGGCTTGATCTCCCACGGAACCTTGTCCGGCGCAAGGCCTAGCATTTCGGCAATCAGATTCCGGCTTGTCTCTGACTCTAGAAAGCCGCCTTCCGTAGTACCGCAGTATTCTGCGCGAAAATATTTAGCCTCCTTTCGCACCGCATAGACTGGCTGCGATCCGCCTACGAGCTTGATTGCAGCTTGTTGCGTTTCTGCGGAAGGATCGGCGGAGTAGTTGCGAAGTATGTATTGACCCGTCATCGGCCAATCCTTGCGTGGCGACGACGAACCTTCAACGAAGCAGTCGGGACCGCCAAACCCGGCGCCAAATGGTTCGGACCCTGGAGCGACGACGTATATGAACGCGAGCACCGTGATATTGCGGAGAAGGTCGGCGGCGAATCCAGGCGGCGGATGCAGCGCTAACATGCGCGCACTCACGCCGCGCAAAGGCCCGCACTTATCGGGAGCGGAGCGATAGAACTCCCATGCCAGCGGCAGCGCCTGATTTATTGGCATGCGGCTCAGCAAGACGACGGCGTCGTTCTGGAAATCGGGGGCGATCGTACGCAACACATCAGCAGATATTGGCGCATGCAGCTGAATGAGGGCATCGAGAACCGCCTGCATCGCGTCTCGGCGGTCCAACTCTTCCTGCGGCAGGGAATCACTTGCATTCCAAGTGTCAGCGGGTGTTGGAAGCGGTTGCCATTGTGCGGCCAACGACAACAGATCCGGGATCAAGTCGCGGCGGCCCGCGGCGAGGGCCTCATGCGCTCCCCAAGCGACAAGGCGGGGCTCTCCACTCGACAGCAGACTCTCGATGCTTTGATTTGGTGGAGTTGCAAGCGCGGCATTCTGCGCGCCACTGCTACTTGAAACCATCACAACCAGGCAAGCGATGCTGAGCATACCTCGAAGTACGGTCATGAGTGCACCCACGAGTAATCAATCTGGGCCCGAGTCATTATAATTCCGCATGATTCCGCGGACTTTTGCCCGTTCCTGCCATGGCATGTTATTCTTTAGGACGTAACAACATACGATAAAAAGAGTAGGAGCGCAGCCGATTCAGTGTTAGCCCGAGAGAAAAAAGCCGCCTTGATTGACCAACACCGCACACATGCGACCGACACCGGTTCGCCGGAGGTGCAGATCGCCATCCTGAGTGAGCGGATTGGTGAATTGACGGAGCATTTCAAGACCCACAAGAAGGACCATGCCTCCCGGCGCGGTCTTCTCATGATGGTGAGCAAGCGTCGCAGCCTGCTTGACTACCTCAGAAAGTCCGATACCGAGCGCTACAAAACCGTCATTCAGAAGCTGGGCATCCGCAAATAGCGTTTGCCGGTCGCTGAACTGCGTCGTTGCGGGCGTATTGCATCTTTATAAGGCCGGTGCCCGCAGGTCCGATATCGGCAGGGAACATTTAGGCGCGGGGTGCGCCAAACCACAGCTGCTCTCGGCTAACTTGTACTTCACTCCATCTCCCATATCGTGAGAGAGCGAGCATTGGCTCGCAGGTCGAGCGATTTCGTGGAAGGACCTGCACGCGACTCGCCTTGGGAATCACAGGTTGCGTTCCGACGGAAAAGGAAATCAGGAAATGAACGAAGAAACCACGGCCACTCTTCACGGCGTCAACAAGCATGAAATCAGCGTCGACCTGCCCGGCGGCAAGACCATCCGCTTTGAAACCGGAAAACTGGCCAAGCAGGCGCACGGCTCCTGCATTGTTCGCATAGGCGATAATGTCGTGCTGGCCACGGCCTGCGCCAATCCCGAGCCGCGGGAGGGCATCGACTTCTTCCCGCTCACGGTCGATTATCGCGAGTACACGTACGCCGCGGGACGCATTCCGGGTGGCTTCATCAAGCGCGAAGGCCGGCCCAGTGAGCGTGAGATCCTCACCAGCCGCCAGATCGACCGGCCCATTCGGCCGCTGTTCCCTGAAGGCTTCCGCTGCGAGACGCAGGTCATCGCGATGGTGCTCTCGGCTGACACCGAAAATGATCCCGACGTTTCGGGAATCAACGGGGCATCGGTCGCGCTCAGCGTGTCTGACATTCCATTTCATGGCCCCATCGGCGCAGTGCGCGTCGGACGGGTGAACGGCAACTTCGTTATCAATCCGACGTACGACGAGCAGCGCTCCGGCGATCTGAATCTGATGGTCGTTGGCACCTCCGAAGGCATCGTCATGATCGAGTCCGGGGCGCGCGAGGTTTCCGAAGACGTCGTCGTCGATGCCATCGAGTTCGGACACGAGCAGATCAAAAAGATTTGCGCTGCCATTAACGAGCTGGTGAAGAAGGCAGGTAAAGAAAAGCGCAGAGTTGACCCGCCGGTGGTCGATCAGGAGTATCTCGACGATCTGCGCACGAAGATCGGTGAGCGCCTGAGCGACGCGGTCAATACCGAGAAATATCCCAAGAACGAGAGCTATTCGCTGATCAAGCAACTTAAAGATGAGCTGAAGAACACGATCGACGATGAGGACGAAGATGGCCGCAAGAAGGCCGGCAGCTACTTCGACATCCTGCGCGAACAGATCTTCCGCGAGCAGGTGATCAAGGAGCGCCGTCGTCCCGATGGCCGCAAGTTCGACCAGATTCGCGATATCTGGATTGAGGTAGGCGTGCTGCCGCGCACGCACGGGTCGGCAATCTTCACCCGCGGTGAGACGCAGGCACTGGTGACAACCACGTTGGGCACCGGCGAAGACATGCAGCGGCTTGAGGCCTTCGAGGGCGAAGCCAAGAAGCGCTTCATGCTGCATTACAATTTCCCCCCGTTCTCGGTGGGGGAAGTGGCGTTCCTGCGCGGAGCCGGCCGGCGCGAAATCGGCCACGGCGCACTCGCCGAGCGCGCGCTTTTCGCAGTGCTGCCAAGCGACACGGATTGGCCTTATGCGATGCGCGTCGTCTCCGATATTTTGGAGTCGAACGGCTCGTCCTCGATGGCGACCGTGTGCGGTGCGTCGCTTAGCATGATGGACGCCGGCGTTCCGTTGAAGGCCTCGGTTGCGGGTGTGGCCATGGGGTTGGTGAAGGAAGGCGAGCAGTATGCGATCCTCACTGACATCGCCGGTGCGGAGGATCACTACGGCGACATGGACTTCAAGGTCGCTGGCACACGCGACGGCATCACCGCCCTGCAGATGGACATCAAGGTGATGGGCATTACGCCACAGATCATGCGCGAGGCCTTGGAGCAGGCGCGCGCTGGCCGCCTGTTCATCCTCGACAAGATGAACCAGATCATCGCCGAGCCGCGTACCAAGATCAGCGAGTTCGCTCCCCGCTTCTATACCTTGAACATTCCGACCGACAAGATTCGCGATCTGATCGGGCCGGGCGGCAAGGTGATTCGCGGCATCGTCGAAGCCACCGGGGTAAAGATCGATGTCGAAGATAGCGGCAAGGTGAACGTCTCCTCCAGCGATCAGGCCGCGGCGGCCAAAGCCTTGCAGATGATCGGCGACATTACCGCAACGGCGGAAGTGGGTAAGACCTATCTCGGCAAAGTCACGCGGCTGGCGGATTTCGGCGCCTTCGTCGAAATCATCCCCGGTACCGACGGCCTGCTGCACATCAGCGAAGTCGCCGAGCATCGCATCAACGACGTTCGCGACGAGCTGAAAGAAGGGGACCAGGTGCTGGTGAAGGTGCTCGCAGTCGAGGGCAATCGCATCAAGCTGTCGCGCAAGGCGATCCTGAAAGAGCAGCGCGCCAAGATGCAGGGGCAGCCGTCTGAGGAGAGCGGAGCCGACGGAGCGGGCGGCGGCAGCGTTACCTTCGAAGGTGGACACGAGCGCGCCGACGAGCCGGAGCCGAATTTCAACCGCGACAATAGCGAACGCCGTGAACCTGCGGGGAGCCGCCAGGGTGGCCATCATCACGGTGGCCGAGGCGGCCGCGGAGATCGAGATCGTGGTGGTCGCGGCGGTGGCGGCCGTGGACGGCGATAAACTGCTGAGCAGCGGTTTGGTATAATCAGCCTGCTGTTTTCTCAGCGCCCTTAGCTCAGCTGGATAGAGCGTCTGGCTACGAACCAGAAGGTCGGGAGTTCGAATCTCTCAGGGCGCGCCATCCTTTTCAGGCACTTAGAGAGAGTGTTTCAACGCACAACTTGGGTCCATTGGGTCCAATAACAAGTTTGGGTCCAACTTTCTTTGCCGCCTCACGGCGATATTCCAGCTCCTCATCGGTGTGGGAATAGAGATCGGTCGTCTGCAGGGAAGAGTGGCCGATCCACTGCTTCTGCAGGTCGCCGGGTGTGCCGCGTTTGCGCAGCTGCGTCACGCGGCTGTGCCGGTACGCGTGAAAACCTCCCATCGGAATTCCCAGCTTCCTCAACAGCGGCTGCAACTTCCGTCTGCGGAGGTTATTGTCTGAGATGGGAGAGCCGTTGCGTGCCTGGAAAAGCCTGCCTGTCGTCCTTCCTGCGAGATAAAAACGCAGCACGGGGGGCAGACTCGGATCTATGTCGATGATGCGGTACCCATTGTCGGTTTTGACGTCGTACTCTTTGCCGCGCTGCACCTGTCGGCGGATGTAGACGACATTGTTGTCGAAGTCGATGTCTTCGACGTAGAGACCGGCTGCCTCGTTGATCCGTACGCCGGTGCCATACAAGAACAGGTACAACGTCTTGTACTGTAGATCGGGTTCCGCATCGACGATACGTGCGACCTCTTCCTCGGTGAAATAACGTTGCTTGGCTTTGCGTTTCTTCCCCAGGTCGAGATCCCACATCATCCAGACCCTCCGCCCCACCACCAGCTTGATCACGCCGACGATGTTCAGAATGCTTTTTCGGGTTAGCTGGTAGCGTTTAACCACGGCTCCTTTCCTGTTGCGAAG
>Ga0335074_10005648_pt1 | contig 17299 bp, 13 predicted proteins | sample Lox_Sample_23_FD_206715 | JGI IMG/M metagenome (GOLD analysis project Ga0335074, IMG submission 206715) | Soil microbial communities from Loxahatchee National Wildlife Refuge, Florida, United States - Lox_Sample_2.3 | ecosystem: Environmental > Terrestrial > Soil > Wetlands | place: USA... | reverse complement strand
GCCGTCCTGGTGTGGTCGTACAGCGCCTTCGAGACGGTCGCAGGGATGTGGTAGCCAGGGAATCTCGCCGCGAGCCTTGCCGCAAGCGTGTTACTGGCGTTCGCGGCGCCTGCCGCGGTGGCACCGACGGCAGCGCCGGCGCCCAGGATCACCGCCGCGCCGAGCGCGATGAAGGTCCGAGGCCGTTTGACACGGCCCCAGATCGCTGGGCCTTCGCCCATGTCCCACCCTCCTGAGTACTGCGGAACCAAAGTGGAGCGCCGGCTTCGGAAACGCCGAGATGCCGTCGCTGGGCAGCGCCTGTGCGCACCCCCGCCGGAAATCGTGTCACGAAAGGTTTACTTGCAAGAGGGGAAATATGACCAGTCGGCAAACGGCGGAGCAACACCTGAGGAACCAATTCGCCGGCGATCGCGCCAGCCATTGCGCAGCACAGGGCAAACCACTCAAGCGAGCAGGCTACGTCCGAAATAGTCGCTGCTATCGGTTACGCCGGGCAGCGCGAGGAAGTACCCGCCGCCAAACGGGCTGATGTAGTCGACGAGCGGCTCGTTGATCAGGCGCGTCTGCACGGCCTCGAACTGGCGCTTGATGTCCTGCTGATAGCACGTGAAGACCAGGCCGACGTCGAGGTCACCGACCTGGTCGAGCCCGCGGTCATAGTTCCAGGCTCGCCGGAGTATCCGGCTGTCAGCAGTCTGCGGCGTGCGCGGGTTAGCCACCCGAATGTGGGCGGACAGTGGGATAACGTCGCCCTCAGGGTCGGCCGCGTAGTCCGGCGTCGCATAGATGCCGTCAGCGTCGAGCGGGTATCCGGAGTCGCGGTACCGGCCGAACATGAGCTGCTGCTCGTAGACGTCCACCCGGTCCCAGAACTCGACGAACATCCTGATCAGGCGTACCACGAGGTAGCTGCCGCCAGCGGCCCAGGCCTGCTCGCCGGCTGCGCCCGGCTGGACCCAGACGAGCTGGTTCATTTCCGCCATGTTCGTCACGTTTGGGTTCGCGATGCCGTCCATGAACCCGAGCTGGTTGCGGGGGACGGTGCCAGCCGGGCGCGCCGGGCTTGAGAACCCGTCGATCCGCCAGTTGGCCTGCATGCCGCCGCGAGTGTTCTTCGCGATATCGCGCAGCGCGTGCAGGACCACGTCCTCATGTCCTGCGGTCAGCTGCAAGATCAGGTCGCCGCCGCACTGCGCCGGATCGAGGTCATCGTTGGGAAACGACTTCATCGGCGCGAGGTAGGCCGGCCCGCGCGATGCCAGCCCGTACCGGTCATCGAACAGCGTCGAACCGACGCCGAACGTGACCGTCAGGCCGTCCGGAACCACCGTTGGCCCGAGAGTGCCGGAATCCGATGACGGGCCGCCGATTCCGACCGTTGGCGGCGTGCCGCCGGCCGTCAGGAACCTGGCGCGGTCGGTGACCGTCTGGAAAAGGTCGGTCAGCTCAGCCCGGCTCTCTGCGGTGACATTGAACGAAATCACCGCGGTCGCTGCCTTCGGATTCGGCAGGATCCCCGGCTGATGCTCGCCGTGGAACGGCACCGCAGGAAGGCGCCCTTCCAGCTCAGCCAGGTTCGCGGCTGCAGCCGGATCCGCGGGCGAGCGGGAGCTGCGGTAGGCGTACCCGCCAGCTGCGCCAGCGATGCCGCCGGCGACTACCCCGCCCGCGACGCCGCCCGCCATGCCGCGCAGGAACGACCGTCGTCCAGGCGCCGGAGACGCCTCTGGCTCAGCGGAGGCTGCGGCAGCCCCGGACCCCGCAAGCTCAGCGCCAGCAATCTGAGCGCCGGTTGCCTCAGCAACCCCGGTGACCTCAGGTTCCTCAGCAGGGTTAGCAGGATCAGAACTCATGCGCGGTGTTCCTCGGCTCTGCGATTGAGGCGATAGGGGCGAGTTCCTGCAGCAGCTGGCCGCACGCCGCGTCGATGTCCTGACGGGTCTGGAGCGGCAGCGCGGATACGGGCACCCACCATCCGTTCCGCAGGCGCTCCTTCTCGATCAGCGACTGCAGCAGGTTCAGCCCGGAGTAGACCTGGGGCAGCTGCGGGTAGCGCGTCGCGAGCAGCGGGTGCAGCAGCGACAGCAGGTATCGAACGCCCTGAATATTGGCGAGCGTGGTCGCGAGGGTGGTGCCGCTGCCGTAGTCGTCGTGGCCGGTGAGCTGGAACTCGAGCGCGTTCTCCAGGATCTCGTGCGAGCGCAGCCCGATGTCCAGAAGCGGGATCTGCTGACCAGGCCACCAGGCGAGCAGCTCGTGCACATATGTGCTGAGCGCGTCGGCGACAGAGGTGAGCTCGGCGACCGGCTGCCCGTGCCAGAGGCCGTACTCCAGCCGGTAGAAGCCAGTCCACTTCGGGCTGCTTGTCCCGACGGCATCCGCCCGCCCGTCGATCTCATCGTCGTAGTTCCCGAACGCGTCGTAGGCCGCCCCGAGCGTCTCATACTGCAGATGGGCGGTCAGCCAGTCGCGCTTCGCCGCAGCGAGGTTGCCGCTATGCACTGCGGCCGCGAGGGTCGTTGTCTCCCTGGCCAGGACCTGCAGCCCGGCCTCGGTGTACTGCGCGTACTTCTTTTCCAGCGGGTACAGGTCGTTATAGGTGACGGGGACTATGGCCCGCGCACCCGGCAGATGACCGCTGACTGTGACCGCCGGCCCGGTGATCGGGTCGAAGTCCTGGACCAGGCAGAGGAACGCGTACTTGCCCGACCCGACATCAAGGGACATCGGAGCCGTGGTGCGGGGTCCGATGTTCTCAAGTTCGTCGTAGACGCCGCCGGTGGCCGGGTCGGTCAGATCGACCTCGGCCCCGTTCTCCGCGTTGTTGGTTATCTCGAATGTGTGCCAGCCCGGTTTCGCCAGATGCCACGTGCCGCCGCAGCTGGCGTCGTTGAACGCGATGGCGGTCGATGCGGCGGAAGACGAACTCGGCGGATGCGAGCTGCCACAGGCTGTCACCGCCGCTGCAAGTACTGCCACTGCAAGCACATTGCCAGTAACAGCGACCGGGCCTCGGATGCGCATGGCCTTCCAGGGGATTTTGACGCGGGGACGGGCGACCAGGAGCCAGCCTAAGGGGGCGGAAACGGATGGTTTAAGTCCCCTGGACGGCCCTAGACGAAAGGTTCACCTGCCGATAACTCCCTGTCTACCGATCGGACGATAATCCCGCGGCCTGATCAGCTCCGCCAACCGGCTCGGCTCGAGCCTCTGGGGACGAGGAGCGGCTCCGGCCAGGCCGGTCGTGTCACGGAGAACAGGACCGGCGGGGCGAGCATGTGGACGTCGCCAAGCGGGCTGGGAGCGTCGCAGGAGGCCGGCTCGGCCAGCGAGTGTTCTGGACTCCGGCCGGCTTTCGCGGGGTCGACGAAACCGAGCGACGCGCACCACATGGCGGCGCGGGTGAGGTTGACCGTGACATGCCACGAGCCTCCCTCGATGGCCTGCCTGACCAGGGCCGCGGCAGCGCCGGCCGCTCCGAGATAGCCGGTGACATAGTCGTTGATCAGTGCAGTGACGGGGAGCCGCGGCTCCGCCTCCGTGCCCTCGATTGTCATCAGGCCTGAGACCGCCGACGCATTCATGTCGAAGCCACCGCGCTGCGCCCATGGCCCGCGCGAGCCGTAGCAGGTGACCGAGACGCAGACCAGGCCCGGGCAGTGCTCGGCCAGCCGGGCCGGGCTGAGGCCGTGGCGTTCGAGCGCCCCGGTGCGGTGGTTGTTGACGACGACGTGGGCGTCCGCCAGCAGCGCGTCGACGCGGTCCAGCCCGGCCGGGCTTGCCAGGTCGAGGTAAGCGCTGCGAGAGCCGACGTTGGCCTCGGCGTAGATGAACTCGTGCTCGTAGTCGTTAGGGCGCGTCCCGCACAGCACGTCAGCCCCGTGCTCGGCCAGCGTGCGGCCGACGACCGGGCCGGCGACCGCGTGCGTGAACGACAGCACGCGCAGGCCGGCAAACGGACGCGGCGCCCGTCCGAAGTCGCGTGGCGGAGCATCGCCGATGCGCTGCAAGCCGATGACAGGCTCGCTAGCCAGCAGTGCCCCGTGCTCGTGCGCCAGCCACTCCCCCGGTGATCGCACCACGGCTGCCGGAAGGCCGGCCGCGTTCGCCGCATCCTCCAGCGCGACCGCGTCCCACTTCGCGATCGCGGCGCTGACCTTCGCGCCGTCCGGCGGCACGTCCAGGAAGCGGCACCATTTCGCGGCCAGGCGCGGGTAGACCCCGGACGCCATGATCCAGCGGCCGTCGGCCGTGCGGTACGGAGTGAGCAGGAACGGATTATCGAGCACCAGCGGGTGCGGGGCGGGCAGGCCGTTGATGGTCGGGTGCCAGAACGCTCCGGGGTTGATGCCGTGCACGGCCTGGCGCAGGTCCAGTGCCAGGTCCTGCGCTGGCCCGCCGCGCTGGCGGTGGAACGCGACCGCCGCAACGGCGTTCGCCATGATGGGGACGCCGATGCAGGCGCCAAGGCGGTGCGCGGCTGGGACGATCGGATCCCGGCCGGTGATGGAGATGTTCCCGCCCGTCGCGGCGCTCGAGAGTCCGACGTCAGAGAGCAGGGCGTCAAGTCCCGCCAGCGGATCGAAGGCCGGACCGGTGCGCGGCGCGCTCATCCGCGTGCAGAAACTGTTGGCGCAAACCCTGCCAGCGCAGAATCTGCGGGCGCGGATGCAACGGGCTCCCTGCGCCGGAACAGGAACGCGGAGACCACGGCTCCCGCTGCGAACAGGACGGCTGCCCACCAGAACGCGGTGGTATAGCTGTGCACCTGAGCGAGCTCAACTAGCGCCGGTGCGGGACGTCCGCCCGTCATCAGCCGCGGGCTGAGGTGAGCGGTCAGGTAACCGGCGGCGGCGCTGGCTGCCATTGTGTTGAGCAGCGATGTGCCGATCGAACCGCCGACCTGCTGGCCGGTGTTCACCATCGCCGATGCCACGCCGGCATCGGACGGCGCAACCCCGGCAGTCCCGGTGTTCATCGACGGCGACATCACGAAGCCGAGCCCGGCCGCGACGAGCAGGAGCGGCGGGAGCACGTCCGCGGTGTAGCTGGAGTGCACGCCGATCCGGGTCAGCCAGACCAGGCCGGCAGCGGCGGCAAGCATGCCTGGCGCGACCAGGAACTTCGGCCCGATGCGCGGCAGCAGCACGATGTTGGCCAGATTCGCGCACACAGTGATCGCGCCGACTAGGGGCAGGAAGGCCAGGCCCGTGGTGACCGGGCTGAAACCGAGCGTTTCCTGCAGGTAGTAGGTGAGGAACAGGAAGATGCCGAACATGCCCGCGCCGGTGATCAGGATCGACAGGTAGGAGGCGGCGCGGTTACGGTCCAGGACGATCCGCAGCGGCAGCAGCGGCTGGCGAGCCAGCGTCTCTGTGTACGCGAACGCCGCCAGCGAGACCACGCCCGCGACCAGGAATCCCCACGTCGACGGCGCGTGCCAGCCGTGACTGGCGGCATTCGAGAAGCCGTAGACGATGCAGAACATGCCGCCGGCCTCTGTCACGAGTCCGGGCACGTCCAGCCGCGGCCGCGCCCCGGCCGGAGGCTGGCTCAGCAGCAGGACCGCTCCGGCACACGCGATCGCCGCGAAGATCAGGTTGACATACAGGCACCAGCGCCAGTCCAGGTACTGGGTCAGCACACCGCCGAGCAGCAGGCCCACCGCGCCGCCGGCGCCCGCGATTGCCCCGAACACTCCGAACGCCTTGCCCCTGTCCCTGGTGCCGCCGAACGTCGTGGTGAGCAGTGAGAGCGCAGCCGGCGCTAGCAGCGCACCGAAGGCACCCTGGCAGGCGCGTGCCGCGACGAGCATGCCGAAGCTGCCTGCGGCTCCGCCCACCGCGGAGGCAGCCGCGAAACCAGTCAGTCCGGCGATGAACGTGGTCTTGCGACCGATCATGTCGGTGAGCCGGCCGCCGAGCAGCAGCAGGCTGCCGAAAGCGAGCGCATAGGCGGTGACCACCCACTGCCGCTCGATGTTCGAGAAATGCAGGGCGTGCTGGGCCGATGGCAGCGCGATGTTCACGATCGTGGCATCGAGCACGACCATCAGCTGGGCCAGCGAGACGACGGCAAGGATTAGCCAGCGTCGCGTGTCGGCGTGGGTGTTCTGTGCGGCGGCATTGCTCATCGTCCTGAGTCCCTTCGATCCGCCAGCGTTTTCCGCAGCCTAGCGCAAGTTTGCAGTCTGATGCAATATTGCTGCCGGATGTATAGTTGACGCATGACCGAGATCGGGCTGAGAGAGCGCAGCAAGGCGCGCCGCCGGGCAGCGATCATCCGCGCTGCCTATGAGTTGTTTGCCGAGCGGGGTTACGACGCCACCACAGTGGCCGACATCGCCGAGGCGGCTGAGGTCGCGCCCCGGACTGTCGCGATGTACTTTCCGGCCAAGCAGGACATCGCCTTGTCCCGCTTCACCGACGGGGTCGCCGGCCTCAGCGCGGCACTGCGGGACCGGCAGTCAGGCGAGACACTTCACGAAGTCTTCGGCCGATGGCTGCTGGCCAGCCAGACCGAGCCCGAGGACCGGGAACTACACCGGCTGGCGGTCCGCATGTTCGCGGCCAACCCCGACCTCGGGGCACTGCGCACCGCGCGGATGGCGGCGGCCATCGGCGAGGGCGCTGCCATCATCGCCGACGAGATCGGCGGCTCCCCCGGTGCCATCGGTCCCCGAATCGCCGCAGCCGCGGCCGCTGCGATCGCCATGGAAGTCGTCGACACCGAACCAGGCGCCGAGCGCAAGGAAGCGGTGGCTGCCGCGATGCGGTTCCTCGAGGGCGGGAACGCGGCACTCGCGACGCTCTGACAGCGCGCCTGCGGCCCGGTCACCATGTGACTGCGTATAGTGATCTGCCATGGCTGGTGCAGGCGGGACGGCTGCGGGCACAACCGGCGCTGACCGCCGCGCCAGAGCGCAGACCGGGATCCGGGCGCTCCAGCGCTGGTACGCGTGGTGGACCGGGCAGTGGCGGACAACCGGGTGGTGGAATGCCGCCAATGCGCTGACCACGATCGTGCGGTACACGCAGACCACCGGAGACCGCAGTCATCTCAGGGTGATCAACTGGAGCTTCCACGTCGCACCGCGCAGTCACCCGAGGTTCATTAACAAGTTCTACGACGACATGGCCTGGTGGGCTCTCGCCTGGCTGGATGCCTACAATCTCACCGGCAAGCGACATTACGCGCGTGCGGCCGAGATTATCTTCGACCAGATGACCACGGGCTGGGACGATCATTGCCGCGGCGGCCTGTGGTGGAACACCGATCGCAAGTACAAGAATGCGATCGCCAACGAGCTGTTCCTCTCCGTCGCCGCCCGCCTGCACAGGACCGGCCAGAAGGATGGCAGCCGCTTCCTTGACTGGGCGCTCAAGGAGTGGGACTGGTTCAACGCCAGCGGCATGATCGGGGAATCCGGCCTGATCAACGACGGGCTGACGGCCGACTGCCAGAACAACGGCCAGCCCTGCTACACCTATAACCAGGGCGTGGTACTCGGCGGCCTGTCAGCGCTTTACGAGATCACCGGCGACAAGGGCTATCTGCACGCCGGCGAGACGATAGCGGACGCGGCCATCAAGAATCTGGTGAGCCCACCGTCCAGCGATGTGCCGGGCATTCTCGTCGATCCGGGCGACGAGGCGATGGCGACCGCCAGGAGCCGCGGCGATGGCAGCCAGTTCAAGGGCATTTTCATCCGCAACCTGCACGACTTCTCCCGGCATAGTGACCGGCCCGCCTACCGCGAGTTCATCCTTCGGAACGCCGATTCCGTCTGGGAGCACTCGAGGAATTCACGAGATCAGCTCGGCTTGCGCTGGACCGGGCCGTTCGACGTCGCTGACGCCAGCCGGCAGAGTTCGGCCGTCGACCTGCTGATAGCCGCGGCCGCACTGGCCTAACTAAGCGGTGTGCCCGGGAACTACCCACCCTCCGCTGGAGTGCCAGACCGCCAGCAGGACCGTGACGATCGTGAGCCACCGGGTCATCCTGTTACGCGGGACCTGGGTGAGCGCCACCCAGGGCAGCGCCGTGTACCAGGCGAAGATCCACGGGGCGACAAGCACCCAGGCATAGGTGAGGGCGAACGGAGCGACGACCTCGCGGGGCTGGTCGGCGGAAATGCGTTTGAGCACAAACCACGCGACTATGAACATCGCGATTATCCAGCCCACGCTGATGAGCAGGGAGAGGGTGCCCTTGGGCACTCCGAGCACGTCCCCGAGGGAATGGACGAACCACCACGGCGACGGTAGCGAGACCCACGTCGAACCGTTGAAAAGCGGTTTCAGCGAGCCGAGACCGTAGAAGCTGTACTCGAGTCCGAAGACGGCCAGGGCGGACACTGCCATCGTCACGAGGCGCCGCCAGTCGCGGCGGAGCAGCAGCGGCCAGGCCAGGCCGATTCCGACCAGGACAGCAGTGATCTTGATACCGCAGCCGAGGCCGATGACGAGCCCGATCGCGATATCGCTCCACAGGGCCGGCGCCCGGCGGGCCAGCTGGATCGCAACAATGGCGGCTGCCGCTACGAAGGTATCGAAGTGGCCGCCGCCGACTAGTTGCTGGATGAGGACCGGGTTCGCGGTCCAGAACAGCGTGGCCCGCAGCGGGTCCTTGGAGGTCTTCAGGAGCAGCAGCCCGACGCCGAGGAACGTCAGGCCGTTGAGGATCATCAGAACCCAGATGGTCGTCTCGACACTCGAGCCGCCGATCCGGGCGGCGAACCACTGGATCCAGGTGGCGACCGGGCCGTACACGGACGGCTGCTTCCGCCAGAGCCAGCCGACCACGTCCAGGTAACGGGTGTTCCGCAGCACGTCGAGGGGGGTGGCGGTGTAGGGGTTCTTGCCGAGGGCGGCAATCCGCCCGTACGCCGCGTAGCTCGCGGTATCCGACGAGCCGACCGGGGTGAGGCAGACCATGATCGCCACAACCCCGGTGGCGGCAAGCAGCAGGCGGCGCGGATCGGGACGCCAGCCCTGGCTGTGCGCCCAGAGCATGCCGGCCAGGCCCAGGCAGGTACAGATGTCCCCGGTATAGAGGAGAGTCGAGGCAATCGCATCGGGGTGCAGCAGGTTCGGGAACAGATGCGAGAGCGGGAGCCGGACCGCTCCAACTCCGGCGGTGTTTCCGCCGTTGAGTGTCTCGGGATTCGGCGCAAAAGCGCCGACGATCATGCCGAGCAGGAGACCGAAGGCCGAGACCGACACGGCGACCCTGGGGTCGGACAGGCGGCTCCAGGCGAGCTTCCGGATCGTGAAGCTCATCAGCCGCTCGATCGGGTTAACCCGGTCGCTCGGGCCGGCCGGCACCTCGACGCCGGTCTCCGCGGCCGCGCTGGTTCCGTTGGCCAGGCTCGCTGGCTCCTTCGCCACGGTGGGGTCCGCCTTGGCCAGGTCCGCCTGGGCCGGACGCGAGGGATCGGTGGCTGTCGGCCCGTTCGCTGAGGTTGGATGCCCGTTAGCCTCAGGAGACAGCTCAGGGGTAACGCCATTGCTGCTGGCGTCGGCCTCGGCGGTGGCGCCGTGCCCGTTCTCGCCGGCGGTCTCATGCACTGGCGGCGTGCCTGCACCCGTCGGGTCCGATGGCTGGACCGACGACACCTGCGTCACGCGGCGCCAACCTCCAATTGGGTGGCTTCCCTGTCACCTGACGGCGCCTGCGCTCGCAGCATGCACCCGAACACTGACGCCGGAGCCAGGCTAACCCATGGCTCCGAGCTATCGCGCAGCGTAGCGCCGCTGCAGAACCAACAAGTACGATTCGGCGCAAATGCGTTGGTCCCGCAGCGCCAGGCTACCTGAGCTTACTAGGCCGGGCGACCGGAAGATCACCAAACCCTGGGTCTCAGCAGCGGAACAGGGCGTCAGCTGCGGAACAGAGCCTCAGCTGCGGAACAGAGCCTCAGCCTCGGTTCGGCCGCAGCCGCGGAGGCCGTCCGTGCCCGGCATGTCCGTTCTCCTGGTGGTCGCCTGGAGGACTAGATCTGCGGCCACGCCAGCGGGCGACCAGAAGCAGGGCAAGGATGAGCGCCAGACCCGCAGCCGAGAGCGCCAGGCCGGTGCGCAGACCGGGCGAGCTGTAGCTGAAGGTCACGATCCCGCTACCAGCGGGAACAGCCACGGACTGGATGACACCCGCCCGGTCGACGGTCAGTGCCGTTGGCGGGCCATGCTGTGGACGCCAGCTGGCGGTCCAGCCGGGAATGGCTGCCACCGAGCGGATGACGCGCACGCCGGCCGGAGACCGGACAGCGACAACGGTGGGCTCATCCGCCGGACCACTGATGGCGGTCACCGAGGCGCCGGCCGTAGTTCGGCCGCCCAGCCCCGCCAGGGAGAGCACCCCGCGGGCGTCATGGTTCACAAACACGCCGAATGAGCCATCGCTGCCGGCATAACCCCACTGCGGGGGTAGCAGCGCGTTCTGCAGCTGGCCGTTGGCCGTGTATGTCCCGCCGCTCGCTGTGACGATCGTGGGCGGGCCGAGCCGGGACGGCTGACCGCCGGCGCGGCCGATGACCGCAACTGCCGACATCGGCGTCCGCAGGGTCACGTCAAGTGCTGAGCCGCCGACGGCGGTGGCCAGGAGCCAGCTTGTCGAGCCGCCTGGCGCTATCAGGCCGATCTGGGCGCCGCCGGCTGCGTCCGCTGCGGCGGCTGAGTCGGGTATCTCTACCTTAGCCACGTCGAGAGGGGCGCCCAGGAGCCAGGCGGCATGCTGGCCGGCCGCGATGTCGCGTCCGCCGGTCCCGCCCGGTCCGGGAGTGGTCCCACCGCGGGCCGATGTGACGAGGTACTGCGGCATGGTGAGCAGCACCGACGTGTCCAGCCTGGCCAGCGTCCCGTTCGCTACCGCGCCGGGAGCCAGCACGTCCTGGCCCTCGCCGGTCGCGCTGTGCGAGCCGGTAGCTGCCGCGTACCGGCCATCGACGAGCGAGGAGTAGCCCTGAGCGGACGGCGTTGAGCTGAGCACGTTGATGTCAGGAGCCTGGAGGACAGCAAGCTCGCCTTCATTCAGCAGCCCGGGATCGTAGATCACATAACGTCCCTGGTAACCCAGGGCCGCGATCGGGCGAAGGCTTCCTGCTTGTCCCGCTGCAGCCGGTCTCGCGCTCACATGACTAGCAGCAGGCGCCACAGCCGGGGCAGCCGCCGCCGGGGCGGCGGCGGTCGCTCCACTGCCAGCCGCGACGGCTACGACCGCAAACACCGTGAAGACCACGATGTCTGCTGCGACGAAGCCGGCTAGCAAGCGCGGCCACAGCCTCGGGTACAGGCGCAGGCGCTGTCCGGAAACCACCAGCCCGGCTGCCAGGATGGCGAAGAGCGCGTATGGCCCTAGCCCCGGCACGAGCCGCAGACTGGTGCCGGCGGCGCCGCTCACCCCCAGCCAGCTGATCAGCTGTGCAGGCCAGGTAACGCCCACCGCTATGACGACGAGCACCGCCAGCGGCGGGAGCAGGCCGAGCCCGGTCTGCAGCGCTTCACGCCGTCGGCTGGGCTGCTCGCCGACTGTGCTCTCGGCGCCTGAGCTCCTGGCGCCTGGGCTCCTGGCGCCGAACGGGTCGTCAACCCAGTAGGCGAGCAGGACGGCCAGCGCTAGGTCCAGCACGGCGATGTTGCGGCTCTGGAGCCGCTGATTACCGAACAGCGGCAGGTGTACGAGCAAGTGTCCCAGCGGGGTATTGCCGCCCAGGGCGCAGACGATCCCGGCCAGGGCGACGAGATACCAGACGAGCCACTCAGGCGGGCGCGATCGCAGTCTCAGGCGGCCTAGCAGCACCATCGCGGCCACGAGCGGCAGGATGCCGACATAACTCGTCACTTCGGCCAGGTTGTAGTTGGGCAGGAACGGCGGCTGACCGAAGGAGCCCGAGCCGCCAAGCACATCCGGCACAAAGAGCATCAGCAGCCATTTCGGCGGCAGCGAGCCGGACGTGTACAGCGCCCACGAGCTTGCCGCGCGCTGGGATGTGCTCACAGCGGACAGTCCAGGCAGCCACTGGACCGCGCCCAGGCAGGCACCGAGTCCAAGGCCGGCGATGATCCAGATAGCCGCCGGTCCCGAGTTGCGCCCCAGGCGCCCAACCCGCCAGGCAGCGTAAATCAGAACGATCACGGCCGCGTCGTCGATGGCCCGCGGCTCGCCTGCGAGGATCGTGAGCCCGAAGGCCACAGCGAGAACGCAGACCCACCGCAGGATGGACGCGGTGCTCCGCTGCTCGGTGAGCCGGAATACGGCCAGCAGCTCGAGCGGCACCCAGCTCAGGCCGGCGACGAGGCCGAAGTGACCCACCTGGGCTGGCATAGCTCCGGCGAAGGCGAAGGTCAGGGCCCCGAGGAAGCTAGCCAGGGTCCCCAGCCGCTGCGCCCGCAGGAACCAGAACATGCCGAGGCCAGCGACTACGTAGGTGCCGATCAGGTTGAGCGCCCACGCGGCAACGCCAGGCAAGACGGCGAACAGCAGGGTGAGCGGGTAGGCCGCGCCGGCATTCCAGTCGGCCAGCAGCGGCGCCCCGCTCCAGATATACGGGTCGAACAACGGCAGATGGCCCGCCGCAAGCTGGCGCCCGGCAAGCACCCGCAAGGGGTAGTTCTGCAGGAGGTCGTCGCCCGGAACGACGGAGTGCCCGAGCAGCGCAGGAAGGCCGAAAACCAGGGCCGGAAGCACGAGAAGAATGGCTGTGGCGACAATGTCACCACGCTGCCACCGGCACGCTAGCGGCCGAGCGCCCTGGGCGGACTCGGTGCCGGGCGCTGCGACAGTACGGCTACGAGCGCGAGTGTGGCTAGAGGTCAGGAATCCCGGCAAGATCCCTCACTGCACCCCACCATGGTCTGCTCAGCTCTCGCTCGCTTGTGCTTCAGGCTAGCCACGAGCCGCCCGGCATGGCGGAGTCGGGTTGCGGGTTCAGAACCCGCCGCCTACCTACTCCCCCCAGTCGGCTCCATCCGGCTGTGGTGCCGCCAGATGTTTGCCGGACACATCGCTACCTGGAGATATGCAGGCTAGGCGCGACCCGGCAGAGCGAGTTTACTGCCTGGACTCAGTGCGGCCCTGAAGCCGCCTCGCCGCACGCAATCTCAGCTGACGAGAAACAGCGCCCGGCGATGGCGGAGACCATCGCCGGGCGCTCGTCGTCCGATCGGGTAATTCACCCGCTGGCTGACGGTCCCGGGCTGATGCAGGCGGGGGCCGGCGGCGAGCTCAGGGCTCCGACCGTGGTCGTGGTAGCCCCGCTTGTCTGGACGCCGACCACGAGGATGTCCCCGGCCGGGATTCCCTGAGCGTTCACGGTGACCGAGCCGGATGCCCCGGTGGTGATCGTCACGCCCTCGGCCGGCACCGCGGGCGGCGGCAGGCTCGGGCAGCCCGCCTCCACCGGCACCACGACCACCTGGTCCTCGCTCATCTGACGCAGCCGGGCGTTGGCCTTGGCTATCCCAGACGTCTCGTAGACCGCCAGCGTGATCGTGCCGCCGGGGTTCTTCCGCACGGCGTAGGCCTGGGTCCCGTTCCTCACCAGCGGCGCCAGGTGTCTGCCTGCGACCGGCACGGCCGGCGTTCCGCCGCCCGCCACCAGGACGCCGGCGACCGACCCGACGACGGCCAGCGCACCGCTGCCTGCCACCATCACCCGGCGGGTGGCGACGCGGCGGCTTCGCTGCGCCACCGGCCTGACACCGTCCAGCGCCTGCCCGTGCTCTCGCATCAGATCCTCGAACAGCTGATCGGCAAACTTAGTCATCCTCATCGCCTCTGCTCTGACTGATTGGTTACCGCGTGACTGCGCAGCTGGGAGCGGGCCCGCATCAGCCGCATCCGCACTGCGCCCGGCGTGATCCCGAGCACCGCCGCCGCCTCCTTCGGGCGCAGGCTGGCCAGGTCCACCAGCTCGACCACCTGGCGGTCCCGGGCCGAGAGCAGGCCGAGCCCGGTGACCAGGTGACGGCCCGCCCGCTCGGCATCGATGCGGTCAAGCAGCTCCCCCACATGGTCCGGCTCCAGGTCACGCCGGCCTGCCAGCCGCGCCAGCCGGCTCTGCTGCTGGCCGTAGGCCTCGCAATGCGCGGCGTACACGTGCCGGGCGATCCCGAACACCCAGGCTCTCGCCGTGCCCCGGCCCGGATCAAAAGACCCGAAGCTGGTAATCGCCGTCACGAACGTCTCCGCGGTGAGGTCGGCGACCAGGTGCGGATCGGTGCTCCGACGGGCGAAGTAGGCCGTGACCGCCGCCACGTTGGCCCGGTACACCCGCTCGAACTCGGTCGGAGCGCCGTCATCGCCGCCCCGCGCTCTTATGCCGCCCGCCCGACCCATCGGCGCTGCTATCTCGGTCACGTCTGTAGTTGCCTTCCAGCGGCCATTGCGTCACACCCTCGCATCAGTGAACCTGTTACGGCCGGAACGCAATAGAGAAGCGATGGATGACGACGAGCTGATCGCCGCGATGGCGACGGGTGACGATACCGCGCTGCGGGAGCTGTTCGCGCGGCATGCGCCCTGGCTCGCAGCCCGGCTGCGCCGCATCCTGCCAGCGGCGGATGTCGAGGATGTGCTGCAGGAAAGCTTCCTCGCGGCGTGGCGCGGGGCGCAAGGTTACCGGCCTCAGGGCTCGCCGGGCGGCTGGCTGTGGGGGATCACCCGGCGCCAGGCGGCGCTATGGCTGCGACGGCGCGGCCCGGACGGATTGCCGCTGGCGGCCCTAGCCGATCACAGCGGGCGGTACGCGGATGATCCGGCGGAGGCCGCCCTGGCCCGCGCAGAACTCGCCGCGGCGGTCCGGGCGCTCGGCCCAGAGGACAGCGCCACGCAGCAGGTCTGGCAGCTGATGTACGTGCAGGACCGCACGGTCGCGGAAGTGGCCGGAGCGATGGGCGTTCCCGAGGGCACGGTGAAAAGCCGCGCGCACCGGGTCCGGCAGCTCATGCGTGCGGTGCTGGTCCAGCCGGTGCGCGAAGGAGGCGGACGGTGATCTTTGGCCACGACATGACTGGCGACCGCACCGGCCGGCCGGCTCCAGTCCGGGCCGACCTGCCCCGGGACGTGGACCTGGATCGGGTGTGGCTCGGGGTGGCCGCGCAGGTGTGGCGTCGCCGCCCTGGCCTGGCAGAGCGCCTAGCCGGCCGGGCGCTGCGCTCGCCTGGCCTGGCGCGGGCGCTGGTGACCACGCCGTCGCTGCTGCTCGGCTGGATCATCGCCAGCGCGGTCGTGCTCGCGGCTGGCGCGTTCGTGACTCTCGGAACCAGTGTGCCGTTCGCGGCCTTGCTTGCTCCGGCGGTCGCGGCCGCGGGTATCGCCTACGCGTACGGGCCGGGCGTAGACCCGGCCTGGGAGCTGTCGCAGAGCATGGCCGTCAGCGACCGGATGGTGCTGCTGGTCCGGGTGCTGGTCGTGTTCGCGCTCAACGCAGTCCTCGGCGTGGCCGCGTCGGCGGCGTCGGGGACTGCGTCAGCTGTCACCTTCGGCTGGCTGATCCCGATGACGGCGGTGTCGACGCTGGCCCTGGCGGTGGCGATAGTCGCCCGGTCGGCGAACGCCGGCGTCGCAGCGGGCCTGACTGCCTGGGCGATCACCGTGCTGTCGGCGCGCTCGGCCGCCGGCCACGTCACCGCGGCGGTCACCAGTTCGGCTCTGCTCCTCCCCTACCTGCTTGTTGCGACCGCCTGCGCTGCTGTTGCGTGGTTTGCCACCCGCCTTCAGAAAGGCACGTCATGAATGTTGAGATCGGCGAGGTGACCAAGCGGTTCGGCCGTACCTTCGCTGTCGCCGGCGTAAGCCTGGAGACCGGCCCTGGTGTGCTCGGGCTGCTGGGCCCGAACGGCGCGGGCAAGACCACGCTGCTGCGGATGATGGCCACGCTGATCCCGCCGAGCTCCGGCAGCGTGCGGCTGCTCGGCCGTGACCCGGCCGGATACGGGCCGCGGCGAGAGATCCGGCGCCGGCTCGGCTACCTGCCGCAGAACCTGGGCTACTACCCGGGTTTCACAGTGGCCGAGTTCGTCGAGTACTTCGCGCTACTGAAGGAGATGCCGCCGGGCCGGGTGCCGCAGGCGGTGGCCACCGCGATCGAGCGGGTTGAGCTTGGCGGCAGGGCGCGGGCTAAGCTCCGCACCCTGTCCGGCGGGATGCTGCGCCGGGCCGGGATCGCGCAGGCCATCGTCAACGAGCCTGAACTGCTGCTGCTGGACGAGCCGACCGCCGGTCTTGACCCCGAGCAGCGAGTGGCGTTCCGGGCCCTGCTGCGCGACCTCGGCCAGCGGGCGACCGTCATCGTCTCGACGCACCTGGTCGAGGACGTCGGCGCCGCGTGCAGCCAGGTCGCGCTGATGGATGCCGGGCAGATCGTGTTCCACGGCACGCCGGACGAGCTGGCCGCCGGTGGCGAGGGCTCCGGCGCGGCGGGCGACGCGCCGCTGGAGCGCGGCTACAGTGCGGTCCTCGCGGCGCACCGGTCTGCCGGGGCGGCGGCGTGATGACCGCCGCGACCAGCACGCCAGTCCGGCATCGGTCGCCACGTGTTACCTGGGCGGTCCCGCGAGGCGCCCGGCTGCTGCGGGTAGAGCTGCTCCGCAGCGCGATGCCGTGGATCCTGCCGCTGATCGCCGCGCTCTTCTGGTTCGACTCCTACCGGCCCAGCACCGCGACGGCGCCGCTGTACGGGGTGCGCACGTTCTGGAACATGGGCCAGGGGCACACGATCTCCGACTGCGGGCCGTTCGTGGCCGGCGTGGCGGCCTGGATGGGATCACGGGACGCCCGGCGCGGCCTGGCCGACCTGGTGACCGCGACCGCTCGGCCGCGGTGGGCGGCCCAGCTCGTGACCTGGGCCGCGACGGCCATCTGGGCGGTGGCCGCCTACCTGCTGTTCGCGTGCGTCATGTTTGCCAGCTACGCCCGCGAGGGCGTCGGCGGCACGCCACCGTGGTGGTGGGTGGCCGTCGGGGCGACGGCGGTGATCGCGTTCAGCGCGGCCGGGTTCGCCGTCGGGGCCTACTGGCCGAGCCGGTTCGCCGCGGCAGTAGCGGCGTTCGGCGCGGCCATAGCGATGTACCTGTCGTTCCAGATTGGGTTCAGCCATGCCAGCGGGTGGGCGCTGATTCTGCCGACCAACTCGAACGGCAACTTCGACGGCAGCGCGCTGACCGATGCTGGCATCTTTTACCGCTGGCTACCGGACCTGCCGATCGCCCGGATGATGTTCCTCGCCGGGATCGCCATGGCGGCTCTGGGCCTGACCGGCCTGCCCGGCAGGGCAGGCGGCCGGCGGCTTCGCCTG
>Ga0335074_10005647_pt1 | contig 17300 bp, 16 predicted proteins | sample Lox_Sample_23_FD_206715 | JGI IMG/M metagenome (GOLD analysis project Ga0335074, IMG submission 206715) | Soil microbial communities from Loxahatchee National Wildlife Refuge, Florida, United States - Lox_Sample_2.3 | ecosystem: Environmental > Terrestrial > Soil > Wetlands | place: USA... | reverse complement strand
CGCGCCGCGTGATCGTACATGATGTTCACCACGAAAACCTCCTCGGCCACGTAGTCGTGCGCAACTTCCTCAATCACTGCGCGCACTTTCTCCGGCGTCCCCACCGTAATTCTGCGGCCTGCCGGCAGCGTATCGGAGGCGACGCCCTCGGCAGCGAGAAACTCGAGCGCACGCTCGGGCCTTGGCACTGGAATCAGCCTCCCGCGATACAGCATCAGCATCAACATGCGCATACTCGATGCCAGGCGGTGCGCTTCCTCATTGGTATCGGCGCAGATGGCCCACGTTGCAACGCCCACGCGCGGCTCGGCCAAGCGCGCCGACGGCTGGAAATGTTCGCGATAATACGCCGCGATCGCCTCGCCTTCCGGATTGATAAAATCCGCGAAAATGTACGGCAGCCCGAGCTCCGCGGCCCAGATTGCGCTTTGCGCCGACGATCCCAACAGCCATGGCTCCGGGCTCTCGAAGTGCAGCGCGGCGGTCTGACGGAACGGACCGGTGGACGGCCCGCGATTCTCCAGATATCCCAGCAGCTCTTCCAATTGCTGGGGGAAATCGTCCGGCGCCGGCTGCCTGCGGTCCCGCTGCAGCGCGTAGGCAATCCCCGAACTGGTCCCCGGCGCACGGCCAAGACCCAAATCGATGCGCCCCGGAAACAAACCACTGAGCATGCTGAATGTCTCGGCTACTTTGAGCGGGCTGTAATGCGGCAGCATGATTCCGCCCGTCCCCACATGCAAGCGCGAAGTCGCCGCGGCGATCGGCCCCACCATCACTTCGGGACTCGCGCACGCCAAGCCCGGCGTCCCGTGATGCTCGGCCAGCCAGTAGCGAAAATATCCGAGCTGCTCGGCCCACTTCGCCAGGTCGATCGTATTGCGCAGCGCATCGCCCGCTGTGGAACCCTCCGCGATCGGCGATTGATCCAGAACGCTCAGCCGCACGAAAGACCCAACCAAAGTTGCATGTTGCCTATCATTATGCCTGAGCAGCCATTTCGCGCCCGCGTGATACAATTCAGGCGTTCATGAAATCGCACTTGCTCCCGACTTCGTTGGTAGGCTCTTATCCGCAACCCGATTGGCTGATCGACCGCACGCAGCTTTCGCACCGCTTACCTCCTCGCGTCCGCGCCACCGACCTTTGGCGGGTAGCGCCGGAGTTTCTGGAAGAAGCGCAGGACGATGCGACCATCCTCGCGATTCGCGCGCAGGAACGCGCCGGCCTCGACATCATCACAGACGGCGAGATTCGCCGCGAGAGCTACTCCAATCGCTTTGCCACGGCGCTCGAAGGCATCGACCTGGAGAATCCGGCGCAGGTAGTGGCGCGATCGGGCAAACTGAACTATGTTCCGCGCGTGGTGGGGAAGATCCGCCGCAAGCACGCCGTCGAGGTTCGCGATATGCAGTTCCTGCGCGCCAACACGGATCGCCGCGCGAAGGTGACCGTTCCGGGTCCGTACACCATGTCGCAGCAGGCGCACAACGATTTCTATAAATCCGAAGAAGAGATGGCGCTCGACTACGCCGCGGCCGTGAATGAAGAAATCAAGGATCTGTTTGCGGCCGGCGCCGACATCGTGCAGATCGACGAGCCCTATATGCAGGCCGTCCCGGACAAAGCCCGCCAGTTCGGACTCAACGCTCTCAATCGTGCGCTCGAAGGCGTGCCCGGTGAGACGGCGGTTCACCTCTGTTTCGGATATGCCGCCATGGTGGCCAATCGCCCTTCCGAGTATCAGTTTCTCACCGAGCTGGCCGATGCGCGCATGAACGCGATCTCCATTGAGACCGCGCAGTCCTCCCTCGATTGCTCAGTGCTCGCGAAACTTCCGGGCAAGAAAATCATCCTCGGTGTGCTGAATCTTGGAACAAATGAAGTAGAAACTCCGGAAATCGTCGCCGCCCGCATCCGCCGGGCGTTGCCCTATATTGACGCCGAGCGCCTGGTGATCGCTCCGGATTGCGGCATGAAGTATCTGCCGCGCGACTTTGCGTTTGGAAAATTGAGGGCGATGGTCGCAGGCGCCGGGATCGTTCGCCAGGAATTGGGCGATCGCCAGCTGGCGTCTCAAACCGCCTGATTCGTCGCTTCCGGCACGCGCTCGATGTGGACGTACATCGGGCCCACGCCCAGCGTGCCGACCAGGAACCAGGTGAAGCGGCCGCCGCGATTCACGGTAAGAAACCGCGCATGCTCGCCGGGCGCCACCGTGAAGTCGACGTTCTTCCAGTTCCAGGTGTTGTCAACTTGCACCCGATGCAGTCCCGGCTCTATCTGCCGCGTGATCTCGTCGCCGGACATCAACTCCCCCAGGCGCTTTCCATCCAGCTTAACGATGATTTGCCGCTGCTTGATGTCGTCCGGCGATGTGCGGCTGATGGTGACTCGGCTAGTGGCCGCGGAAGAGTCCACGCTTCGAGTATAAATGCTGCCCGCCGGAGCCGCCGTAAGTCCGCCGAAGCCCCCCTAACATTTCTGATAAAATCAGTGCGCTTGAGAGGTGACCATGAGTAAGCTCGCTCTCGCAATTGCCATCCTGCTCGGAATCGCAGCCCTGCCGGCGTTTGCGCATCATTCCTTTGCGGCCGAGTTCGATGCTAAGAAGCCGATCACTCTGCAAGGCGTGGTCACCAAGGTGGAATGGAATAATCCGCACACCTGGTTCTATATCGACGTAAAGGCCGACTCGGGCGCTGTGGAGCATTGGCAATGCGAGACCGGCGCGCCAATCGAGCTGGTCCGCCGCGGATGGAGAAAGAACGATCTCAAGGTCGGCGATCAGGTCACCGTTCACGGCTTCCGCGCCAAGGACGGCACCAATACGGCCAACGCGCGTCTGGTCACCCTGCCCAACGGCAAGAAGGTGTTCAGCGGATCGGCCGACGACGGCGGTCCTGCGACGCATCCGGCCGGCTCGGGGCACGAATAGCTCACTCCGGGTAGATCACTCGCTCCAAAAACAGCCCGGACGCCGGCGCGGTCCAGGCCGCAACATCGAGTGCGGGATTTGTTTTGCCTTCCAGCAGCCCTGCGAAATCGCGCTCCGTGACTTCGCCCCGGCCCAATTTCACCAGAACACCCACGATTCTTCGCACCATGCGCCATAGGAAATGCGAGGCGGTAATGCGGAAGAGGATGAGATCGCCCTCGGACTCGATCCCGGCGTCCTCTACTACAACGATGGGCGACTCATCCGGGCGCGATGCATCCTCCGCGCGAAAAGCCCGAAAATCGTGCCGGCCGATCAACATCCGGGCGGCGCGAGCCATGGCCGCGGCGTCCAACGGCTCCCTTACCCACCAGACATATTTTTTGAAAAATGCGGTGCGCCTGGTCGAGATTTGGTACAGATACGTCCGTGCAATCGCGTCGTGCCGCGCGTGAAAGCTGTTCGCCGCTTCGGCGGCGTCCAGCACGCAAACGTCGGATGGAAGGCGGCTGTTCATGGCGCGCAGGATCTCATCGGGATGCGGCCAGTTCCGCCTTTTACTGTCTTTCGCGGCGCGAACTCGCAGATGGGCCACTTGGGCGCGGGCATGCACTCCCGCATCGGTGCGGCCGGCGCCCTGCATATCCACTTCGCATCCCAGGAAATCCTCGGCCGCCCTGCGAAGCTGACCTAGGACCGTGCGCGCATTGCGCTGCTCCTGCCAGCCGCTGTACTTGGTTCCGTCGTATTCGATGATCAGTTTCCAGGTTTTAGACTCGGCAGGTTTCAACTCCTCAGTGTAGCCCCGAGCAAGCTCCGCAGTGCTATGATGGGGCGCTTCGAGGAGAACTCATGGTCAAAGAATTTCGTGACTTCATCATGCGCGGCAACGTGCTGGACCTGGCCGTGGCCGTCATCATCGGCGCTGCTTTTGGAAAGATCGTGTCGTCACTGGTGGGCGACATTCTGATGCCGCCGCTCGGGCTGGTGCTGAAGAACGTCGATTTCAGCAACCTGTTCATCGATCTTTCGGGCGGCCACTATGCGAGTCTGGCGCAGGCCAAAGCGGCCGGCGACGCGACGATTAATTACGGCGTATTTATTAATAATGTGATCGATTTTCTGATTGTCGCGTTTGTGATTTTTCTTTTGATCCGTGCCGCCAACAAGCTGAAGCGCGCGCCCGCGGCAGCCGCCCCCACTACTAAGGAATGCACCTTCTGCCACACGTCGATCCCGCTGGCAGCCACGCGGTGCCCTAACTGCACGTCCGAGTTGGGAACCTATACCGCGATCTCGCAGCCTTCGTAGGCGCACGAAACTTCGAGGGACGAGCCGAGGCTTCGCGCCAATTCCCGCGCTTTTCGCTCGATTTCCGCAACAACCTCGTCGTCATGCGACGGATCATGGTGGGTCAGGTATAAACGTCCGACGCCGGCTGCAGCCGCTAGCTCAACCACATAAGGGTAGGTGCTGTGGCCCCAGTTCCGCCGCGACTCATACTCTTGCGGCGTGTACTGCGCTTCGTGAATTACTACCGCGGCGCCTTGCATGAACTCGGCGTGCTGCCGGTCGCCGGATTCCCGGATCGATTCCAACCGCCCCGCCGGTGCTCCCGCCCGCCAGACATTCTCGTAGTACGGCTCGTGATCGGCCAGGTAGCAGAGTGCTTTGCCGCCGCCTTCGATGCGGTATCCGAGCGTCGGCGAAGGATGGTTCATCTTCTGAGCCCGCACAGTGACGCCATCGATCTGGTGAACGCCTTCGGACAGATCCTCATAGGTGATGCGGGCAGCCAATTGATCCAGCTCCACGGGAAAATAATGATGCTCCATTTGTCCGGCCAGCACCCCGTGCAAAGAAAGATGTGCGCCCTCGGGACCATAAACCCGAAAGTGATTGGCCGGTCGAAACAGCGGCGCGAAGAACGGAAAGCCCTGGATGTGATCCCAATGGGTGTGCGTCAGAAGGATGGTGGCCGACACCGGACCAGCCGTGCGCGCGGCCAAGCGATCGCCCAAAGGACGCGCGCCCGTGCCACAGTCCAGCACCAGAACGCCTCCCGAAGGAGTTGTCAGCTCGACACAGGAGGTGTTCCCACCGAATCGAATGGTGCCAGGACCGGGCGCGGCGATGGAGCCCCGAGTTCCCCAGAAGCGCGCTCGCATTATTTGGATTGTCCGTCCTTAGCTTATATCATCGGCAGAAGCAACGGACGGAATAGGCCAGGCCGCCGGCCTTCCCTCCTGGGCCTGGCTAGGACGCAGGTTGCGGCGCCCCGCCGGACAGGGGTTCCAGGAACTGCCGGACGATGCGGCCGATCGTCATAAAAAGCTCCAGGTCGGCCGGTTTCCGGAAGTAAAACGACGCGCCCAGCTCCTGCGCCCGCGCGCGATCCTGCGGCGAATTCGAGGATGTGATCACAATCACCGGAACGTGGGCGCAACGGCTGCTCTCCCGGATCTGCGCTAGAACTTCGTCGCCCGTTCGCCTGGGCAGGTTCAAGTCCACCAGGAAAAGATCAGGGCAGCGGAGCGATGGATCCCCGTCGATCCGAGCGATCAGCTTCAACATATCCTCGCCATTGTCGGCGATTTCCAGCCGGTATGCGAACCCGTGGCGCCGCAGCGCCTCTTCGATCAAGTACACGTCCGCCCGGTTGTCTTCGGCAATCAAGATTCGGTATTCTTTCTCCGCCATCAGACCGGATCGCTTTCCCGCAAGGTAAAGAAGAAGGTTGAACCCACAGAGGGTTCCGACTCAACCCAAATCCGCCCATGATACCGCTCTACCAGCTTCTTGCAGATCGCCAGGCCCAGCCCCGTGCCTGAATACTGGCTGGCGCTATGCAGACGCTTGAACAGCCCAAATACTTGATCCTTGTAAAGGGGATCAATGCCGATCCCATTATCGCGCACCGAAAAGAGCCATTCCTTCTCGGGGCCGGGCGTTCCCTGGCGAGCCGCGCCGAGATGCACGCGGGGTGGCTCTGCTCCGCGGTACTTGATCGCGTTCGACACCAGGTTCTGAAAAATCTGCTGGAGATGTACGGGTTCGGATCGAAGAACGGGAAGCGGATCGTGCGTCACCTGCGCGTTCGACTCTTCAATGGAAGCCCGCAGGTTGTCCAGCACCTCGCGCAAAACATCCTCCAAATTCACGGCCACGGTTTGCGGCGCCGGCAGACTGGAGGTGCGCGAGTATTCGAGCAAGTCCCGAATCATCCGGCCCATGCGCGTCGCGCCGTCCACGCAATGTTTGATGATGGTGTCGGCTTGCTCGTCCAGTTGGCCTGCGTATTTCACCTGTAATAGCTGGCTGAAAGTGGCCACCATTCGAAGCGGCTCCTGCAAATCATGACTGGCGGAAAAGGCGAACTGCTCCAGATCCGCGTTGGCGCGGCGGAGCGCTTCGAGGGCGCTGGTAGCCCTTTCGCTGGCGGCTTCGGCTTCACGGCGCAGCCCGCGTTCCCGGTCGGCGGCTTCGCGCCGCAGCCGGCTCATCTCGAGATGCGTTGTGACGCGCGCCAGCAATTCCCGGCCGGTGAACGGCTTCACCAGATAATCGTCGGCGCCCGCTTCGATGCCCTCCACGCGGGATTCTTCGCCGGCGCGTGCTGACAGCAGAATCACCGGTAGCGCGGCGGTCGCGGAGTATTGCCGCAGAGCTTGCAGCAATCCGAATCCATCCAGGTCCGCCATCATGACGTCGCTGAGCACCAGGTCCGGCGGATGCGCCTTCGCCTTCGCCAAAGCCTGCCGGCCATCGGCGACGGATTCCACGTCGAAATACGGGCTGAGCAGGCGCTCGATGTAGTCCCGCATATCCGCATTATCGTCGGCCAGCAGAACCCGCCCGCGTATCGCGGATCTTGCGGCCGGATGCAGCTCGCGCGGTTGGTCCTCCGGCGTCCGATAGCCGTTCGAAGACACCCAACTCAACGCCTCCTCCACGTAGGCATCCGCGCGCATGCCGGTGGAAGCGGCCGCGGATTCCGGACCCGTTCGCTCCGGCGTCAGATGCCCGTCGCCGAAAGGGATCTGCACCGTGAAAGTACTTCCCCGACCCAATTCGCTCTCGACCAAGACAGTCCCGCCATGCAGTTTCACTAGCTCCTGCACCAGCGCCAGACCGATACCCGTCCCCTCGTGCGTGCGGCCGCGCGCACCCTCCACGCGATGAAAGCGCTCAAACAGGCGCGGCATTTCCTCCAACGGAATGCCGGTACCGGTGTCGCGGACCGTAAGTTTAGCCAACGAACCATCCGGCGACGGCTTGAGCGTCACCTCAATCTCTCCCTCGAAGGTGAACTTGAAGGCGTTCGAGAGCAGGTTCAGCACGATCTTCTCCCACATGTCCCGGTCCACGAAGACCGGACCGGGTAACGGCGGACAAAGGACGATTAGCCGCAGCCCGGCTTTCTCGGTAGCGGAGCGGAAGCTCGAAGCCAGATCCGCGGTGAGGGCGGCAAGGTCGGCCGGTTCGTAATTGGCCCGCACGCGCCCGGACTCGATGCGCGCAAAATCGAGCAGGCTGTTCACCAGTTTCAGGAGCCGCAAGCCGTTGCGGTGAGTGACTTCGACGAGCAAGCGAGCTTGCGAATTGCCGCTCTCATCCTGGCTCGCCAGCAGCTCTTCGAGCGGACCCAGCATCAGGGTCAGCGGCGTGCGGAATTCATGGGAAACATTTGAGAAGAAAGCTGTTTTGGCCCGATCGATCTCCGCCAGCGCCTCCGCCCGCCGGCGTTCCTGCTCATAGGCCTGCGCATTGGCGATGGCCGCGGCGATTTGCCCCGCCACCAATCCGAGAAAACCCTGGTAGCTGTCATCCAACAGGCGGTAGGGATTCAGCCCGGCGACGAGAATCCCGGCGCGTCCCGTCTGCCCGGAAGCAGCAATCGGAAGCGCTACTGCCTGATGCGGCGACCGATCCCAGGCGCCGACCGGAAGCGGTCCCAGCCCTTCCAGGCTGGTAATCACCACTGGCGCATGCGCGCGGACGACTTCGCCGAATGGCCAAACCGACGCTTGGTCGAGACGTGCCTCCACCGGAGTCACCGCAGTATTCATCGCAATGCCCGAGGTCCCCGCCAATACGACGCGCTCATTCCCCGCTTCCGATTCGAGCAGATAGATCAAGGCGAACGGCAGATCGCGGGGATTGGTTTCGAGCGACTGGGCGCTGAGCACGCACGCTTCCGCGATGGTTCGCGCATCGGCCGTCTGGGTAGCCAATTCCCGCAGGAGCGCCAGTTGGCGTGCTCCAATAATGCGCTGCGTATCGTCGGTGTTAGCGCACAGGATCCCGCCGGCTTCTCCCGAGTCGTCCGGCACGGGGCTGTAGGAGAAGGTGTAATAGGTTTCTTCCCGATACCCATGCCGCTCCATGATCAGCAGCATCGCTTCGTCGTAAGTCCCTTCGTTGGCGCTCATGGCCGTATGGGCGCGCGGCGCTACCTGATCCCAAATTTCACGCCATACGATGGGCGCCGGCTGGCCGAGCGCTTGGGGATGCTTCCCACCCACGATGGACTTGTACGCGTCGTTGTAAAGATTGATCAGCTCGTCGCCCCACCAGACAAACATGGGCTGCCGCGACGTGAGCATGATCCGCACCGCCGTCCGGAGGGCTTGGGGCCACGCCTCCACCGGTCCAATGGAAGTGCGCGACCAATCCATCGAACGCATCAGCGCGCCCAATTCTCCACCGCCCGCGAGAAAGCCGGGGTTGGGAAACAGCAGATCTGGAATTGATTCCTGGGGAAGCATCGTTTCGGAGGGTACCCTATCTAAGATCTTCCAGGTTCTCAAATAGTTTCCTGCTCTTGTAACTATTTCTAACAAGCTTCACGACGTGATCGCCTCGATCGTTTCCGGCGCATTGCCCTCCAGGCGATTGTTGACGAAGATGTAGGACGGCTCATGGCGGTCGCGGGCCCGGGCGATCAACAGGCGCAATGCGTCGCGGGTTTCCGGATTAGGATCCTGCACGTGCGCGTAGGGCGTAAACTTTGCAACGGCGTCTTCGTAGGGCCGGCCGCGGCGCAGTAGTGCGCGGGCGATGGTGAAATCCGCGGTGTGGGCTTCGCGCAGATGCATCTGGATGCCGATCTCTGGCATACGGGTCCAGGCGTTCAGGACGTGGGCTACGCCATGGCTGCGCAGACACGCGAAGTACTCGGGCGAAAGGAACTCGGGATTACGGATCTCGACAGCGTAGCGAAAATCGCGGGGAAGAGCGCAGAGAAATGGATCCAGGTTCTGGAGAAACGCCGCGGTATCCGCAAAGCACTGCCGCGGGAACGTGCCGAATTCGAGGATCAGCGCGGCGACGCGGGGACGATAAGGCGCGAGGAGATCGAGAAACGCGCTCTGAAACAGCTCCGCATTCAAAAAAGATGCATTGTCATCGCCCGCGCGCCCGCCATAGCGCGGATGCTTCGGGAACTGCTTCACGGTGACGTCTTCGGGCACTTTGAACGCAAACCGCAATGCGGAAGGGGCGGAGGAAAACAACTTCCGCCAATAATCGGGCGACGGGAATTGATAAAACGAGAAATCGCCGCAAACCACTGGAAATGTTTCGGCATACTCGCGCAGGCATTCGTCGTTGAAACGCTTTTGGGAAAAGCGGCCGCGCGTCAGATACCGATCGCGGGTGTAGATCTGTCCGAGCCAGCCCTCATATTTCCAGGAGCTGGTTCCGAGGAAAACGCCGGCGGCGGCTAAAGCGGCAAGCCGGGCGCGAAGCCGCTCGCGATCGAACGATTGCGGCTCATCAAACAGCGAGCCCGTTTGCAAGCTCAGTACGCGTGGGCCACGCGGTAACCGTAGGGGTCGGCGCCCGCCTCGATCACACCGCCCGGCGTGACGCGAATCATCACCGGAGCGGCGCCGCTGTTCCATCGCGACCGGTAACCAACTTTATGTCCGCGCGCAGCCAGTTCGGCGCCGACGCTGGGCGGGATGCGTTCGTCGAGCAGCAAATCCCCACGATTCCAGGCGTGATTGTCGAAGCTGGACACCAGGTGGCGGGTTTGGAAGCGCGGCGCTTCCACCGCGGCCTGAGCGTCATCCCCGAATTCCACCACATTAAAGAACAATTGGATCAAGCTTTGTTCCTGATTATCGCCGCCCGGCGTAGAGAGCGCGAGAAACGGCTTGCCTTGCTCGGTAACAATGGTCGGGCTCAACGTGACGCGCGGGCGCTTGCCGCCGGCCAGTTCGTCGGGCGATCCCGGAACCAGGATGAACTGCTGAGCGCGTTCGGTCAACGGAATGCCGGTGTCGCCTGCAATCACCGAAGGAAGCCAGGCGCCCGAAGGCGTAGCGGAGAACATCACGCCGTCCTTATCGATGGAATCGACACAAGTGGTGTCGCTGGCCATCAGGGCATCGTCGATCTTGGTGCGCGCGATGTCCATTTCGCTCGGATGCTTGCCGCGCTTGCCGTTGATGATGCCGGGGCGGAAGTCCATGGACGCCATCGGTCCGATCTCTTTCCGCCGTTCAGCGGCGTAGGCCTTGGAGAGCAACGTGGCTTCAGGAACATGGACGAACTTCGGATCGCCGATGTAGGTGTCGCGGTCGGCGTAGGCGAGCTTCAAGGCTTCCGTGACGGTGTGGATGTAATCCACCGAATTGAAGCCCATGGAGCGCAGGTCGTAGCCTTCCAGAATGTTCAAGGTTTCGAGCATGGTGGGACCCTGGCTCCAGAAGCCGGGCTTATAAACCTTGTAGTTGTGATATTCGGTGGAAACCGGCTCTTCGGGCTCCAGCCGGAACGAAGCCATGTCTTCGTAGCGCAGCAGGCCGCCATTAGCGCGCATGAAGGCATCGATGCGGTGGGCGATGTCCCCGCGATAAAAATAATCGCCAACGGCATCGATCGCGGCTGCGCGGGATTTTCCTTCCGCCAACGCTTTCTTCTCGGCGGCGGCCATCGCTCGCAAGGTGCGCGCAAGGTTCGGCTGGCGGAAGATTTCGCCTGGCAGTGGAACCCGGCCGTTCGGCAAGAAGGTCTTCTTCGAATCGGGCCATAGATCGAAGAAACGGCGCGAGCGCGCAATGGACCCGGAGCGCATTTCATCGATGGCCAGTCCGTCGGCGAGTTCGATCGCCGGCTCAATCTCTTCGGAGAACGATTTGGTCCCGAAGTCGCGCAGCGCCACCAATCCCGACTCCACCATGCCCGGCACGAGCGCGGGAAGAATACCCGCTACCGGAATGATGCCCCGCAATCCTCCCGGTTCGAGCGTGAGGATTTCGCCCGGCCGCGGCCGGTGCTCCAGGAAAAACTTGGCGGTGGCGAGCTTGGGCATGGTGCCGACGCCCGCGATCGCGTAGACCTTGCCGGTCTTAGTGCGAATCAGGATCGGCGCCTCGCCGCCCATGCCGAAATGTGAGAACTCGGAAACGGACGCCGCGAACATCGCAGCCACGCCTGCGTCCACGGCGTTCCCACCGCGAAAGAACATGCGCATACCGGCTTCGTCGGCATATTCGCTGCCGGAGGCGAGCGCTCCGCGGGTGCCGCGTGCGGCTTCCATGGCGGGAATTTCAAAATCCTTCTGTGCGAACGCCGAGGAAACGCCAAGAAGGACGAGGAGCGGGAGGGCCAGCTTGAGGTTCATAAGACTTAGCCTAATTATAGACCTGGGATGGAGGGGAGCGGGTATTTCAGCGCCGGTCGAAGAGATCGCCGATACGGATGGAGAAGCCGGGGATCAAGTTCGATGCAAACAGGTCATCGTCGTAGAGAATGGCGCTGCGTTCATCGGCGTACAGAAACGCCTGTCTGGATTCGATATCGAGGACCCAAACCTCGCTGACGCCGGCCTTCCGGTACCCGCGCGCCTTTTGTGCGAGCCGCGCGAAGGTGTCGTTCTGCGAGACGATTTCTATCGCAAGATCGGGAACGAAGCGCTGCACGCGGCGCTTTTCGTCGGCGAACGCCATCTTCGGAGGCCCGTAAAACGAGATGTCCGGACCATAGACGTTCCCGCCAAAATCGAATTCCTGCTCCGAAATTACCTTGCCAAGGCCGTTCTTCTTGACGTATTCGCGCAGCAGCGATATCAAGTGATCGCGAAGATCGTTGTGAATCAGGGTATTTCCCGACACATCAACCAGCTCACCGTCCACCAGCTCGTGATTTAAGGCGAGGGCGTCCGGAAGGCGTTCGAAATCGTCGATCGTGAGGGGGCTCGCGAGCGGCATGAATGTATTTTAGCTGGAAATACAAAGCGCCTCAAACCGGGAGAATCACGCTAGTTTATACAAGAGCAACCTGCTCTTCAGTAGGCTCCGCTCAACAAAACCACGGCTCATCCATATACGGGATGACAGTTCGGGGGAGCAGATCGAAGTCTTCATAGATGCGGCCGCCGGAGCGGTCGGAAACCAGATTCCACAAATAGCCGAAAATTTCGCGGCGTGAACCGCGCGAGGAAGCGATGCGGAGAGCTTCGGATGCCAGGGCGTCGACCGCAGCGTCGGGATGCCGCCAGCGATACAACAGCGCAGGCTCGTCGTAATCGCCAAGCACGGCCTGGATCTCGCCGAGTTCGAGCAGGCGCGAACCACTTGGAACCAGCAGCCGCAGCGCCAACTGGATGGGCGCAACGTGGTCGATCAGGTCGAGGTCCATTAACAGCGCCAGCAGTTCCCGGTAGGATTCGCGAGTGGTCCAGGGAGTGAATGGGATGAAGGTCGGCGCCAGCGCAAGGCCGAGAGTGCGGAACTCGCCCGCCACCGCGATGAAGTCGGCGCGCGTGTGGCCTTTATCGAGCTTCGCGAGCACTGCGTCGTCCACCGATTCGGCCGCGCTCGTTACAAACAGGCACCCGGTATCGCGCAGGTGCGGCAGCAGGTCGCGATGCTTGAGCAGATGCTCTATCTTAATAGTCGCGTCGTAGGTCAGGCCGGGAAACTCGCGATGCAGCCGAGCGACGATTCGCAGGGCGTGCGTTGGACCGTTGAAAAAATCGGGATCGCCGAAGGTGATGTGCTCGGCTCCGGCGGCCACCTGCTGGCGGATATCGGCCAGCACGATCTCGGGCTGAACCACTCGAAAGTTCCCGCGGTACACGGGCACCACCGGGCAGTGCCGGCACAGATGCTTGCAGCCGCGGCTCGCTTCGGTGTATCCGGCGCGCTTGGCTTCGCCCGCAATTCGCAACGCGGCATATTTCTGAAGCGGCGGAAGCGAAGACCGCAGCGGGACTTCAAATTGCAGCCGCTCCAGGGAGATCAGCGGGATGTTTTGCCGGCCGCCGGCAAGCGCGGCCAAGCCCGGCTCAAACTCTCCGCCCAAAATGGTCTCAACGCCGAGACCACGCAAGTACGATTCGTTCAACGGCGCATACAACCCATAACAACAGATGTGCGCGTCCGGATTCAGCCGCCGGACTTTTTCGATAACCTGGGCCGCCAAGCGCGTCGCCGTATGCATCGGCAGATAGAAGGCGATCAGGCCGGCCCAACGGACCACCTCGGGGTCGAACGCCTCGATGCAGAGATCTGAGCAAGCGACATCGTGGCCGCGCGCGGTAAGCCATGCCGCGGGCGACGCGAGACCGAACGGTTGGTGGCCGAGATCGTAGGTGGAGACGAGTAGAATGCGCACGCAGCGGTAATTTCATTATCGCCGCTCGTTATCGCCGCTAACCGGCGCGACTTACCCTTTGGCGAAATAAAGTGCGGTGGCGCGCTCGAGCTCCGACTTGCTCATGAACGGCGGACGGCCCTCGTATTTGCCGATCGATGTCAAGATGTTGCAGATATCGGCCGGGTAGCAGGCACGCAGCTCCGTGCGGCCTTCGCGCAGGCAAAGCTTGCGGAGATATTCGGCGCTATCGGGCTCGCAAGGAATGTTGAACGAGCTGACCACACGGTGGAAAATCTGGTCGAACGATTTATCGTCCACGGCATCCACGAAGATCTTGTTGTGGATGCGGCGGAGGAAGGCCTCGTCGGCCAGATCGCTCGGCTCCAGGTTCGTGGAGAACACCACCATGAGCTCAAACGGGATCTGGAATTTCACGCCATAGCGCAACATCAGGTAATCCACGCGGCGATCCAGCGGCACAATCCAGCGATTCAGCAGATCGCGCGGCGACATGAGCTGGCGGCCGAAATCGTCGATGATGAAGATGCCGTTATTGGCCTTCATTTGCAGCGGCGCGGCGTAAATGCCCGACGATTCATCCAGGCGTAATTCCAGCATGCTGGGGATCAGTTCGCCGCCCACCACGATGCACGGCCGGCGGCATAGCACCCAGCGCGGATCGACATCGGGATCGTCCAGGTCGAGCTTCTGATGCACCACCGGATCGTACAAGCTGATGATCTGGTTGTCCACTTCCACCGCGTAGGGCATGAGAACCGCGTCCTGATAGACGCGCAGCATTCGCTCTGCCAGGCTGGTTTTGCCGTTTCCGGTAGGCCCATACACGAAGATGGAGTTTTGCGAGATCAGCGCGGGCCCCAGTTGATCGAGGAGCGCGTCATTCACCACCAGATCGGAAAACGCGGAACGCAGAATCTTGCGGTCGATGCGGACTTGCGCGGACTGCGTCTTGGTGGCGCTATGGTAATCCTTCAAGGAGACCGGCGCGGCGCCCGCATATTGCGAGATCTGGAACCGTTCGCTCGCCAGCAGCTTGCCCGCCTGCGACAGAGTGAAGTTGTAATCGTTGCCGATCATGCCCTTCACTTCCACCAGTTGCAGGGACCGCATGTGGTTGAACACCGTGTTGAGGACGGGAACAGCAAGCTTGAGAGTGTTGCTCAAACTTTGCAGGTTGCTGAAACCCTCCAGCAAGAGGCGGCGGACTACCAGATCGAGCACGAGCGATTGGGAAATACCTAATTCTTCAAATGTTTGCGGGATCGGTGGACTGAAGGCGGTATGCGCCGGTGCGAGTGTGGCTGCCATGGGAGATACGAAACCTCGGTTCTCTCATCGGCTGAATTGCCTCATTTGTTTATGGTTGTCTCGCGGGAAACTAAGCGAGCGCCGCACTGGGTAGCGCGCCAAATCGCCGCTCCCGCGCGTGGTACTCCGCAACGGCGGCCGCCAGATCTTGCGCCCCGAAATCCGGCCACATCAACGGCGTAAACACCAGCTCGGCATAGGCGCATTCCCACAGCAGAAAATCGCTCAGCCGTTGTTCGCCGCCCGTACGGATCAGCAAATCGACATCCGGTGCGCCGAGTGCGGCAGAAAGCCTCTCGCGCGTTAGCTTCCCTTTGAGCCCGGAAACCGCAGCCAGGATCGCGTCGCGCGAGGAATAATCGACCGCCAGCCGCAAATTCATCCTATGGCCCGGCGCGGTAGCTCGTTCACATTCCTCAATCGCCGGCAACAGCATGCGCGGCAGACGGTCCCGCCTGCCGATCACCGAAACGCGCACCCCGTTTTCGATGCAGCGGGCCTGCTCGCGCCGCAGATAGAGGTGGAACATCTTCATCAACGCCGAGACTTCCGGGCGCGGCCGCCGCCAGTTGTCGGACGAAAATGCATACACCGTCAACACGCCGATGCCGAGATCGGGAGCAGCCTCCACCGTCCGGCGCAGCGCTTCGGCTCCGGCGCGATGCCCGGCTACTCGCGGCAGCCCGCGTGTGGACGCCCAGCGTCCGTTGCCATCCATGATGATCGCGGCATGTTTCAGCGGGGGAGGCTCGATGTTCAGCAGGCGGTCTGAAGTTCTTTGCGGCATAAAGAATGACTTCAAAAAAAGGGAATTAGCTCTCCCGAATGGCTTCGATCAACGCTTCCATGTGATTCAGATATTTCTCCAGCGCCTGGCGCCCGGTCTGCGTCAAGCGATATTGCGTCTTGGGCATGCGCCCTTCAAACGATTTCGTGCAGACGATATACTCGGCTTCCTCCAGCTTGCGCGCGTGCACGCTCAAGTTTCCATCGGTGGTCTCGAGCAGCTTCTTCAATTCGTTGAACGTAAGCGCCGGATTCACCGCCAGCGCGCTCACGATGCGCAGCCGGATAGGCTCATAAATCAAGCGGTCCAGACTCGCGAGCGCTTGCCCGGCGATCACGCGCGCCGCCGCTGGTTTTTCCGCCCCCGGATTCTGTTTCTCAGAACGTTCCTTTCGAGCTGTGTTTTGTCTAGCCACCGTACCTCCTGGCAATAATCGCTCCGAAAATCAAATGCAGCCCGCCGAAACCCGCCGCCAGCAGCGCGGTTCCCCACGCCAGCGGACAGAACAGCGCGATCGCCCCGGCGAACATAAAGCACAGGCCCATCACCGGCACCACACGCACCGAAAACGCACCGCCCGTCACTACGCCGGTTCCATACAGCAGCAGCCAGGTTCCGGGAATGGCGGCGGGAAATCCGGCGCGATACAGCACCACCGTGAGAAGTCCGCCCACCATCAGCGGCGGAGCAAAGCTGAGGACAAATCGGCGGGCCGGCGCCGAAAGCACGGGGCCGTGCGCGGCTTTCGCCTTGCGCCGGATGGCCAGCATCGCCAGCGCCATCGCAACCGCGGCCTCGATCAGCCAGGTTGCCAGCCAGCGTTCGAGCGAAGGCTGATAAGCGGCGATGCCGGCGGCCAGCAGAGCGCTCGCGCCCATCGCAACACCGCCCCATCCGGGAACGGCCGTAAAGGACCCGGCGCGCTCCATGGTCTCGCGAATGACCCGCAGATTGGCCATCGCGTGCGTCTGCAGAGAAACCGGTTCAGCGCGCGGCGCGCGAATGCTCCGGACGGTAGCCATGGGTCGATTATACGCGATTCACTTTGCGCTGTAAAGCACCGGCGCTTCCCGGCCCTTTGGAGACCGGCGCGAACAACTCCAGTTGATCTGTAACCGGCCATTCGAGCACGGGCCGCTCCGCCATTTTGTGCCGCGCGCGAATCTTCGCCACGCGTTCGGCGAGCATTTCCGGATAATGTCCCTTTAGATAAGCGGATTTCTCGAAGCGCTCGCGGTAGCGGCGCACCAGATGCGGGAAGCGCTGTTCGAGGAACGGAAGGAACACGCGATAAGCGCAGGGCAGGAGAAACAGCGGCGCCGCACTGAAGGACGTCGCTCCGTGGCGCGCGGCTGCTTCGCACACCCGGTCCAGACTCGCCTCGCTGTCGTTGATCAGCGGCATCACCGGATGCACCAGGACGCTCACCGGAATGCCGGCTTCACTCAGCGTTTGAACGGCCGCCAGGCGCAGTTCGGGACGTGGCGCGCGCGGCTCCAATAACCGCGCCAGGCGCTCGTCGAGCGTAGTAATGGTGAGGTGCACGCGAATCCGGTTGGCACGGGCGATTCGCGCCATCAGAGCCGCATCGGCGGCCGCCAGGTCCGACTTGGTGGTGATGCCGATGTCGAGGCTGCG
>Ga0335074_10005646_pt1 | contig 17301 bp, 15 predicted proteins | sample Lox_Sample_23_FD_206715 | JGI IMG/M metagenome (GOLD analysis project Ga0335074, IMG submission 206715) | Soil microbial communities from Loxahatchee National Wildlife Refuge, Florida, United States - Lox_Sample_2.3 | ecosystem: Environmental > Terrestrial > Soil > Wetlands | place: USA... | reverse complement strand
GCAGGAGAACCGCCCGGGCACGGCATACCTCAGCCAATTGCCGGGTGTCTTCGCCGAGGGGTCGACGGGCGGGCGGAGCGAGCTATTCCCCGAGCCTGAGTATCAACGCGGCGTGGTCCCGGACCCGCTCGCCACACGGCGAGGAACGCGGCCGGCGGACCGCACCGTTCCGGACGTCGCCGCGGACGCGAGCCCGATAACCGGGTGGCTGATCGGATATACGCAGCCCGATGGCAGCTACAAGCAGGTGCTGGAAGGCGGCACGAGCGGATCGTCGCCGATCATCGCGGCGCTCGAAGCTGATGCGAAGCAAGCTGGCGGCCGCGCTGTCGGTTTCGCGAACCCAGCCATCTATGCCTTGCGTGACACGGCGGCGATCCGCGACATCGTTCCCGCCGCCACGCCGCAGATCGCGAGCGCCCCGAGCAGCGAGTGCTCCACCGGTGGTCCCGTCAGCGCGCGCTGCCTAATCACCCTTGGGCTTGACAGCAGTCTCCGCGCGGAGGTCGGCTACGACGACGTCACCGGGGTGGGATCCGCCACCGACCAGTTCATCGCCGGCCTCGCGAGATAGTGGTTGGATACGGTGGAGCAAACCGAACAGCGGACGGATCCTTCGGAGAGGAGCGGTATGAGCATCTATGCGGTAGTGAACCCGGCGACTGGCGAGACGGTCCGCGAGTATCCGACGATCACCGACGATGAGCTGCGCGCGGCGATCGCGCGCGCCGATGAAGCGCATCGCACCTGGTCGGCGTCGACCAGCGTCAGCGATCGAGCTGCGTTGGTGCGCCGTGTCGGCGAGCTCCACGTCGAGCGCCGCGAGCAGCTTGCGGAGATCATTGTTCGCGAGATGGGCAAGCCCGTCGAGCAGGCGCTCGGCGAGGTCGACTTCGTAAACGAGATCTACGGCTTCTACGCCGACAACGCCGAGGCGCTGATGGCCGACGAGCCGGTCAAGTGGTTCGAGGGCGACGGCTCCGCGGTCGTTCGCCGCAGCTCGCTCGGCGTCCTGCTGGGAATCATGCCGTGGAACTACCCGTACTACCAGGTGGCCCGGTTCGCGGGCCCGAACCTCGTGATCGGCAACACGATCCTGCTCAAGCACGCGCCGCAGTGCCCGGAATCAGCCGAGGCGATGGCGGAGATCTTCCGGGAGGCCGGGTTCCCCGAGGGCGCGTACGTGAACATCCGCGCCACGAACGAACAGATCGAGTGGGTGATCGCCGATCCGCGTGTGCGCGGCGTCTCGGTCACCGGCTCGGAGCGGGCTGGCGCCGCGGTCGCTGAGATCGCCGGCCGGAACCTGAAGAAGGTCGTGCTCGAGCTCGGCGGCTCGGACCCGTTCATCGTGCTGGGCACCGATGACCTCGACAAGACCGTCGAGGCCGCCGTTGGAGCCCGCCTCGAGAACACCGGACAAGCGTGCAACGCCGCCAAGCGTTTCATCGTCGTCGATGAGCTGTACGAGCCGTTCCTCGAGAAGTTCACGGCCGCGATGACGGCGTCGGCGCCCGGCGACCCGACCTCGGAGGAGACGACCCTGGGGCCGCTCTCCTCGAGCACCGCCGCCGATCGACTGGAGGAGCAGGTCAACCGTGCGATCGAGCAGGGTGCCACGGTTCGTGTTGGCGGCAGCCGGAACGGCAACTTCTACGAGCCAACCGTGCTGACCGACATCGCGCCGGACAACGACGCGCGCCGGGAGGAGCTGTTCGGCCCCGTCGCGCAGGTGTATCGAGTGGCGTCCGAGGACGAGGCGGTGACGCTCGCGAACGACACGCCGTTCGGCCTCGGCTCCTACGTGATGACGACCGACGCCGAGCAGGGCGAACGTGTCGCTGACAAGATCGACGCGGGCATGGTCTACGTCAACATCGTTGGCGCGGATAGCGCGGAGCTGCCATTCGGCGGCACCAAGCGCTCAGGCTTCGGCCGCGAGCTCGGCCCCTACGGCGCGGACGAGTTCGTCAACAAGAAGCTGATCCGCATCGGCTGACCATCTCCCGCCGGGCTTCGCGCGCCGATGCGGCTGCTGGTCGTCAACGCCGACGACTTCGGGCTCTCGCCGAGGATCAACGAGGGGATCCTCAAGGCCCACGTCGGCGGCGTCGTGACGAGCACGAGTCTGATGGTTACCGCGCCGGCCGCCGCTGACGGCGCGCGCGCGGCGGCGGGCCACGAGGCGCTCTCGATCGGGCTTCATTTCGTCGACGACGGGCGTGCTGACCTCGACGATCCCGTCCAGGTCGCGAGCAGCTTCGAGCTCCAGCTTCGACGCTTCCGCACGCTCGTCGGCCGCGACCCGACCCACGTCGACTCCCACCACCACGTGCACAGCGCCTCGCCGCAGCGGCAGGCGGTGTTCGCCGAGCTGGTGGAGCCGCTGGGGGTTCCGCTTCGCGGCCAGTCCGGGGTCGCGTACCTCGGCGCATTCTTCGGGCAATGGCAGCCCGGGGTGACACGTGTCCGTCACGTGCAACGCCCGTTCCTGATGCAACTGGTCGAAACGATGGTCGGCGAGGGGATGACCGAGCTTGGCTGCCATCCCGGCCGCACCGGGGACTTCAAATCGAGCTACACGGATGAGCGCGAGGTCGAGCTGGCGACGTTGACCGAGCCGGGACTCCGTGAGGACATCGCGGCGCTCGGTGTCGAGCTCGTGAGCTTCGCTGCCTACGAGACGCTTGTCCCTTGACCAATACACCAGAAATCTGGTAACAATGCGCGCGGCGGGATGGCATGGGATTAGAACGGTGGATGCAACGCGGTCCGAGGGTCCGTGGCGCGCTCCTGGGAGCGCCGGTCATAGGGCTGCTCGCGTTCGCCGCGGGCAGCGCTACCGCCGCTAACCCCGCGTCGCCGTCGGTTGGCGTCGCCTTGCCGGCGGTGTCAGCCGGCGGGATCGTCAACCGCGACACGGCCGGTGTCTCGGCCGCGCAGCTCACTCCCTCCGGTCCGAGCGTGAACGTCTCGGCCTTCTCGACCCAGCCGGTAGTACTCACTGGGCAGGACTTCCCGACCTGGAGCTCCGGCCCGGAGGTGACCGCTCGCGCGCCGCAGGTCCCGAACTACTACGGGGTCTACAACAGCCAGGCCGACCAGCCGTCGAACCTCCAGAGCGATTGCTACGACGCGAAACCGCAGCCCGACGACAACGGCTCGACGGACGCCAACCAGAACGACCACAACTGCTTCCAAGGCTCTCAGTCCCCGGTCCGCACGCTGCTGAAGGGGGTCAAGCCCGCGAGCCTGCGTGGATACAAGTGGAATGGTCACGAGTTCGTGCAGATCCCGTTCGAGGTCGACACCAAGTGGGTCCACTACCTGACCAACAACGCCTCAGGGTTCTCGTTCTACTCGGGGGCCGACGAGATGCTGACCTACACGTTCGACTACCAGCCGTTCGTGGAGACCAGCAATCCGCCGCTCCCGGACGACTGTGACGCGGGCGCGGGCGCCGCGACGAGTGGCTGCATTCCGCCGGGGCCACACCAGCTCCAAGAGGCGGCGATCGTCTGCCACGCGATCGCGCGTCCGGGATCGCCCGATCCGACCCCCGATCCCAACCCGTACCTGATCAACACCGACGAGCTCGCGTTCATGGCCCGCGACTCGGACGCGCAGGCGCCCACATCGACCCCGCTACCGAAGGGGATCGTGTCCGCCTACGAGGTGCGCCTGGCGGATCCGACCACCGGAACCACTCGCTTCGTGTACCTGATGGAGTCCGCGCCCGGGAAGACGGCCGGTAGCTGGGCGGTTCCGATCGCCTACACCGCGGCGAACTCGCCCTACGTCCACTACACGCCGGACAAAGACGCCGACATGTTGGCCTACTCGCAAAGCTCCTACAACGACTACGGCAACGCGCCGGTCGGCCCGGCGTGCAAGGCGGATGGCACCCGGGAGGGCGAGGCGGTGATCGGCCAGGGCTTCAAGTACAACGCCGCCGGCGACGTCATCCTCGACCCGTCGACGTACGTCCAGCGCCGCACGCTCGACACGGGCACCGTGACAACGCCGCGTTACAGCTTCCGCTACGACGGCCGCTGGCTGATGGACGGCCTCGACGTCTCGCCCGACGATGAGGGCTTCACCAAGCACAACTACGGCCCGAGCGTCATCGACCGCTGGAAGGCGCGAGCGTTCCAGCAGTCGCCCGGCGGGAAGACGCCGTGCTGTGGCTACGAGGACGAGCAGAACAACTGGGGCGGCTCGTCGATGACGATGGGGGTCCACGTCGGCCCCGTGCGGATCATCCGTGTCACCTGGGGATCCGATTCCGGCACGAACGTGACCCGGACCGACATCTTCTACGCCGACAGCATCGTGCACGAGTTCGACATGCGCGTGCATCCGGTCCCGCCGCTCGATGGCATCTATACGCAGTGGGACATGGCCGCCGGGCGGATCACGAAGTACTACAACCCGTATAACCCGAGCGGCGTGGCGGTGCAGGGAATCAATCCCGTCCTGTACGGCGACATCAACGCGCACATCGGGCCCGACGGGGTCTCGGAGTCAAGCAACGACGCGGTCGGGCGGCTCGAGAGTCAGCTGACGGGCGGCAAGAACGTCAGCGTCGGTGACCCCGACAACGCGACGTGCACGTCGGATGCGTGCGTGTTCGGCACCTTCAACGTCCCCGACGTCACCTTCTCCGGGGTCGCGCCCGAGTTGCTCTCCTGGGAGGAGATGACCGGCCCGGCAGGGACGATTTTCGAGAAGTGGGGGATCGCACAGGACCAGCCGCCGAGTGCCGGCGCAGCGCAGGCGCTGGTGGAGGCCGCTCCGTATTACGTCGACGATTCGTGCTTCGACGACGGGACCGGTGAGGACCCGGGGCCGCACATCGCGCTGCGCAGCTCCGATGAGCCGACCACATGGGGGTTCGAGGACGTGGACGGCAAGCCGGTGGCGGTCTCACCGGCGCCGGCGCCGGCCGACCGCTACCCCGGCACCGTGCATCGCGACGGCCAGACCTACGACGGCACACAGTCATATGAGCGCCGGTGCTGGAACCACTACGCGAACGGCACCCCGTACAACATCCCTGGCACTGCCACCTACAACCCGAAATTACCCGCGAAGGCGCCGGACCCACCGCCGGACCACAGCTTCGGGCCCCAGGGAGACGTCCGTTACTTCCAAGGCGACATCGGCACACACGGGTTGCATCTGCTGTTCACGTCCGACAGCGACAACGCCGACGCGACGGTCCCGATCGACGAGATCGACGCGACGGATACGCAGTTCATCCTGCCGCCCGATCAACCGAATATCGGCAACGCCACGGACCTGATGTACGTCGCGCCGATCCAGACGCTCGCGACCCCGTTCCCGCTCACCTCAGCCAGCCTGCCGAGCGTGTACGTCGCCGGCTCCGGGGTGCCGACCAGCTCCGTGAGTGGGAGCGACTCAGCGGGGTCGTCGAATCCGAGCGCGCCGGATTCAATCGTGCCGCCGCTGCCGTGAGTTGGTAGGTTCGCCCTCATGACAGACGAAACCCCAGACACCTCTCACACGAACTATCCCTCGCCCCCGGCGCGGTACACGCTGCGTCTGATCGAGGTGAAGGGCATGCTGTTCTTGGCGCGGCGGAATATCCGCGCTCGTAGCGGGAGCTTGGAAGAGCTCCAGGCATTTGCCGGCGAGGTCAGGCGCAACAACCTCCTGTTCGGCTGGTGGGGCGTCGTCGCCCTGGTCTGGAATGTGATGGCCCTCAGGAGGAACGGGGCCGCGCTAAAGACGCTCCGTGGCCTGGCGGCGTCCGGCAAGGCCGCGGAGGGCTGGTATCCGGATCCGGTAGGCAAGCACGGCGCTCGCTGGTGGGACGGCACCACCTGGACCGATCGAGTCCGCGACGAGGCCTCGGATCCGCCAGCCCCGGTGGCCGAATAGCTCAGGCGCTCGACCGCTCGGGCTGCGTGGCGGTCTTCCAGTGCGGCTTGCGCCGCCACTCGAGCACTAGCGGCGGGAGCACCCCGATCAGCAGGATCCCGACGATGATCAGGAGCGCGTAGACGGCCGGGCTCGCCACATGACTGAGTTGGGCGGGCGGAACGAACCCGATCGCGAACGCTGCGATCGACGCCAACCCGCCTAAGCCGCACAGCAGAACCAGGGCCGGAGCGTGGTAGCCGCGCGGGTGGTCGCGCTGCTTGCGGTGCAGCCTGACCGCCGCGATGAACATCAGCACGTACATGATCAGGTAGACCTGGGTCGCTAGCGTGGCGAGGATCCAGTAGGCGCTCGAGACCTGCGGTATCAGCGCGTAGAGCAAGCCGATGATCGTGATCACGACACCCTGCGCCGCGAGGATGCGTAGCTGGATCCCCTCGTGGTCCACTTGCTGGAAGTAGGGTGGGAGGTAGCCCTGCTCGCGGCCGATGCGCAGCAGTCCCTCGGACGGTCCGTCCAGCCACGCCATCATTCCGGCCAGGGCGCCGACCGCGAGCGCCACCGCGATGATCGGCACGGCGAAGTGCAGCCCGAAGTGGCTCAGCAGTCCGTCGAAGGCCTGCATCACGCCTGAGGTGAGGCTGATCTTGGCCGACGGAATGATCGACGAGATCGCCAGCGTGGGGAAGACGAACACGGCCAGAACGACGAGCGAGGCGACGAACATCGCTCGCGGGAACTCACGTCCTGGATTCTCGAGCTCATCGACGTGCCCGGCGTTCGCCTCGACGCCGGCATACGTGAAGAAGCTGTTGATGATCAGGACGATGCCGGCGAGGCCGTTCCACGCCGGCAGCAGGTGGTGGGTGGAGATCGGTGCCGCCGAGTGATGGCCTTGGGCGAGATACGCGATCCCGAGACCGACGAGGATCGTCGCGGGCAGCAGGGTCCCGATCAGCGTCCCGCCGGATGCGAGCCTTGCCACCAGTCCCCGCCCGCGGGAGGAGACGAGCACGCTGGCCCAGAACAGCACCACGATCACAACGCCGGTGTAGACGCCGCTGGTGGCGAGATGCTGATCGATCACGTACGCGAGGGTGCCGCCGACGTAGGCGAGCAGCGCCGGGTAGTAGAAGATCGTCTGCGCGAACTGGCACCAGACGGCGACCATTCCGAGCGGCGCCGACATCCCCTGTTGCACCCAGTTGTAGACACCGCCCTCCCAGCCCGAGGCGAGCTCGGCGGCGACGAGCGCCACCGGCAGCAGGAAGACGATCGCGGGTAGCACATACAGGAACACCGAGGCGAGACCGAATACGGCCAGTGCCGGCGCGGACCCGAGATAGCCGACGGAGCCGACGGTCATCATCGCCAGCGCGAACCAGCTGATCGTCCCCGTTCGGTGTGGATGGCGGTGGATCGCCAGGGCCCGGACCGCGCGCTGGCGTCCGGAGCCGATGTAGAGCCTGCGCTTTTGCACGGTGGGCACGCTAGCGGCTGCCGCCACCGGGGCTCCTGGCAGACTCAGAGCGTGGTGTTGAGGCGCTCAACATTGATCGGCGCCGGTGTCGCCGCGCTAGCCGTTGCCCTCGTTGCAGCGGTCGTGATCCTCGCCAAGCCCTTCGGGGCCTCCGCGACCGATGCAGCGTGCTCGTCGTTCCCCACTCCGGGGACGGCAGCGTCCGCCGCGACGAAGGTGCCCGCGGCGCTCACGTCGCGATACGCGCTGTTCGCGGGTCCACAGCGGGCCGCTGACAAGCTCACCGTCCAGGAGGTCGGGTCGCTGAAGGCGTCGGGGCTGATCATGTCTGGCAGCCGGTTCGTCGGCGATGCAGCGTTCGGGGGGCGGATCTACCTCATCCCCGCCGAACATCTGCTGTCTCTTCCACTCGCGCCTGGGCGCTGCCTGACCCGAGGGCTGCGGGTGATCGAACACGGGTCGCTGAGCGTGCTGCGCAGCGAGTATCGCCACCCCGCCCTGTGCGTCGTCGTCCTCGGCGGCCCGAGCCGGTCCCAGGAATGCGTGGTGGCGACCGGCGACCCGTACGCGCTGCTGTTCACAGGCGGCACCCCCGGGTTCGGGCTGGTGCCGAACGGCATCCACACGGTCACGGTCTCCTATTGGGCCGCCGCGCCGCGCACGGTCGCCGTCCACCGGAACTTCTTCCTGATCGTGGCGCCGAAGCAAGGCGCCCCGCCGTGCGGTGTCCAGTGGCTCGACCCGACCGGGAACGTGCGGAAGATCGCCACCGGCTGCTCATATCTCCTGACCGAGTCGCGCGAGCTCGCCCGCTACCGGGCGTACGTCGCCGGCAAGCTTCGGACCCTCCGCTCGCAGGTGGCCGCGCTATCGGCCGCCACCCATTCAGGCAGCCTCTCCGCGGCGCGAGCGAAGTGGCTGACCGCGCACCTGACGTGGCTCGAGATCGGTCAGGACGATGGCGCCTACGGCGCCTTCGGACAGCTCGGCGGCGAGATCGACGGCCTGGCGGCCGGACACAAGCTGGGAACGGCGGACCCCGGCTTCACGGGCTTTCACCGGGTCGAGTTCGACCTCTGGACGCGGCACGACCTCACCGTTGCCGCGTCCGACGCCGCGACGCTCCAGCACCTGCTTGCGCAGCTGACGTCCAGCCCGCTGAGCGGGTACCTCCCCGCCACGGCGAACGGGATCGGCAACTGGCTGCTGCGCCCGCACGAGGTGCTCGAGGATGCGCTTCGCGACTCGCTGACCGCCGATGACGACTACGGCAGCGGGACGGACCTCGCGTCGCTCACCGCCGATGTGGTCGCGGTGCGCGTGCTGCTGCGCGAACTCGCGCCGCAGGTGAACCTGCTCGCGCCGCATCTGATCCCCACCGCAACCGCCGAGCTGAACGTGCTGACCCGCGCGATCAGCGCCACGAGGTCAGCCGGCCGCGGCTGGGTTTCGATCAAGGACCTACCGCTTCGCTCACGCCAGCAGATCGACGCCGATGTCGATGCGGCGCTCGAGACGCTCGCGCCACTTCCCGACCTGACTACGAGCACCGGAAGCAACGCGCCCACGGCCTGACCGCCGGAGGTAGCGAGTAGGGTTCGGGCCGGTGGTACGAGGGTGCTTGAACCCGTGGGCGGCGGGAGTCGCCTTGATTTGCAGCCTTGTGCTCACGGCTTGTGGCGGCAACGGCAAGAGCACTGTGTCGTCCTCGTCGTCGTGCAGGACGGTCACCGGGGCGCCGGCTCACGGGACGGCGCCCATGGCGTCTTGGCCGGACCCCAACGGCGCTCTCACAAACACTCGGGTTGCGCCGGGCGCGACGATCTCATCCGCAAACGTGTCCAAGCTCGAGCCCGCCTGGGTCTTCAAGCTGACGGGGCCCGCCGCCGCCGGTGTGGACGGGGCCGGGTCGTTGGCGGCCAACCCGATCGTGCAGGGTGGCGTCGTCTACGTCCAGGACCTCGACGCGAACGTATATGCCCTGTCGCTGAGCACCGGGCAGCTCGAGTGGGAGTACGAATGCAACACGCCGGAGAAGAGCGGGCCTGGCCCGAACGGGGTGGCGGTCGCCGCGGGCACGGTGTACGGCCAGACGCCGACAACCGCATTTGCTCTCAACGCCACGACCGGAAAGCAGATCTGGAGTGATGGGCACGTTCTGGCGAAAGGCCAGGGGACGTTCGGGATCCAGCCACAAGTGGCGGATGGGCGCGTCTATCTCGCGAGCCAGTACGGGATCGGTCCCGGTGGCGGAATACTGATCGCGTTGAATGCGTCGACCGGCGCCGTGCTGTGGACATTCAACACGGTGACCGGTGAAGACGCAGGCGTGAAGTCGCTCGGTGCCGGATCGGGCGGCGCTTGGGAAACACCCCTCGTAGGCAGCGACGGATCCGTGACGTTCGGGATCGGCAACCCGTACCAGTCACTCGGCTCGGCGATCAACCACCCAGCGGCCCAGCTGTACACGAACAGCGACGTGAACCTGAACGCGACTACGGGCAAGCTGCGCTGGTACTACCAGGCCGTTCCGAATGACTTCAAGGACTGGGATCTGCAGACGTCGCCGATCTCGGCGGTCGTGGGCGGGGTCCGTGTTGTGATCGGTTCCGGCAAGATGGGCATCGTCTACGAGATGAACGCCGCGACCGGCAAGCTGATCTGGAAGACGCCCGTCGGCCAGCACAACGGAACCGACAACGACTCGCTCAAGCTGCTCGAGCATCGGCTGACGATCAAATTGCCGTACACGATCGACCCCGGAGCGCTCGGCGGGGTGCTCACGGACCTGGCGCTCGCCGACGGCACCGTGTACGTGGCCACGCTCAACCTGCCGCTCACCTACACGAGCTTGAGCCAGGCCTCACCGGCGAAGGTCGCCGGCGCGCCAAGCGGGGAGGTGGAGGCGCTGAGTCTTGCGACGGGCAAGGTCACCTGGGCCACGCGGCTCAAGCAGCTACCGCTCGGCGCCGCGACCGTTTCGAACGACCTCCTGTTCACGACGACCGAAAACGGCAGCCTGATCGCGCTCAGCCGCCGGACCGGTGCGATCGTCTACCAGCGCGAATTGCCGACGACGACGAACGCGCCGATCGCGATCGCGGGGGACAACGTCATCGTGCCCACGGGCGGGGTCGCCGGCAAGCTGGGTGCACGGAGCCTCAGCCCGCAGGTGGACGCGTACCGGCTCTCCGCCCACCACTAATCCTCGAGCTGATGACCCGCGACGCGATGCACTTGGCCACGAGGATCAGATTCGACTCGCGGGCTGTGAGCGTCGCCCTCCTGCTCGCCCTCGCCGGCTGCGGCTCCTCGTCGCCGAAGCCGAAGACGCCGATCGCGGCCTTCAACGCTTGCATCGAGGCCGCCGATCTCGCCCACTCGAGCCCGCTGACCGTCAAGCAGCCCGAGCTGATCGCCCGCAACAGCGACAACCGCGCGATCGGCAATGTGTTCCTCACGACCTCGCACCGCCAGGCCGAGCAGCTCGCCCAAGCTGTGCGGGTCAACTCGCAGCTAACGGTCGCGCGCGGCCGCTACACGATCTCCGTCTACAACGAGCTTCCTCGCCGGTACGCGACCGTGATCGCCGGCTGCGCCGGCAAGTTGCGTTAGCCCTTCAGTCCCGACTGGAGCGCCGCGCGCGCCTCGTTGACCCCGAACGCTCCCTGGAGTCGCGCTGTGATGATCCCGCGGCGGTTGACGACGAACAACCACGGCTCGGTCTCGAGGCCGAACTCGTGCATCTGTGGGCGCAGCCCCTTCGCGGGGTCATTGTCGACGTACACCTCCTCGTGAATGAACGTCATCTGCGGGAACTCGTGTTGGAGCGAGACGAGGATGTCGGTCACGGGCCCGCACACGCGCGAGGTGCAGAGCTCAGGGGTCGAGAACAGCAACGCCACCGGCCGCTTGCCGAGCACCTGGTTGAAGGAGACCGAGTGCATGCTCTCGGGTGGCACCCGGGTCGTCAACAGCGCGACGCTGCCGTGCGTGGTGGCGAGCGTGTCTGTGGCGATGTCGGGCGGACGATGGCCCGGTGCCGGGATCGGGATGCTCAGGGCGGACGCCAGCTCGCCGGTCGAGCCGATCAGCTTGTTGTGAACGCGGGTCAGGGCGAGCACGTCGTACACGCCCGAGCGCTTCAGCGGCACCTCAGAGTAGTAGATCGCCTGGAGCCCTCCGGGTCCCTGGTTCTGCTCGCTGCGGTATTGGGGGGCGACGGTCATCGGGTCGTCGGGGGCGAGGAACGGGCCCTGTGCGGGTGAGCTCGGGGTGCTCGCTATGTAGATGGCGGTCGGCGCGTAGATGTAGCGCTCCGACTTGGTGCTGAGCGCGAATGCGAACCGCTGCGTGCCGAGCGTGAACATGCTGTCAGCGGGGCCCATCGAGGCCTCGCTCTTGATCAGGTGCGCCAGCGCGATCAGGGTCCGGCCGTTCGCTGCGGGGAACTGGCTCAGGCTTGGGTGCTCGGCGGCGGGCAGCTCGGCGACCGCCGGAGGGTTGACGGGGATCGTGCTCGTCGTCGTGGCGGCCGATGCAACAGTGGTGGTCGTCGTACTGGCCGTCGTGTGACTGCTCGTCTCAGATGAGCTTCCGCATCCTGCGATCGCCATCGTTGCAGCCGCCAGCCCAACGGCAAGGCGTCTGCTCACTGGATTCGGAACACCCCTCGCATCCACGGGTGAATCCGACAGTAGAACGTGTACGTCCCTGGCGGAAGGTTCTTCGGCGTGCTCCACGAGAGCGTGCCGACGCCCGGCACGCCGACCCCGAGCTCACCGGAGTCGAAGCCCCCTGCGCCGTTGGCGAGGGGATAGGCGATCCCGTAGTTCAGCCCGCAGGGGTCCTTGCACGAGGTGACGGTGTGGAACACGGAAGCCATGTAGAACGGATTCGGCGAGCCGAGGTTGAAGGTCCCGAGCGGGCTCGCGTCCTCGTTCGTGAACGTGATCGACTGGCCCGGCTTGATCGTCGGCACGCAGTCCGTGTTGCCCTTGACCGCCGGGATGTACTTGAAGCCCGCGATCACGACCTTGTCCGTGTGGCAGGTCGGAAGCGAGTTCGGATTTGTGCCGACGAAATAGGTGCCGCCGTAATAGCTGTTCTCGGGCAGGTGGCCGTGGGTGACGTGTCCCGTCTCGTTGAGCTTGGTCGTGAACGGGTTGACACCGTGGAGTTGCGAGCCCCACGCCTCCCATACGACCATGATCCCCATCACCTCGTACCACGAGGCGTACTTCGTGTCGTAGGTGGAGCTGATCCGCAGCACGTCGCCGTCCTGCACCTGCGGCCGCCAATTGGCCGCGGTTGCGGTCATCGAGACGTCCCAGGAGATCGGTAAGTGGTGCTTGTCCCAGTAGATCCCGTTGGAGCGGAACAGCCTGACCGAGTCCGGGACGTCCCCGGCGGGGTTCACGCCACTCGGCTTGATGCCCGGCCGGAGCATGTCGAGGTCGTCGTACAGGCCGCCGGGATGCAGATGCCCCGCGGTCGCGACGAGTACGCCGGGATGGTCGATCGTGAATTCGTTCAGCGTTGGCGACTCACCGGCATATGGATCCTTGGCCATGTCCGGGAACGTGAACTTGCCGTCCTTGCCGCTGCCCTGCTTGACGTTGAAGATCGGATAGATGTGGTGGTCCTCGACGTCCATCCAGATCGGGTGCACCGGCGTCAGCGTCGAGGCGAGCGGCGAGGTTGCGGGCACGAACTCCATGTCGTAGGTGATGTAGACCGTCTTCGGCTTGTCCGTGAGGTTGTGGATCATGTAGTTGAGAACCCATGTGTCGCTGGCGGCGATCGGGTAGCCGTAGCCGGGCGGGAACTCGACCGTCGTCTTCTCCTCGCCGGCCGCCATGAACGGGTAGAACGGGCCAAAGCTGTCGCCCTCGCCCTGACCGGCCGCGCCATCGGAGAACCACACGCCGTGATGCAGGTGGACGACCGCGGTCGAAGGGACCTTGCCGCAGCACTTGCCGTCCGGGAGCGCGTAGACCAGGTTCGGCTTCATCTGGATCATGAAGCCGTTCTGGTCCGGCTTGGGGACGTGGTTGTACTGATCGAGGATCAGGTTCGCCCCCGGAATCACGTGGTACGGCCCGGCGGCGAAGTTCAGATGCTCGATCTCGGGTGCTGACGCGAGCGCAGCGGGCGCGCACGTGAGCGCGAACAGCGCCGCCACCAAGCTCCCGAGTACTGCTCTCCTCACAATGACCCTTCCGCGGTAAGGGCGCTCCCGCGTTACATTCAAGCAGGTGAGACGGAGCCTGACCATCGCCACCATCGCCGCGGCCTGCCTCGCGCTGTCCGTCACGATGGCTCTCGCCAGCCGCGCGAAGCCGGCGCTCCAGCTGCACCAGACGAGGCTCGGGAAGATCCTCGTCAACAACAACGGCTACACGGTCTACGCGTTCTCGTTGGACAAGCGCAACAAGGACGTGTGCCAGACGATCATCGCCTGCCTGACCCAGTGGCCCGTCGTCAGACCCAGCGCTGTGCTCGCAGGCCCCGGCGTGAAGAAGTCGCTGATCGGCACGATCAGACTGAAGCACGGCGCCGGCAAGCAGCTGACCTACGACGGGTGGCCGCTCTACACCTACGTGGGCGACGGCTCGCCGCACGAGACCGCCAACGTGAACATCCTGCAGTTCGGCGGCACCTGGCCCGCGCTGAACGCCAAGGGCAAGCTCGTCAAGTAGCCGGGCGGCCCGGCTCTCGCCGACCACCAGCATCACGGCGGACCTAAGTTGCCCGATGACGGCTGCGACGTTCAGGGTCCGGGTCGGTGATGAAGATCCCGGCCCGCTCTCGGTACATTCGCGCGACCCGCCCGCCAGCGGCGCAGATGAACATCCCGATGATCGCCGTCAGTAGCGCGAAGAGTGGCTTGAAGCTGCCGAGGCTGACCTTGGCTTCGTTCCCGATCGCGGCGTGTACCAGCAGCAGCGCCGCGCCGTAGATCGCGCCGCTGATGAAACCTCGATCGGCGCCGCCCCATCCGTCGCGGTGCTCGAACCCGGCGAGGAACGATCCGATCACGGCGAGAGCGCCCAGCCCGTAGTAGGCGCCGACCGACACTCCGACCAAGACGCCGGCGATCGCGCCGACCGCCGCGGGGATCACGCCGCCGAGCAGGATCTGCATCGGGCGCTCGCGATCACGGAACAACGTCGCCTGTCGAGTCAGCGCTGCGAACGGCACGAGGGGATCGTATGCGCGCCGCGGCGCCCAGTGCAACCGCTAAGGTCGCTTGATCGCTTGAAGGGTGTACGTCGCCGCTAGCCGCCACGGCCGGTCGCCCAGCCGCCACTCGGCCTGCTCGTCGCGCTGCATCTGGCCTGGCAGCGCCTCCCATGGCGCGCTGTCGTGCTCGGCGAGCCCGGTGACCGCGAGCCCGTTTTCGATCAGCGCGGTCACTGTCTCCCCGAGGCCGTGGTTCCAGGTCAGCGAGGTCGTGTGCTCGAACTTCGCGTCGGTCTGCACGTAGGTCTCGCCGCTCTCGTCGACGATCGGCTCCGGACGCTCGAAGTACGGGTGCTCCGCGACCAGCGCGTCGGTGTGCCGCTCGTCGAGCGACCACAGCATCGGGTGGCCCTCGCGGACGAACAGACGGCCGCCCGGGGCGAGCAGCTCGGAGACGACGCGGGCCCACCGCTCGATCGAGGGCAGCCAGCACAGCGCGCCAACGCCCGTATAGACGAGCTCAAACCGGCCCGCGCCGAGCAGTTCCACCGCGTCGTACACCTCGCCCTCGACGAACTCGATCTCCTCACCGAGCCGCCCCGCCAGCGATCGGGCCTGCTCGAGTGAGGCGGAGGACAGGTCGAGCCCGGTCATGCTCGCGCCGAGCCGAGCGAGTGAGACCGTGTCGGTGCCGATGTGGCACTGGAGGTGGACGCCGCGCAGCCCGCTGATGTCCCCCAGCAGCGGCAGGTCGAAGCGGACCACGTGACTGAGGAACTTGGGGTCCTCGACGAACGACTGGAGCGCGTAATCCGGCGATGTGGCGTGGGCCGGCGCGCGCTCGTCCCATGCCGCTTTGTTGACCTCGCGGTAGTCCGTCACGTATTTCGACCATATACGGCCGTCCGACCTGCGATCGTTATGAGGGCATATGACCGCATACCGCTGTGAGCGGATTGGGCACGGAGGCGCAAGCGCGCTAGCGCCCGCTAACACACTCGAGTCTTTTGACGCCGCGCTCGAGGTCGGGGTCGACATGGTCGAGTTCGACGTGCGCGCGTGGCGCGGCGAGCTCGTGCTCGCGCACACGCTGCTCGACGCGCGGCGTGGCCGCAGCGTCCCGCTGAGCGAGGCGCTCGCGCACCTTGCGAGTGACCGCTTCGACGGCGTCGGGCTGAACGTCGACATCAAGCAGACGCGCTGCGAGTACGCGCTGCTCAGCGCTCTGCGGGACTACGACCTGCTTGGCCGCACGCTGCTGTCCTCGCAGATCCCGTCGGTGCTCGACACGCTGCGAGAGCTCGAGCCACAAGCCCGCATCGGAATCTCGATCGGCGGCCGCGTCGCCCGCGTCAGCCACCGGTGGGGGGACTGGCGCGAGCAGGTGCTCGCCGGGCTCGCGTCTCATCGCTGGGACGCGGTGATGGCGCAGCATCGGCTGATCGACGACGGCCTGCTCGGGGCGGTCGCGGCGCGCGGCGGGCTGCTCTACGCGTGGACGGTCAACGAGCGCCCCGCGATCGAGGCGCTCTCACGACTCGGGGTCCACGGCATCACGACCGCGGACCCGCGCCTGTTCGCCTAGTCGCCTTCGGGATCCTGGGCGCCTTCGGGATCCGGAACAGCGCGGTCAGCTTGGCCGCGAGCATGATGTCGCCGCCGAGCTTGATGCGGCGCTTGTAGTAGGCCTGCATCGGGTCAAGGGTGCCCGAGGCGAGCCGCACCAGCTCGGCCGCCCCGATCGTGATCGTGAGCCGCGGAACGTGGCGTCCAGAGCGACTGATCCGCGCGCGTCCTTCGGAGATCACGAGGTCGTAGACGTCGGTGCCGCCATCGCCTCGGCCCGTGACCGACCAGCGAATCACGGCGTCGAGCCGGCTCGCCCTGCGTCGGTCGATGTGCTGGGGCATCTGCCAGAAGATCGCATCGAGCACCACGCGGCGTAGAGGCGTGCGAAGCGCCTGCTCGAGCCGGTTGTCAGGAACGCCGCGAACCCCTCGCGCGAACCCGTCGGCGAGCGCTCGGGGGGCGTCGCTCATCGCCCGCGCAAGCTTCTCTTCGATACCGAGATCCACGCCTCTGATTGTCCCCGAGATGGCCTACATCCGCACGCGCTTGCCCGAGCTGAGATTGTCCAGCAGCAGCTCAACCGATCGCTGGAGCTGGGCCAGCGTCGCGTCGTCGACGCGGGCGATGCCGAGGCGCCGGTTGACCCACGCGTTCACGTCGCGGTGGCTGGACCCATCCCGCCGCGTCACCTCGGAGACCAGTTCATGGCGGCGGCTGCGCAGCAGCGCCCGCCGCTCGAACGCAGGCAGCTCGACCGGCTCGGGATCGGGTTCGGGCACGGCGGCGCGGGGAACGACTGGCTTCATCGACGCCGGCGCGGGAGGCCCGAACAGCGTCATCTGCGGCGCGACATCCGCGCTCAGCGGCTCGAACATCAACCCCTCGCCGAGTTCTGTCTCGCGGCGGTCGGGTCGCTCGAAATCGAGCCCGTCACCCGGCTCGTCGCGCCGGAGCGCGTGCCGGAGCTCCTGCTCGACGGTCTCGGCGTGGTCTCGGAGGACGGGGTCCGCGGGCAGGTAAAGCCAGCTCGGCTCGGCGGACCGGTTGGGAAGCGTGCGCACGAACCTCCCGACGATCTGCCGGAAGATCAGCGGCGTCTTCGCGGCGGTCGCGTAGACGCCGACGCGGAGCCGCGGGATGTCGACGCCCTCTGAGACCATGTT
>Ga0335074_10005645_pt1 | contig 17304 bp, 14 predicted proteins | sample Lox_Sample_23_FD_206715 | JGI IMG/M metagenome (GOLD analysis project Ga0335074, IMG submission 206715) | Soil microbial communities from Loxahatchee National Wildlife Refuge, Florida, United States - Lox_Sample_2.3 | ecosystem: Environmental > Terrestrial > Soil > Wetlands | place: USA... | reverse complement strand
GTCGGGATGCTGATGGGTCTCGATCTGCCGTCCGATCCGGTATCGGGCGGATCGCCGTTGGTTGGCGGGGGCCGCGTCTGCACTTATCGCGCTTCGTTCGCAACTGTCCTTGATTGCATTTCTCACGCTGTTTTGTGCTGCGATGGCGATTTCCTCGCCCGATTTGTGACTCTCATCTCTCGCCCAATACTTGGGGATTTCGTCGTTAACTCCGGTGCGAGCCGGGCAACTGTGGCCCGATTTTCTGGAATTGCCTAATCATATCTCTTGCCCAAACGATGGAAAGTCCTCAAACTAAAGGCCAAAGCTCTTGACAGGGCGGGCGCGCCGCAGTACCTTGGCGGTCACACTTGGATAAGACCAACACGGTGCCGTTACTGCCATGCCATCTCAGGGGAAGTTATAAGGCATGAACGTGTGAAACATTTGTGCACACCAGTGTCAGCGTACGATTCACCTCAACCTTCCCAAGTTTGTTTAAATGCGTTGGAGGAGTCCACAGTCATGCGACGTACTTCCTCGTTAGCTTTGATTCTCGTGCTGGCGGCTACCGCCCTGCCGGCGGCTGCGCAAAGCCTGATCACCAATGTCCCTGTCCAGTATGGCGCTTACTATCTCGCTGCCAATCCCGCCACTGGCATGATCTATGTGCTGAACAAATGCGGTACCAGCTCCAGTTGCACCGGCCCCGGCACAGTTAGTGTCATTAACGGAGCCAGCAATACCGTTGTGTACACCATCACCGTTCAGAACGCGCCCGAATATTTGGTGATCAATCAGGAGACCAACACGATCTACGTTACCAACAGCAAAAGCAATACGGTTTCGGTGATCAACGGCGCGACCAATACCATCATCCGGACTATCAATGTCGGCTCCAACCCCACCATGCTCGATGTCAATCCCATCACCAACATGATCTACGTCGTCAACAATGGCAACGGATCCGGCACGACCATGAGCGTGATCAACGGCAACAGCAACAGCGTCATACAGACGGTCACGGTCGGCAACGATCCCGTCTGGGTGGCAGCCAACTCGGTTACCAACACGGTCTACGTGTTGAATTACTGCGGCGCTCAGCCGGGCTGCACGACGCACTCCGCGCCGAGCACGGTTAGTGTCGTCAACGGCGCCAATAACGTCGTGACCCGCACCGTCACGCTTACAGGCAATTATGCCGCGCAAATTCTCCGGGTCAATCCCGCTACCAACCAGATTTGGGTGCTGAACTCGTGCGGTACCAGTTCATCCTGCCTGACCCAGGGGAACTATTCTCAGGTCAATGGAACCGTCAGCGAGATTGACGGCACCAGCTTCGTCATCCTGAGCGCTACGGTTGGCAAGGGCAGTGCGGCGATGGCGCTCAATAGCGTCACCAATCAGGCCTATACCACGGCTACGACCGACGCCACCGTTACCGTCATCTACGGTGGCTCAACCCTCACCACCCGGACTGTCGATGTGGGCAATGCGCCGGCAGACCTTGAGGTCAACACTTCCACCGACACGATCTTTGTATGCAACTCCAGCAGCAACACGGTGTCGCTTGTCAACCCCGCGACCCTGACTGTCATTATGACGATTAATGTCGGCACCACGCCGGTGCAAGCCTGGGTGAATCCGGTCATCAACCGGATCTACGTTTCCAATGTCGGCAATAACACAGTCTCCGTGCTCAGCGGAGTTCCCCTCACCGCCATCCAGTTCGTTCCCGTTTCTCCCTGCCGCCTGGTCGACACTCGCCCGGGTAGCGGTGGTGGGGGCCCCATTCAAGCCAACACCTCCCAGAACTTCAATCTGCCGCAGCTGGCGTCTTCAGGCGGTGCCTACGGAACATGCACGCCATTCAACTTGTCCACGGCACAAGCCTATTCGTTGAACGTCACCGTCATCCCCAACACCACGCTGGGCTATCTCACTATCTGGCCGACCGGCGAGATTCAGCCGTACGTTTCCACCATGAACTCGGATGGCCGCATCAAAGCCAACGCCGCGATCATTCCTGCCGGTTATGAGGGCGACGTGAGCGTCTTTGTCACCGATACCACCAATATCCTGATCGACATCAACGGCTACTTCACGACCCCGGGTTCGACAACGCTGCAATTCTTCACGCTGCCCCCCTGCCGCCTGGTCGACACGCGGCAAGTGAACAATGGCCAAGGCTTCGACGGCACTCAGACGTTTAACCTGCCGCAATCGGCGTCTTCCGGCGGTGCCTATGGAACCTGCACGCCATTCAGCTTGTCCGCGGCACAAGCCTACTCGTTGAATGTCACCGCCGTACCGGTGAGCGGGCCGGTGGACTATATAACCGTCTGGCCTGCCCCCGGGTCTCCGCCGGTAGTCTCCACCTTGAATGACTACACGGGAACAGTGGTGGCCAATGCCGCCGTCGTGCCCGCGGGAACTGAGCAAATGACGTCGGCATTCACCACGAATCAGACCAATCTGCTGATCGACATCAACGGCTACTTCGCGGCGCCGGGTAGCGGTGGATTGTCGCTCTATCCCCAGGTGCCTTGCCGTGTGCTGGACACGCGCCAGAGCGGTAATGGCTTCAGTGGCACTATTGTCGTGAACGTGCAGGGCAGCGCCTGCCAACCGCCCTCGACCGCCGGAGCCTATGTCTTCAACGCGACGGTCGTGCCGCCAGGGCCGATGCTGTATCTTACGTTGTGGCCGGGTCCGCCACCGCCGCCAAACGTCTCCACCTTGAATGCCTCCGACGGGGCAATCACCTCCAACATGGCAATCGTGCCCACGAGCAATGGTTCCATCGATGCCTACGCCTACGCCCAGACCCAACTGATCCTCGACCTCTTCGGCTACTTCGCGCCATAAATCGCGTCGTCGCGCGATAGCTTGGCGGGTGGATCAAAAACAAGGCCGTCGCCAGTTTTTGGCGGCGGCTTTTCTTGCAAAACGATAAACTGCGCGCTCTCATAAATCGCGCTGCGTGATCAGAACCGGGCAAGGCGCCTCCGCGACGATGCGATAGGCTTCATGCACAAAGTGAAAACCCCATGGCTCTTCGCGATGAACGCTGAGCACGATCAAGTCGCTCGCCCGCTCCCGCGCCACGCGAAGAATCTCTGCTACAGCGTCGTCGCCAAACTCCACCAGGAACTCCACCGGATAACCGGGCTCCGGCTTGTACGACAACAATTCCTTCAGCCGCGACTGGAAATAAGGCCGCGCCACCACATGCTGGTTCTCGGGGAACGGTGCGCGCGCTGGCGGAGCGACATGCAATAGCGCCAGTCGTGCCTCGTGCTCGCCTGCAAGCAGCATGGCGCAGTGCGTCGCCGTCGCTTCACTCGATTGCAGATCCGTCGTCAACAACAGATGCCTTGGTTCCCAGGCCGCCGGACACGGTTGCGCCGACGGTCCCACCGCCAGCACCGCACAACGGACATGGCGGAAGAAATGTTCCGCGGCCGAGCCGACAGCGAATCTGCGAAACCCTTTCACCGCATGCGTCCCGATCACCACCAGATCGACCTGGTCGAATGACAACAACCGCTCGATCACTTCCTCTTCTGTCCCTTCCAGCACCCATCGCGAGCATTCCACGTCAGGAAACTGGGCGGCCAAAGCGCTTAAGGCTTCCGCCGCCTCGGTTTCGGTCCCGCGCCCCCACATTGCACCGGCGTGCGGTGCTGCGGGCTCGTGTTTGCCGCGGGCAAGCGCATGTAGCAGATGAACCTTCGATCCGTAACGTCGCGCAATGGCGACCGCATACTGCAGCGCAACCTCTGATGCCGGTGAGAAGTCGGTAGCCACAACCACGTTCTTGACTGCGATTCTTGGTTGAATACTGAGCACAGCCATCGCACACCTCCGTCTCAGGACTTCATACGTGCGTGTGCCAACGCGATCTGTGAAGCTGTTGGCTTGCCGACGGCTAGACCGCAGGCGAACCAATTCTCCATTGGCAAACAAATATGGTTGTCCTGTAGGAGAAGAAAAACAGGGAAGTAGACCGCCTGCGATGCGACACGCATGCCGCGCCTCTGGGAGACCGGGCTGGCCGTTGCAAGAGCTTGCTCGACACGCCCCGCCATCATGGATTGTACGGCGCTCCTTGACGCCTGTCTGTGACGCGGAGCACGCTGGCGCGCGACGGCGTCTCTGTCCCAGGCATGCCGTCTTTTGGCCCGACCTGAGTCCACAACTTCTTCAGGGTGAGACGAGTGTGCTCGCGCAGCGGCCCAGCTACTGGGGTCGCCGACCAGCGCCGATCTTGCGGGTGCCGGGGCGGGCAGTCGAAGGACCCCTACGGTCATTTCACCTTGCCGTTGGCTCGCCCATATGCCTGCTCAAAACGAGTGCTCAAGCGACCGGAGGGGTTATCTATTACATCAAAGGATTGAGACCCTATGGCTGCCGACCCTGAAACTCCGCTTCCGCAACGATGCAAGCCGGTGCTCGTTCCACCTGAGGCCGGGCCGCCTGCTCGTAGCCATCGCATCCTGGCCGGCTTAATTGGTCTTGCGATTGTTTTCGCCATGTTGGTCTACGTCTGGCGCGTTCGCGACCCCATAAGGACACAGTCGCAAACTCCGATTACCGTTCCGGCAGACGGCGAAGGAGTGCAATCCGAGCTGGAGTTCAGCGATCTGCAGATGACGCAAGCGCCCGGTAGTGGCCGGCTGGATATCTACGGCCGGGCAGTGAATCAGGGCAATCACCACATTACTCGGGCGGTCGTGCAGCTCACATTCAAGGATGCGAAAGGCAGAACCGTTGCCACGGTGCAGAAAGCCATCCACGGAAAATTCAACGAGCAGTATCGAACTCTCGCCGATGACTTTCCCATTGAGCCGGGTCAGAGCCGCTTCTTTCAAATCGTGGTGAATCAGCTCCCGCCGAAATGGGATCACACCATGCCGGAACTCAAGGTCATCACCGTCGGCTTTCCGGAATAGATTGATCCGACAAGCAGTTTTTCCAGGCTTTGCGAATTCCGGGCGACCGATCTAATGCGCCTGCGGGGTTTGTGTCAGGGCACGACTTATAGGGTCGTGCCGAACACGCACGCCAGCGGAGCTTTAGCCCTCGACGTTTATTCGGTCTCCAGCACCAGATAACTCAGAATCCCCGAACGTTCCACCTGCAGCACGATGGTATCGCCGGCTTTTTTCTTGTGCAGCTCCTGTCGTAGCTGTTGGATGTCGTGGATGGGGGTACCATTCATGGCGTGAATAACGTCACCCGGTTCCGGGCCTTCGCCTAAGAGCGTGCTGCTGGGTGTCCGCGCGGCTACCAGCACCCCGGTTGGAATGCGCAGATCGCCAATAGCGTCGCGCAGCTCGTCGTTAAGAGTGACCCCGACAATTCCCAGTCGCGGCACAAGATTGCTGGGGCCGGTCACCATATCGGCGAAGCGCTCCGGATCATCCGCGCTTTCCATCACTGTCACCGGCAGGGTCTGCACCTGGCCGTTGCGCAGCACACCAATCTCCGCCTGCTGGCCGATGCGATACGAATACAAATCGATAGCAAAGTGCCGTACGTCGGCAACCGGCTTGCCGCCGATGCTCACCACAATATCGCCCACTTTCAATCCTGCCTTATCGGCGCTGGAATCCGGCACGACGTCTTCCAGCAAGACGCCTTGATTCGTCGGCAGGTGCAGGCCCTCGACCAGCTCCGGCGTAATGGTTCGCGGATAGACCCCGATCTGACCGCGATGCACATGTCCCTTCGTCTTCAGCTGCTCGTAAACACTGCGCACCACGTCGCTGGGAATGGCGAAGCCTAATCCCTCATTGCCGCCCGATTCCGACAGGATGAAGGTGTTGATTCCTACCACATGCCCGTCAACGTCAACCAGCGGCCCGCCGCTGTTGCCGGGATTGATCGGCGCATCGGTCTGAATGTAAATCTCCGGCTTATCCGGATCGATCTGCCGCGCGGTCGCGCTGACCACGCCCATGCTGACCGAGTTCTCCAGTCCCATCGGGCTGCCGAACGCGAAGACCACCTGACCCTGCTTCAGATTGTTCGAGTCTGCCAGTTGCAGCGTGGGCAATCCGGTCACATCGATCTTCAGCACGGCCAGGTCGCTGACGCGGTCGATGCCAACCAGCTTCGCCTCAATCGGACCGTGCGGCGAGGCCTCCACCCGGGCTGCCGTCTGCTTGTCCAGTCCCTGCAGACGCACGCGAATCCTGCGCGCCCCCTGCACCACATGCGCATTGGTCACGATGTAGCCGTCGGACGACAGCACCACCCCCGCGCCAATCCCGCGCTCCGCCTCCAGATACGCGGTGTCGTCCTTGTCCTCGTCGGTAGCCAGCCCGAAGCCGGTGGTCAGCACCTGCACCACCGACTTGGTTACCGTGCCCGACAATTGTTGCACCGACTCGCTGAACACGTGCAGCGGATCGCTCTTGAGCAGCTTCGCCGACTCTGCCGACTTGGTAGGCTGCTCCGTCTGCGCCGCGCAGACCGCCGGCATCATTGCCAGGCAGAGAGCCAATGCTGGAAACAAGGAAACACGGATTGACATTCTGATTTTCGCGGACTTGCGCCCGCGCCTTTACTGTATTCAACGATTCCGCAGCTTCGTTCCCTTAACCATATTTGGACGCCGTGACAAACGCAATCGACTCGCGCCAGAACCCAATCGCCAACTGGTCATCCGCGATGATGTAGCCGCCCGGGATGAGATAGCGCGAAGCTGCCCACGAGCTTCGGAAGAGTGAACTACCTGCGTCTCTAAAGTCAAATTCGCAAGGCTCGCATGTCTCTGATGGAGCTTCTGGCCACAACTGTCCCGAGCAAGCCTTTAGCTAGCCACTGACCGTTAGCTACTTCCCGTTCCCACGTGCCTGCTGCAATGTTTACCGGTCACAGCGCGCTTTTCGAACCCTCCGTATACTGGGAACATCCATTACTAGGCAAAGGAGCGCTGCATGGCAACTGTCGCCGAACCTACTGCAATCATGGAAAGGATCTCCATACATCCTCCAAAACGACTTTTGTACGGACCTGGTCCCGGTCAGGTGCATCCCCGGGTTTATCAGGCGATGGCCCAACCCATCGTTGGCCATCTTGACGCGTATTTCTTCCAGATTTCTAACGAGATTCAGCAACTGCTTCGCAAGGTCTTCGGCACCAAGAACGAGATGACCTTCCTGATCTCCGCTACCGGCAGCGGCGGGATGGAGACGGCGATCAGCAACTTTGTTTCGCCAGGCACCAAGGTCGCCTCTTTTGGCAACGGCTACTTCTGCGACCGCCAAGCTGAGATGGCCCGCCGCCACGGCGGCAACGTGGTTCGTCTCGAAAAGCCCTGGGGCGAAGTTTTCTGCGACCAGGAAGCTGCCGACTTCATTCATCTCGAGAAGCCGCAGATTGTCACTTACGTTCAAGCCGAGACCTCATCCGGCGCATTCCAGAAGGGCGAAGCCATCTGCAAGGCCGCGCATGAAGTGGGCGCGCTGGTCATCGCCGACTGCGTGACCTCGCTGGGCGCCATGCCGGTCGAGATCGACAAGACCGGAATCGACATCGCCTACAGTTGCTCCCAGAAAGGCTTGAGCTGTCCGCCGGGACTGGCGCCGCTGACCGTCTCGCCGCGCGCGCTGGATTGGCTGAAGGCCCGCACCAATCCCAATCGCTCCTGGTACTTCGACATCAGCCTCATCGCCGACTACCTGGTTCACTCCCATCGCTATCACCACACCGCGTCAGCGACCATGTTCTACGCGCTGCGCGAAGGTTTGGCGCTGATCGAGGAAGAAGGCCTGGAGAACCGCTGGGAGCGTCATCACAAGGCGCATCTGGAGTTCGTGAAGAAAGTGGAAGCGCTCGGTCTCGAGATGCATGTGCCGTTGCCGGCAAATCGCATCTGGAACCTGAACACGCCCAAGGTGCCGCAAGGCGTCGACGACGCGAAGGTTCGCGCCACGCTACTGAAGGAAAACGGCATCGAGATCGCGGGCGGCTTTGGACCGCTGGCCGGCAAGGTCTTCCGCGTCGGCCTGATGGGACCGCTCGCGACCAGCGAGAGCGTGCACCACTTCATGCATTGCTTCGAAAGCGCCCTGCGCGGAGCCGGCTACAAGGCGTAGTTGGGTAGAGCCGGCCTTCAGGCCGGCGTCCGGAAGACACAAGAAGATTTGGAGCTGCGACGATCATCGGTAGATGATCGTCGCAGCTCCCTAAGTCTATTCACCCGCGCGGAACGCGGAGCTGAAGCGCCGCTCTATCCGTTCTCGCGGATGCGCGGGTGCCGGGTGCCCCACCCAAGCTTTCTCTGCTTGGGTGGGTTTTTTGCGTCATGAATCCCATCCTTCCTTGTACTGCCCTCGCGTGACCGCGGTCACTGACTCTGTATCCGGCGCGGCGTATGTAGAGTCCAACCGTCAAACGGTTCATTGTGGAGGACACCATGCCGGTCTACGAATACATCTGCAAAGACTGCCACCACTCGTTCGAAACCGTCCTCACACTGAAAGAGCACGACAGGGAGAAAATCCGTTGTCCCCGATGTAAGAGCAAGAACGTTGAGCAGGATGTCGCGGAGTTCTACGCGGTAACTTCTCGCAAGAGCTAACAAGCCAGACCGGCGCCAGAAGAGCGCTGCCGGGGATCGTATTCGTGTCCGATAGTGAATCCGCGCACGGCTCTGCCTGGCTGGTTGCGTACAGAAAAGATCACACTTAGAGGCGCCGGTTACGCTGCGATGTGCAGATTGCCCTCCTCAACGGTTTCGCGGGCGGCAGGCATTTGCCGTTGATACAACCAGCCCACCGTAGTCCCATAGACGATGTGCAGGGCAAAATAGAAGAGCACTCCCGGCATACCGTGGCTTCCGAAATAAGGTCTCGGGCTGCTCATCCTGCCGGTGTTCATCAACGGATGCACCAAAGGCAATAGCGCGATGAGCAGACCAGTGATGAGCGCATGCCCGATACCGATCAGCCCGCCCCGCAGAGCTCCTGCTCCGGAAAATACTTTGAACAAGGCGGCGTAGATCAGCGCAAAGACGCCCCCAACCAGCAGGTGAATTACGAAGCCCACCATCCAGGCTGGCCATCCGATCGGCAGTCCAATCAGTGTTCCCCACATCATGGAGAAGTCCATCACCCGGAATCCCGAGACAATGGCGATGCTCAACATAATGGTGATGAGTACCGCGCCCACCATGCCGGCAAAGAATGCCTTCAGCCAACTCATTGCAGACCCTTTCGCACCGATGTGCTCTACCTTGAGATGGTTGGTTCCCTTGCCGTGGTTGTCATTGAGTACTCCGATCCGGCTGATGGATGCTGCCGTGAACGCGAATGTCCACGTCGCCCGGCCTGCACGACGTGTCCGCCATCACTGACAGCCGCTGCTTTCGGCGCTAGCGTGGGTTGTACTAACGGAGGTGTCGTATGGCCGCGCCCTGGGCACATCGTTACGCGCAGCGCACCAAAACAGCCAAAAGTTCTATCATCCGTGAGCTTCTGAAGCTTACCCAACGTCCTGAGGTCATCTCCTTTGCCGGCGGCTTGCCTGCCCCTGAGGTGTTTCCGGTGGCGCGCTTCCAGGAGGCGTGCCACCGGGTCTTATCGACTCAGGCCTCGACCGCGCTGCAGTATGGTCCCACGGAGGGCTATCGCCCGCTGCGCGAACTGATCGTCGCGCACATGTCGCGCTACGGCATTCTCGCCAGCGTCGACAACGTTCTTATTACCTCCGGCTCGCAGCAAGCGCTGGACCTGATCGCCAAGCTGCTCATCAATCGTGGCGACCGCATTCTGGTGGAGTCGCCCACCTACCTCGGCGCGCTGCAAGCCTTCGATCTCATGGGCGCCGAGTACGTCACCGTGCCCATCGACCATGACGGACTGCAGACCTGCAACATGGAGCAGGCGCTGCGCTCCGGACCAAAGTTCATGTACATCCTGCCCAACTTCCAAAACCCGGGCGGAGTCACGCTCTCGCGCGCCCGCCGCGACGAACTGGTGGCGCTCTCCGACAAATACGGCATCCCCATCGTCGAAGACGACCCCTACGGGCAGCTTCGTTATGAGGGCGAGCACATCACGCCTCTGGTCGTTCTGGACCGCATCAATCTTGCCCGCGACGACGGTTACAAACTCGGCAACGTCATTTACCTGAGCACCTTTTCCAAAGTGCTGGCACCGGGACTGCGGGTCGCCTGGATCGTCGCTCCGCCGGACGTGATCGCCAAGCTGGTGCAACTGAAGCAGAGCACCGATCTCCACACCAGTACCTTCACCCAGATGGTCATCTACGAGGCCGCGCGCGACGGCTTTATCGACGATCACGTGAAGCTCATCCGCGCTACCTACAAGGAGCGGCGCGATGCCATGCTGGCGGCACTGCGCGATTTCTTTCCGCCGGACGTTTCCTGGACTCATCCGCAGGGCGGTCTGTTCCTGTGGATCACCATGCCGCCGGGAGTCGATTCGTCGCGCCTGCTGGATCTGGCGCTGCGGCAGAATGTGGCGTTTGTGCCCGGCGAGCCGTTCTTCCCTAATGGCGACAGCGGTTCGCACATGCGCCTGAACTTCTCCAATGCTCAGCCCGAGCAGATTCGCGAAGGCATACGGCGCTTGTCCATCGCCGTGGCCCACGAGCTGGAGCATCGTTCCGCGGGAGTAATTGTGTAAGAAGAATTGTGGATCCAGCACATGTCGCAGGCCATTGAAAAAGTCGACTGAGCTGTTTCTCAGGTAGAGCTGGCCTTCAAGGCCTGGCCCAAGCTGCGATTTCAACCGTTAGCTGCTTTGATCGAGAAGGGAATTCGAAGCGGGCGAGGGGCTACACCGTCTCTGCCAGCGACATGACGAGTTCGCGCTCGCGCGGGCCATTCAGTTCAATCAGCACTACGCGTTGCCACGTACCGAGCAACAACAATCCCGCTTCAACGGCGAGTTGTGCCGACGTGCCGATCATCGCTGACAGGATGTGATCCGGCACGTGCTCGGGATTGTGTTCGTGGCGATAGTCGAGCTTGGGAACCATGATTTCGAAGGCGTCGAGCATATCGAGATCGGTGCCGGGATCGAGATCGCACGTGGTAAGCGCTGCCGTGGTGTGCAGAAGGTTCAAGTGGCAAATTCCCGTCTTGTCGGCATAGTGCTTCCACAGGATCGCTTCCAGCTTCTGCGTGATGTCGATAACCTCGCGCTTCTTGTGCGTTTTGATGGAAAGACGATGCATGGCGTACTCACCTATTCTTCCACCCGGGCAAGTCCGATCTCGGGACGCCCCGGAGAATCACGGATGCTTTACTGCCGCAAGGCCAGAACCAGGACTTGCCGCGGGCGCCGGATTCGGTGTGAACAGCTCCAGACGGACGCTCCACGAGACCGACTGTCCGGGCTGGAGCAGCACCATGCCGGTGTCGGTGCTCCCCCAGTTCTTGTTGTAAGGATCAGGTAAATTGAACTGCGGCTCAATAGCAACAAAATTCTTCCCTGGAGGCGCGTAAACCTGGATGGACTTGATCATTGGCGAAAGCGTGATCAGCCGCAGGCCATAGTTCGCTGCCGGATCAATGATCTCCGAAATGGTCTCGCCCGACGGCTCATGCAGCAGATTCGAGTAGTTGTCGTCCAGGTACTGCGTGCCTAGCGGCCGGCCCTCGGGCGCCGAAAAATCGTATGGCGTCCGCTTAACCGACACTCGCTGACCCGTCGTAAACGTGTCGTCATAATTGTTCATGATGGCGCGGGTCTCACTGGGAATATGCAGCCGCACCGCGGCGCGATCGCCGCCCGGCAGAACAAAGTAGGGATGCCAGCCAATCCCCATCGGCACCAACCCAGGCCCGGGGTTTTTGGCCGTGACCGTCAGTTCGAAGGCGCCGTAGCTGAGCGTGGCCTCGACGTCCACGTCGGTGTCCGGGAACCAGTGGTCATCGAAGTCGGCGGCATGCAGCGTGGCGCTGACGGCGGAACTCTGCACGCCATTGCGGCTGACGACGTCCTCAAAATGCGACTTCCGCATCAGGCCGTGAATCGAATGGCGCTCCGCTCCCGGCTGGCTGCCGCTCCAGTTTGCCGGCAACGTGATCTTGCGGCCGAGAATGTCGGTGGTGATGGTCTTGCCGTCGGCTGAAGGATAACCACGAATGCGGTTGGCAAACGGCAGAAGGATCGCGCCTCCCAGCTTAAACACTTCATTGCCAAATTCGTCGTCTTCTTTATTCAGCAACCGTTCAGCTTGTGCAAGCGGAGGGGCATTCAGCACATCGATTTCGCCTTTGCCGGGAAGATACGCCTTGATCTGCAGCACCGCCATGCCTCGTCCCGGCAGGAAGACCGCCTGCAGAAACTGCGGTTTGTTGCGATCGGCGACCGGGGGGCGCTGCAGCGTAACGATCGGCTCACCGCCGATCACAATGCCTGCCGCCGGCGGTACATTAGGCCGACCCTCGCCCGCGCCCGGTTCGTCGGGTAGTTGCAGCCTGAGGGGTGGCGCGGCTGGTTTTTGCGCCGTTGCTTGCCCGCCGGCAAGGACAAAGGTCGCGACAATGGCCCATACTTTGAAACCGTGCCCGCACCGGTTACGAGGATGCATAGTCCGCATGGTATTCAGGAAATCGCTGCGACTCAAGCGCCGCAAGTCAATGGAAAGTGTTTGCATCGGCGTGACAATGTTCTAAACTCAGTGCGCCACGGTGGTTGTGCAGCCATGATGTCGTGCAGGACAGCCAGGGTTTTCCGAGCCGGTCAACCGCTGTTTCCCCCACCGCTCTTCCTCGTTGGTATCATCACCGCTGCTCTCCTGCCGGTCTCCACGACCGCACAAGCGTCCCCCGCTGCTTCCACAACGCCGCAAGCTTCCACTCAGACTACTCCGGAGATCACGCAACACGAGGAAACGCCGACCTTCAAGGTGAAGGTCAATCTGGTCGATGTGCGGGTGGTGGTTCGGGATGCCAAGGGCAAAACCATTGGAAACCTGAAGCAGGAGGACTTCCAACTCCTCGACAATGGCAAGCCGCAGGTCATCAGCCGATTCAGTGTCGAGCGCGCCGACGAAAGACCCCCAGTTGCACATGAAGAAGCTGGAAATGCCGAAGGAACGAACGAGCCTACAACCGTGCCGCCGGTTGTTCCCAGCCGCTTCATCGCCTACCTGTTCGACGACATGCATGTGCAGTTTTCCGATCTCGCACAGGCTCGCAATGCCGCTGTTCTGCAGATACAAGTGCTGCAGCCCACCGATCGCGCCGCCATCTACACCACTTCCGGCCAGGTGCGGCTCGACTTTACCGACGATCGCGCCGCCCTGATCGCGACCTTGAACCGGATCGTACCGCACTCGCTCAGCAACACCGCCTTGACCCCATGCCCAAACATTTCCTACTACATGGCCGACCAGATCGTGAACCGCAATGATCAGCAGGCGATGCAAGCGGTGACCGCAGATGCCATCGACTGCGGTGCGGTGATCGTCTCAAGCACAGGCAGCGGCTCTTCGCAGGCGCAGGTTTACGCTTTCGCGCGCCGCGAACTGGAGACCGGCGATCAGGAGATTAAGATCTCGCTCGATGCTCTGCAGGATGTCGTGCGTCACCTGGCTGCCATGCCCGGCCAGCGCGTCATCATCCTGGTATCGCCGGGATTCGTGAACATCAACGCGCTGCCGACGCAATCGGAAATTGCCGATCGTGCCGTACATTCGGGCGTTGTTATCAATACCCTCGACCCTGCCGGCGTCTACACCAACATGCCCGACGCCAGCGAGCAGCGGGCTCCCAGCCCAGCCATCGCCGCTTCGATGCTGCAGTATCGCACTATGGAGCAGCAAGCCGATCGCGATGTTCTGGCTGACCTGGCCGACGCCACCGGCGGCTTCTTCTTTCACAATAACAACGATCTGAAGGAAGGATTTCGCCGTCTGGCGGAGCCGCCGGCGTTCTCCTATCTGCTGGCTTTCACGCCCCAGAATCTGAAAACCGATGGCAAGTATCACAAGCTGAAAATCGTACTTAAGCCGCCGGCTGAAGGTACCATTCAGGCGCGCAAGGGTTACTACGCTCCCAACGGATCCGTTGACGCGTCGGAGCAGGCTAGGGAGGCGATTCAGGATGCGGTTTTCTCGCAGCAGGAAGTCAGCGAGATGCCCGTCCAGCTGCATACCCAATTCTTCAAACCGGATGAAGAAAATGCCAAACTCTCGGTCCTGGTGCACATGGACGTGCGGCATTTCCACTTTCGCAAGGCCGATGGCAGAAACAACGACGATGTGACCGTCGTGTCGGCACTGTTCGATCGCAATGGCAATTTCATCAGCGGCACGCAGAAGGTTCTGCAGATGCATTTCAAGGATGAAACGCTGGAAAGCGGATTGGACTCTGGCGTCACGTTGAAGAGCAGCTTCGATGTGAAGCCGGGACGGTACATCGTGCGCCTGGTGGTTCGCGATGCCGATGGACAACTGGCGGCGCAAAGCAGCGCGGTAGAAATTCCTTAGACGGGGGATGAAATCATGCAATTCCAATTTCAGAGATTGGTGCTCACATCAGCGCTTACCTTTGTGTTGACGCTGTCGGTGCGCGCGCAGCAGGCTAATCCTCCAGCTACGGAAACGACTCCCACCATCACCAAGGAAACCGGCCTGGTCCTGGTCGATACTGTGGTTACCGATAAGCAGGGCAACTACATTCGCGACCTCACGCAGAAAGACTTTCGCGTCTATGAGGATGGCAAGGAGCAGACGATCAAGGCCTTTTCTTCGGAGACGAATGCCGCAGCTCCGTCGATCAATCCCAACCGTTACCTGGTGCTGTTCTTCGACAACTCCACCATGAGCCAGGGTGATCAGGCCCAGGCTCGTGCTGCAGCCCTGAAGTTCCTGGACTCCAACATGGGTCCCAACCGGTACATCGCCATCGTGAACTTCGGCGGAACGCTGAGCATCACGCAAAACTTCACCACCGATTCCGAGCGCCTTAAAGCAGCTGCGCAAGGACTGAAGCAGTCTTCCGTTTCGCCCAATGCCCCGCAGCAGTCATCTGTCGCTCCCAATGGCCCGCCCAGCAGCATTCCCCAGCTGGGCAATCTCCAGGCGAACTTCGGCGCGCGCACGCTGCTCTTGGCGATCCGCGACTTGGCCAAAGGTTTGGCCAATGTGCCAGGACGCAAGTCGCTGGTTCTCTTGTCATCGGGCTTTCCCCTCAAACCCAACGATCCCAACTATTGGGTGCTCTATTCTGAGCTCACGGCCGCCATCGACGCCTGCAACAAGGCCAACGTTGCCATCTACGCGATCGACGCGCGCGGTGTCGGTGCGGTCAGCGAACTGCCTCCGGCACAAATCATCCCGGCGGAACAATCGGCCAAGTTGATTACCGCAACGCTGGATTTGAGTGATGATGACGAATCCGTACTCGTGCAGGGTGGAGACGACGACGCCACAGCCCATCTGGTCTATGTGCAGCGCGGCGGCGGAGGTGGTGGACGTGGCGGCGGTGGAGCTGGCGGAGGTCGCGGGGCTACAGGACCAACGACCAGCGGCGGCACGCAGCCGACGATCGTGGCCCCCAACACCCCTTTTAGCAACGCTAAGGGCCTGGTTCCGACTGTTTCCGGTGGGGCACATAATCAGGATGTGCTATATGAACTAGCTCAGGGGACCGGCGGATTCGTCATCGGCAATACCAACGATCTGTTGGGAGGATTGCAAAGGATCGCCGCCGAACAGGGGCAATACTACCTGCTGTCCTACACCCCGCCTTCGTCCGATGAAGGCACCTGCCACACGCTAAAGGTCAAGGTGGATCGCGGCGATACCGTGGTACGCTCGCGCAGCGGATATTGCAACGTCAGGCCGGCGGATGTGCTTGCCGGTAAGCCCATCGAGAAGCAGCTGGAAAACCAGGTCGCAGGCTCGCAGGCCGGCAACGTTGTGGCCTCGATGCAGGCGCCCTACTTTTACACTTCTGCCGACGTGGCTCGCGTCGATTTGGCGATTGACATCCCGGCTGGGGCTGTCAAATTTGAAAAGAAAAACGGCAAGCAGCACGCCGAAGTAAACGTGCTGGGGATCGCTTACAAGCCAGATGGCTCGGTCGGCGCGCGCTTCAGCGACAACGTGGAGTTCAATTTTGACAGCAACGACATAGTGAAGGCGTTCGCTAAACAGCCTTACCACTACGAAACCCAGTTCGAACTTGCTCCCGGCCATTACGACTTGAAGGTGGCCTTTAATTCCGGCGGCACGAACTTCGGCAAACTGCAGATGCCGCTGGTCGTCGACAACTATGACGGAAAAGAATTGAGCATGAGCACGGTCGCTCTGAGCACAGAGATTCATCCTCTGAGCGAGATGGCGTCGAGCCTCGATGCGCAACTGCTCGAAGATCGCAAGCCGCTGGTGGCGCAGGGAATGGAAATCGTGCCCACGGCCGGCGATCGCTTCAAAAAAACCGATCCGGCGGTGTTCTACATCGAGATTTACGATCCGCTGCTCGCTGGCGCGAATCCACCGAAGGTCGGGCTGCAGTTGAAGGTAGTCGATCGTAAGACGGGAGCGCAGGCTTTTGAGATGCACGGACTTCTGCCCAATGATCCAGGAAATCCGGTGGTTTCGCTGGGCATGAAGCTGCCTTTGGATAAGCTCAATTCTGGGTCGTACGAGCTTCAACTGACGGCGATCGACACCGCCGGCCATCAGACTTCGGCGCGCACGGCCGACTTCGAAGTGGAATAGGCCATCGCGCTAAAGGTTGGACCGAGTAGAGCGGATGCTACGACACCAGCGCTTCGCTTAGGGGAAACTTTCTGGCGGCCAGTTGTTTGCGCCGTTCGCTGAGCGCTCCCTGGATGAAACTGACCTCGCGGCCCAGCATTTCCATGGCTTCGCGGCATAACTCGGACTGCTCTTTCATGATGCGCAGAAATTCTTCCTGCGACACGTGAACAACATCCACCTCGGTCATGGCCGTCGCCGTCAAGCTATAGGGATGGCTGGTAAAGGTTGAAGGCAGACCCAGCAGTGAACCGGCAACGAATGTCCGGTCGAGCTTAGGCAGGTCTTTCACGCTCATGCAAACCTTGCCTTTGGTTACGAGGAACACACCCACATTGCCGCCATCTTCTTGAAACAACCGCTGCGAATGGGAGAATCGTTCCTTGCGGCCGACGGTTTCCAGAGTATTTTTCAGCTCCGCCGAGACCTTCAGAACATTGGACCGGGAGACCACAGGTGTCATGAAGATGTTATGCCAAAGTAGCTCACGCCGGTGCTGTGACTCGAATCACACTACAGTGTGAGGTTAAGCGGGCTGTCAGCTCGAAGTTGTCTTGCTCAATCGCAGCT
>Ga0335074_10005643_pt1 | contig 17313 bp, 11 predicted proteins | sample Lox_Sample_23_FD_206715 | JGI IMG/M metagenome (GOLD analysis project Ga0335074, IMG submission 206715) | Soil microbial communities from Loxahatchee National Wildlife Refuge, Florida, United States - Lox_Sample_2.3 | ecosystem: Environmental > Terrestrial > Soil > Wetlands | place: USA... | reverse complement strand
CGGCCGCCGGGGAGCTAATCCGAGTCGCGGACCGCTACTTCTTGGCCTTCTTCGGCGCTGGCTTCAGCAGGCCCCTGTTGCCGTAGAAGCTGTCGCCGCTTACGACGGCGCCAGTGGTCGGGTCCAGGATGACCGGGTTGAAGTGCGGGTGCCTGAACTCGAGCAGCCCGCCAGGACCAGTCAGCGTGCCGGAGGTGGCGTCGAAGGAACCGGAGATGCGCTCGCCATTGAGCCAGTTGTTCTCGATGAAGTTGACCACGGATGCGGTGTTGATCAGCTTGCTGCTGACGTAGTTCTGCCGCGTCCAGGGCGAGATCACGATGAACGGCAGCCGGTCGCCGTAACCGCAGCGGTCCTCGGCAGTGCCGACAGTGATCGGAACCGTGCTGCAGACCTTGGTGTCGCCGACCGTCGAGTCGTCAGAGCCGTTGACGACCGGCGGGATGGCGCTGTCGTACCAGCCGTCGGAGTCGTCGTAGGTGATGATGATCGCGGTGGACGGCCAGTACCTGGACTGCTCGATCGAGTTGATCGTGCTGACCACGAACTGCTGCTCGGTCTGCGGGGTCGAGTTGCCAGGGTGACCGTTCTCGTACTTCGGCGGCTTGATGTAGCTCACCGCAGGCAGTGTGGCGCCACCGGTGCCGTCGAGCGCGTCGGTGAAGTCCGAGACGTCGTACTGGTGATTCGCCTGGTCGGTGTAGCCGATCTCATTGAGCGACGACGGCGGCAGGTGCGCCGGGTTCGCCGTGCTCGCGTAGAACTGGAACGGGTTGTGGTGCGGCACGTAGTCCAGTTCCTCCGACACGTCCGACCCGTCCGAGACGAGCTCATGCTCGGAGCCGCAGACCGCTCCGCCGCTGTTGGTCGAGGTCGGCGCGAAGCCGCCCTGGAACCAGCCCCATGTGACGTGCGCGCTGTTGAGCAGGTCGCCGATGTTCTGGCCGGTCAGCACGCCTTCGGGGCTCGTGCCGGTGTGGTTGCTGTCCGAGCACTGGTCGTAGAACGGGTCGATGTCACCGTAGATGGTGCCGGTGGAGCTGCTGCCGCCCGTCCCGTCCGCCGAGACCTCGCCGGGGGCGGTGGTCACGACGCCAGGGGTGCTGGTGTCGTTCGCGTCCACAGCGTTCCCGCCGCTGGTGTCACCGGAGACGACGTTGATTGCGCCTGGCGAGGACGGCCCGAAAGCCGTGTCGAAGTCGTTGTCGCTCATCGCGTAGTTCTGCGCGTAGTTCCACATCCCGGTGACGGTGTTGCCGTCGAAGTAGTCCATGGAGATACCGGGCGGGCAGTACTCGGGGCCGCAGCCGTTCGCGCTGGACGACTCGGTGTTCTGGACGAACGCGTCCTGCCTGTTGTTGTCGTCCGCGAGCTGCTCGGGCACGTCGTCGTGGTTCTGGTCAGAGGTCAGGCCCTCCGACGGGGTCAGCCGCGTCGGGTTGTACTCGTTCGGGTTGTCGGTCAGCAGCGGGCCGACCGGGCCCGACGGGGTGATCGCGCTGTACAGCCCGTTCACGGCCGGCGTACCCGGCTTGGCCACGAACGGGGTCCCGTCCGTGTTTGCCGCGTACGGGTAGGTACCGAAGTAGTGGTCGAACGACACGTTCTCGTCGAAGATCACTACGAGGTGCTTGATCGGCGTGGCGGTCGAGTTGTGGTCGTACAGCGCCTTCGAGACCTTGCCCGGTAGGTGGTAGCCAGGGAACTCGGCCGCGAGCTTGGCCGCAAGCGTGGGGCTGGCGTTCGCGGCGCCCGCCGCGGTGATGCCGATCCCAGCGCCTGCGCCCATGATCACCGCCGCACCGACCACGATGAAGGTCCGGGGCCGTCGGATACGGCCCCAGGAAGCTGGGCGTTCGCCCATGTGCATCCTCCTGAGTTCTGCGGAGCCAATGTGGATGGTCAGGCTTCGGAACCGCCGAAACGCCGCCGCGGGGCCGCGCCTGCGGATCTCCGCGGATCACCGTTTCATAAAGAGGTTTACTTGCAAGAGGTGAAATATGACCAGGGAGCAAACGACTGGTCAACGCTGGACGAACCAATACGCCGCAAACGGCCTGTCAGGCGAGAAGGGCACGGCCGAAGTAGTCATTGCTGTCGACAACCCCGGGCAGCGCGAGGAAGTACCCGCCGCCGAACGGGCTGATGTAGTCGACGAGCGGCTCGTTGATCAGCCGCTTCTGCACGGTTTCGAACTGGCGCCTGATGTCCTGCTGGTAGCAGGTGAAGATCAGGCCGACGTCGAGATCACCAACCTGATCGAGGCCGCGGTCGTAGTTCCAGGCTCGCCGCAGGATCCGGCTGCTCGCAGTTTGCGGCGTGCGCGGGTTCGCCAGCCGCATGTGCGCCGACAGCGGGATCACGTCGCCGGTCGGATCGGCCGCGTAGTCCGGCGTGGCGTAGATGCCGTCAGCGTCGAGCGGGTAGCCGGAGTCGCGGTACCGGCCGAACATGAGCTGCTGCTCGTAGACGTCCACCCGGTCCCAGAACTCGACGAACATCCTGATCAGCCGCACCACCAGATAGCTGCCGCCGACCGCCCAGGCCTGCTCGCCCGTAGTGCCGGGCTGGACCCAGACCAGCTCGTTCATCTCGGCCGTGTTCGTCACGGCCGGATTCGCGATGCCGTCCATGAAGCCGAGCTGGTTGCGTGGCACCGTGCCGGCCGGGCGGGCCGGGCTCGAGAATCCGTCGATCCGCCAGTTCGCCTGCATGCCGCCGCGGGTGTTCCTGGCGATGTCGCGGAGCGCGTGCAGGACCACGTCCTCGTGGCCGGCCGTGAGCTGCAGGATCAGGTCGCCCCCGCACTGCGCCGGGTCGAGGTTGTCGTTCGGGAACGACTTCATCCCCGTGAGGTGCGCGGGAAGCCTGGGCGCCAGCCCGTACCGGTCGTCGAACAGCGTCGGCCCGACCCCGAACGTGACCGTGAGGCCGTCTGGAACGACGGTTGGCCCGAGCGTGCCAGAGTCCGAGGAGGGTCCGCCGATCCCAACCGGGGCGGGTGTGCCGCCTGCGGTCAGGAACCTGGCCCGATCGGTGACGGTCTGGAATAGGTCGGTCAGTTCGGCTCGGCTCTCCGCTGTGACATTGAACGAAATGACCGCGGTCGCGGCCTTCGGCTGCGGCAGGATGCCGGCCTGGTGCTGGCCGTGGAACGGTACCGCGGGCAGCCGCCCCTGCAGTTCTGCCAGGTTCGCGGCCGCGGCAGGATCCGCGCCGGTACCGGAGCCCGCGTAGGCACGCCCGGCCGCCGCGCCGGCGACGCCGCCAGCGACCACGCCGCCGGCCACCCCACTGGCGACGCCCCGCAGGAAGGACCGCCGTCCCGGCCCGGGACTCCTGAGTGCATCCGGAGTCCCGGCGACCTCAGGGCCGTCAGCAGGGCTAGCAGGCTCAGCAGGATCAGAACTCATGCGCGGTGTTCCTCGGCTCTGCGATCGACGCAATCGGGGCGAGTTCCTGCAGCACCTGGCCACACGCGGCGTCGATGTCCTGACGGGTCCTGGCGGGCAGCGCGGAAACGGGGACCCACCATCCGCTATGCAGGTGCTCTTTCTGGACTAGCGACTGCAGCAGGTTGAGCCCTGCGTAGACGTCGGGTAGCTGCGGGTAGCGCGGCGCCAGCAGCGGGTGGAGCAGCGACAGCAGGTACCGAACGCCCTGGATGTTGGCGAGCGTGGTCGCAAGGGTGGTGCCGCTGCCGTAGTCGTCGTGCCCGGTGAGCTGAAACTCCAGGGCATTTTCCAGGATCTCGTGCGAGCGCAGGCCGATGTCGAGTAGCGGGATCTGCTGCGATGGCCACCAGGCGAGAAGTTTGTGCACGTCAACGTCGAGCGTGTTCGCGACGGACGTGAGCGTGCGGACCGACTGCCCATGCCAGAGGCCATACTCCAGCCGGTAGAAGCCGGTCCACTTCGGACTGCCCGTGCCGACCGCATCCGCGCGTCCGTCGATCTCGTCGTCGAAGTTGCCGAACGCGTCGTAGGCCGCTCCGAGCGTCTCGTACTTCAGGTGTGCGGTCAGCCAGTCGCGCCTGGCTGCGGTGAGGTTGCCGCCGCGCACGGCGGTGGCTAGCGTCGTGGTCTGCCGGGCGAGCACCTGCAGCCCGGCCTCGGTGTACTGGGCGTACTTCTTCTCCAGCGGGTACAGGTCGTTGTAGGTGACCGGGACGATGGCGCGCGCACCCGCCATATGGCCGCTCACGGTGACCGTCGGCCCGGTGATCGGGTCGAAATCCTGGACCAGGCAGAGGAACGCGTACTTGCCCGAACCGACATCGAGGGACATCGGTGCGGTCGTGCCGGGTCCCATGTTCTCAAGCTCGTCGTAGACGGCGCCGTTCGCCGGGTCGGTCAGGTCGACCTCGGCGCCGTTCTCGGCCCTGTTGGTGATCTCGAACGTGTGCCAGCCGGGTTTCGCGAGATGCCATGCGCCGCCGCACTTGGCATCGTTGAAGGAGATGGCAGTTGACGAGTTGACGGAGGCACTCGGCGGAGCGGAACTGCCACAGGCTGTGATGGCCACCGCAAGCAGGGCGCTGGCGACAGCAGTGATCGGGCCTCGGGTGCGCATGGCCTTCCTGGAGGACTTCTGATGCGGGACGGGCGGCCAGAAGCAAGCGTAAGCGCGCCGAAACGGGCGGTTTAGACCTGGACGATCAATGGACGAAACGTTCACCTGCTGATAACTGTCTGTCTACCGAACGGAAAGCCGGTCAGCTGTGCCACTCGGCACGGCTCGAGCCTCTGGGGACCAGCAGCGGCTCCGGCCAGGCCGGCGCGGTGACTGAGAACCGGACCGGCGGCGCGAGCATGTGGACGTCGCCGAGCGGAGACGGCGCGTCGTAGGGAGCAGGCTCCCGCAGCGTCTGTGCTGCGTCGCGGCCGGCCAGCGCAGGATCAACGAAGCCGAGCGAGCCGCACCACATGGCCGCCCGGGTCAGATTGACCGTGACGTGCCAGGACCCTCCCTCGAAGACCTGCCGGGCCAGGGCGGCGGCGGTGCCGACCGCACCGAGATAGCCGGTGACGTAGTCGTTGATCAGTGCCGTGACCGGCAGCCGGGGCTCGGCCTCGGTTCCCTCGATGGTCATGAGGCCGGAGACTGCCGAGGCGTTCATGTCAAAGCCGCCGCGCCCGGCCCATGGCCCGCGAGAGCCATAGCAGGTGACAGAGACAACGACCAGGCCCGGATACCTCGCCGCGAGCCGGCCGGGGTTCAGGCCGTAGCGCTCCAGTGCGCCGCTGCGGTGATTGTTGACCACCACGTGTGCGCCGGCCAGCAGAGCGCCGGCCCGGTCCTGCCCTGCTTGGCTGGCGAGGTCGAGGTAGGCACTGCGGGATCCCACGTTGGCCTCGGCATAGATGAACTCGTGCTCATAGTCGTTCGGCCGTGTCCCGCACAGCACGTCGGCACCATGCTCGGCCAGTGTCCGACCGACGACCGGGCCGGCGACCGCATGGGTAAAGGACAGCACCCGCACGCCGTCGAACGGCCGGCGCGCCTCGCCGAACCTGCGCGGCGGGGCGTCGCCGATGCGCTGGATACCAATCACCGGCTCCGTTGCCAGCAGCGCACCGTGCTCGTGAGCGAGCCACTCCCCCGGTGACCGCACCACGCTGGCCGGAAGCCCGGCGGCGTTCGCCGCCGTCTCGAGCTCGGCCGCGTTCCAGCCGGCAATAGCGCCGGCGACCCTGGCGCCGTCGGGCGGCACATCCAGGAATCGGCACCACTTCGCCGCGAGGCGCGGGTAAACCCCGGAGGCCATGATCCACCGACCGTCGGCCGTGCGATACGGCGTCAGCAGGAACGGATTGTCCAGCACCAGTGGGTGCGGAGCAGGCAGGCCACCCAGGGTGGGACGCCAGAACGCTGCCGGGTTGATGCCGTGCACCGCCTGGCGCAGATCCAGCTCCAGGTGCTGCGCAGGGCCGCCCCGCTCGCGGTGAAACGCGACGGCCGCCACGGCGTTCGCCATGATCGGGATGCCGATGCAGGCAGCGAGGCGATGCACGGCGGGCACGATCGGATCCTGGCCGGTGAACGAGAGGCTGCCGCCAGTCGCCGCGGTGGTCAGTCCGACGTCAGAGAGAAGCACGTCGAGCGCAGCCAGCGGATCGAAGGCCGGCTCCGTACGCGGAGTGCTGTCGCGGATGTCGGCGCGGGTCACGACTGTGCACCAGTGGCTGACGGCGCGGGCGCGGATGCGGTGGGCGCTCCGGGACGGAAGAGCACAGCGGCGATGACGGCTCCTGCGGCGAACAGGCCGGCCGCCCACCAGAACGCTGTGGTGTAGCTGTGCACCTGGGCGAGTTCGGCGAGCGCTGGTACCGGGTGGCCGCCTGCGATCAGCCGCGGGCTCAGATGGGCGGCCAGGTAGCCAGCGGCGGCGCTGGCCGCCATGGTGTTGAGCAGCGACGTGCCGATCGAGCCGCCGACCTGCTGCCCCGTGTTCACCACCGCTGACGCGACGCCGGCGTCCTGCGGCGCTACCCCGGCGGTTCCGGTGTTCATCGACGGCGACATCACGAAGCCGAGGCCCGCAGCTGCGAGCAGCAGCGGCGGCAGGACGTCGGCCGGGTAGCTGGAGTGGACGCCGATCCGCGTCAGCCACACCAGGCCGGCCGCCGCAGCGAGCATCCCCGGCGCGACCAGGAACCTCGGCCCGATGCGCGGCAGCAGCACGATGTTGGCCAGATTCGCGCAGATGATGATCGCGCCGACCATCGGCAGGAAGGCCAGGCCGGTGGTGACCGGGCTGAAGCCGAGCGTCTCCTGCAGGTAGTAGGTGAGGAAGAGGAAGATGCCGAACATTCCCGCACCGGTGATCAGGATCGACAGGTAGGAGGCTGCCCGGTTGCGGTCCAGCACGATGCGAAGCGGCAGCAGCGGTTGCCGGCTGCGCGTCTCGACGGCGACGAATGCGACGAGCAATACCGTGCCGACGACCAGGAATCCCCACGTCGACTGCGCGCGCCAGCCGTGACTTGCGGCGTTGGAGAAGCCGTAGACGACGCAGAACATCCCGCCGGCCTCGGCCGCGAGCCCGGGCAGGTCGAGCCGCGGCCGATCGGCGGCCGGTGGCCTGCGCAGCAGGACGACTGCCCCCGCGCACGCGATCGCGGCGAAGATCAGGTTGACATAAAGGCACCAGCGCCAGTCCAGGTACTGGGTCAGCACGCCGCCGAGCAGGAGGCCGACCGCGCCGCCCGCACCCGCGATCGCGCCGAACACGCCGAACGCCTTGCCCCGGTCCCTGGTACCGCCGAACGTGGTGGTCAGCAGCGAGAGCGCTGCCGGAGCCAGCAGCGCGCCGAAGGCGCCCTGGCACGCGCGTGCCGCGACGAGCATGCCGAAGCTGCCGGCCGCCCCGCCCGCAGCGGATGCGGCCGCAAAGCCAATCAGGCCGGCGATGAATGTGGTCTTGCGGCCGATCAGGTCGGTGAGCCGGCCGCCGAGCAGCAGCAGGCTGCCGAATGCGAGCGCGTAGGCGGTGACGACCCACTGCCGCTCGATGTTGGAGAAATGCAGGGCGTTCTGCGCCGACGGCAGCGCGATGTTCACGATCGTGGCGTCAAGCACGACCATCAGCTGGGCCAGCGAGACGAGGGCCAGGATCAGCCACCGTCGCGGGTCCGGGTCGGCGGCGGTCCGCGGTGTCGTCCGGACGGCTGCTGTGATCTGTGCGGCGGTGCTGGTCATGGTCCTGAGTCCCTTCGATCCGCCGAGCCAGTGACTTCCCGCAGCCTAGCGCAAATTTGCAGTCTCATGCAAGATTGCTGCTCGATGTATACTTGCAGCATGACGGAGATCGGGCTGAGAGAGCGCAGCAAGGCACGCCGCCGGGCGGCAATCATCCGGGCTGCCTACGAACTGTTTGCCGAGCGCGGCTACGACGCCACGACGGTGGCGGATATCGCCGAGGCGGCGGAGGTCGCGCCGCGCACCGTCGCGATGTACTTCCCGGCCAAGCAGGACATCGCCCTGTCCCGGTTCACCGACGGCGTGGCGGGCCTCAGCGCCGCGCTGCGGGACCGGCAGCCAGGCGAGACAGTCCACGAAGTCTTCGGCCGCTGGCTGCTGACCAGCCAGATCCAGCCGGAGGACCGGGAACTGCACCGGCTCGCAGTGCGCATGTTCGAGGCCAACCCCGACCTCGGCGCGCTGCGTACGGCGAGGATGGCGGCGGCCATCCGCGAGGGAGCGGCCATCATCGCGGACGAAACCGGCAGCGCTCCCGGCGCCATCGGCCCCCGGATCGCGGCCGCCGCAGCCGCCGCCATCGCGATGGAAATCGTCGACACCGAGCCGGGCACTGAGCGCGAGGAGGCCGTGGCCGCCGCGATGCGGTTCCTCGCGGGCGGGAACGCGGCCCTCTGACCGCACAGGCGCCGGGCTTGCGCGGCCTGAGCCGAGCGGCCGGTCAGCACCCGGCTGCGTATAGTGATCTGCCGTGGCTGGTGCAGACGTCGCTGGTACGGGCATCACTGCGGCTGACCGCCGCGCGAGGGCAAAGACCGGCGTCCGGGCGCTGCAGCACTGGTACCAGTGGTGGACCGGGCAATGGCGGACGACAGGCTGGTGGAATGCGGCCAACGCGCTGACGACCATCGTTCGGTACACGCAGGTCACCGGTGACCGCAGCCATTTCTGGGCGATCAACTGGTCCTTCCGGGTGGCCCCGCGCAGTCATCCGAGATTCATTAACAAGTTCTATGACGACATGGCCTGGTGGGCTCTAGCCTGGCTCGACGCCTACGACCTCACCGGCAAGGAGCGCTACGCGTCCGCCGCTCAGGTCATCTTCGAGGAGATGACTACTGGCTGGGACGACCATTGCCGCGGCGGCCTGTGGTGGAATACGGATCGCAAATACAAGAACGCGATCGCTAATGAGCTCTTCCTCTCTGTCGCCGCCCGCCTCCATAAGGCGAGCCAGCAGGATCGCGGCCCGTTCCTGGACTGGGCGCTGCGGGAATGGGACTGGTTTGCCGCCAGCGGCATGGTCGGGTCGTCTGGCCTGGTGAACGACGGGCTGACGGCCGACTGCCAGAACAACGGCCAGCCCTGCTACACCTACAACCAGGGCGTCGTCCTCGGCGGTCTGTCAGCCCTCTACGAGGTCACCAGCGATAAGGCGTATCTGCATGCGGGGGAAGCGATCGCGGATGCCGCCATCAAGAATCTGGTGACTCCCGCGGCCAGTTCCGTGCCCGGCATCCTCGTCGACCCTGGCGACGAGGCGATGGCCACAGCCCGGCGCCGTGGCGACGGCAGCCAGTTCAAGGGCATCTTTATCCGAAATCTGCACGACCTCGCCCGGCATAGCCAGCAGCCCGCCTACCGCGAGTTCATCCTCCGCAACGCCGACTCCGTCTGGGCGAACTCGAGAAATGCGAGAGATCAGTTCGGCCTGCTCTGGGCCGGACCGTTCGATATGGCTGACGCCAGCCGGCAGAGTTCAGCCGTCGATGCGCTGATTGCCGCCGCGGATCTCACGGATGCTTCAGGAACCTGACGTAGAACGCCCCGAACACCAGGACAATCCCGACGTTAGCCGCGAGGCGCGGCCAGAACTGGTGCCTGAAGAACAGGACATCCGCGCCCACGATGACAGCGATCATCGCGAGCACGTACAGCACCGAGGCCGCCTGCTTCCCCATGGTTTTGTTCTACTATGCCCGGCCGAGCGGGAGCAACCGTTGCGCGGCTATGCGGCTTCCGGCACGAGGCCGCCGCTTCCGCTCAGATCCGGCCGGGCGGTACCCAGCCGCCGCTGGAATGCCAGATCGCCAGGACAACCGTGACGATCGTAAGCCAGCGAGAGAACCTGTTACGCGGGACCTGGGCGAGTACCACCCACGGGAGCGCCGTGTACCAGGCGAAGACCCACGGCGCGGTCAGCACCCAGGCGTAGGTGAGGGCGAACGGTGCCACAATCTCGCGCGGCTGCTCCGCGGAAATGCGCTTCAGCACGAACCACGCCACGACGAACATCGCCGTGATCCACAGGATGCTGATCCCCAGCGAAAGCGTGCCCTTAGGCACGCCTAGTTCGTCGCCGATGCCGTGCACGAACCACCATGGTGACGGCAGCGTGATCCACTTCGAGCCTTCGAACAGCGGTTTCAGCGCAGCAAGACCGTAGAAGCTGTATTCGACTGCCACCGTGGCCAGGGCGGCCACCGTCATGGTGGCGATCCGCAGCCACTCGCGGCGGAGCAGCAGCGGCCAGGCCAGACCGATCGCGACGAGCGCCGCAGTGATCTTGACGCCGCAGCCGAGGCCGATGACGACGCCGATCGCGATGTCGCCCCAGCGGGTCGCTGTCCGGCGGGCTAGCTGAATCGCGACGATAGCGGCCGCTGCGACGAACGTGTCGAAGTGACCGCCGCCGACCAGCTGCTGGATAAGAACCGGGTTCGCGGTCCAGAACAGCGTGGCCCGGATCGGGTCCTTGGAGGTCTTGAGCAGCAGCAGCCCGACTCCGAGGAACGCCAGGCCGTTGAGGATCATCAGGACCCAGATCGTCGTCTCGACGCTGGACCCGCCGATCCGGGCGGCGAACCACTGGATCCACGTGGCTACCGGGCCGTAGACCGAGGCCTGGCTCTTCCACTGGAAGCCGACGACCTTCATGTAAGCCGGGTCGCCGGATGGCTTGGCGAGCCACTGCATGGAGCTGCTGAGGTAGGGGTTCCTGCCGAGAGCGGCGATCCGGCCGTAAGCGGCGTAGCTCGCTGTATCCGACGAGCCGACCGGGGTCAGGCACACCATGATCGCCACGACCCCGGTAGCGGCGAGCAGCAGGCGGCGCGGATCGGGGCGCCAGCCCTGGCTGTGTGCCCAGAGCATGCCGGCCAGTCCCAGACAGGTGCAGATGTCCCCGGTGTAGAGCAGAGTTGACGCGATCGCGTCGGGGTGCATCAGGTTCGGGAGCACCGAGAACGGAAGCTTGACGCCGAGGAGCGTCTCCGGGTTCGGCGCCGTCGCTCCGACAATCATGCCGAGCAGCAGACCGAAGGCGGAGATCGAGACCGCGACCTTGGGGTCGGACAGCCGGCTCCAGGCGAGCTTCCTGATGATGAAGCCCATGCCGCGCTCGATCGGGTTAACCCGCTCGCCGGGAGTGGCGGGGACAGCGCTGCCGGCTCGCTTGGCCGGCACTTCCGTCGCAGCCGGGCGCGACGGCTCGACGGCGATGGAGCCGTTTGATGCGGGCGGGTGTCCGTTGGCTTCGGGGGTCATGCCCTTGCTGCTTGCCTCCGCGGGAGCGCTGTGCCCATTCGACCCGTTAAGCCCGGACTCTGACGGCGTCGCCGCGCCTGGCGGGTCCGACGGGGTGCGGGACACCTGTGTCACGCGGCGCCAAACCTCCATGTCGGGCGGCTTCCCTGGTACTAAAGGCGCCTGCGCTCGTAGCACGCACCCTGAACACCGACGTCGGAGCCAGGGTAGTCCATGGCTCCGGAGTACCGGCCAGCGTAGCGGCTGCCGGATTAACGAGCAGGATATGTGACAAATACGTTAGCCCAGCCGGATAGGCCTAGCCTGAGCCTAATCCGCGGGACAACCCGCAGGCCAGCCGACCGCACCGTCTCAGCCGCGGTACGGCTGAAGCGGCGGGACGGGTCCGCTGGCATGACCGTTCTCGGCATGACCGTTCTCGGCATGACCGTTCTCGGCATGACCGTTCTCGGCAGGGCCGCCCGGTGACCGCGATCGGCGACCTGACCTGCGGGCGACAAGCATCATCGCCAGGAGGACCACAAGCCCGGCGGCCGAGACCGCCAGCCCGGTCTCCAGCCCGGGCGGCCGGTAGCTCCACGTCAGTACACCCCGGCCGGCCGGGACGTCCACGGCTTGCACGACGCCGGCGCGCTGGACGGTCAGCGCCGTGGGCGCGCCGTGCTGCGGGTGCCACGTCGCCGTCCAGCCAGGAATGGCCGCTACTGACCGGATCACGCGTAGGCCGGCCTGAGACCGGACGGCGGCGGCCGTCGGCTCATCCGCTGGCCCGCTGATGGCGGTCACCGATGCGCCGCTGACCGGGCGGCCCGCGACGGCCGCGACCGAGAGTGCCCCGCGAGCATCGTGGTTGGCGAACACGGCGAACGGGCCATCGAAGCCCGCGTATCGCCACTGCGGTTGTGTGAGCACGCCCTGGAGCTGGCCATCGGCGGCATAGGTCGCGCCACCTGCCGTCACGATGGTGGGCGTCCCGAATTGTGCTGGCTGGCCCGCCGCGCGAGCGACGACCGCGACAGCCGTCGCCGGCGCTGGCGGGCTGACCGCGAGGGTAGCCGCGCCGACTGCCCGGGCCGGGTACCAGCTTGTCGACCCGTCCGGTGCCATCAGCCCGAGCTGAACGCCAGCCGCCGCGTCCTGTCCGGCAGCTGCGTCCGGCACTTCCAGACCGGTCACCGCGACGCGGCTGCCAAGGAACCAGCTGGCGGCCTGACGCGCGGCCACGTCTCGCCGACCGCTCCCCGGCGAGACCAGAGCCGGGCTACTGCCGGCCGCCGTCACCAGGTACTGCGGCACGGTGAGCAGCTCCGACGTGTTGAGCGCGGCGAGCGTGCCGGTTGCGATCGCACTTGTCGAGAGCACATCCTGGCCCTCGCCGGTTGCCTGATGCGACCCCGTGGCCGCCGCGTACCGGCCATCGACGAGCGACGAATAGCCCTGGGCAGAAGGCGTCGCGCTGAGAACGTTGATATCGGGCGCTCCGAGGACGGCGAGCTGTCCCTCATCGAATAGCCCCGGATCGAAGATCGCATAGCGTCCCTGGTAGCCAAGCGCGGCGATCGGCCGCGTGGCAGATGGCTCCCCCGCCGCTGCCGGTCTCGCCTTCGCCTGCCTGGCCGGCTGGATCCCGGCCGGCGCGCCCGAGCTCCGGTCAATCCCGGCTGCGACCGCCACCACCGCGAACAGCGTGAAGATGATGAGGTCAGCGGCGACAAACCCGGCCAGCAGGCGCGACCACAGTTTCGGGCGTTGGCGCAGCCGTTCGCCGAAGATCACGAATCCGGCCGCCAGGACAGCGAGCAGTGCATACGGCCCGAGGCCGGGCACGAGCCTGACGCTGGCGCCGGCCGCGTCGCTGATTCCGAGCCAGCGGACCAGACCGGTCGGCTTGGTAACACCCACCGCGATCAGGGCCAGCGTCACCAGCAGCGGCAGCAGCCCAAGCCCGGTCTGCACCGCTTTCCGGGGGCGGCTGACCGCTACGCCCGCCCCGTCACTGGCCCGGCTGTTGGCACCGAACGGGTCGTCAGCCCAGTAGGCAAACAGCACGGCGAGCGCCATGTCGAGCAGGGCGAGGTTGCGGCTCTGCAGCCGCTGATTGCCGAACAGCGGTAGATGGACGAGCAGATGCCCGATCGGAGTCTTGCCGCCGAGCGCGCACAGGATTCCGACCAGCGCGATGACATGCCACACAAGCCACTCAGGAGGCCGTGCTCGCAGGCTCAGGCGCCCAAGCAGCACTGCGGCCGCCACCAGCGGCAGCATGCCGACATAGCTGGTCACCTCGGCCAGGTTGTAGTTGCCGAGGAACGCCGGCTGGCCGAACGAGCCCGAGCCGCCCAGCACGTCCGGCACGAACAGCATCAGCAGCCACTTCACCGGCAGCGAGCCCGAGGTGTACAGCGCCCACGAGCTTGCCGCGCGCTGGGAGGTGCTGACGGCGGCAAGTCCCGGCAGGAGCTGCACGGCGCCGAGGCAGACCCCGACCCCGAACCCGGCGAGAATCGCGAGGAGCGCCGGACCGCACCTGCGGCCCTGGCGCGCGAGCCGCCAGGCAGCGTAGATGAGGACGATCACGCAGGCGTCGTCGATCGCGCGCGGCTCGCCCGCCAGGATCGTCAGACCGAACGCCGCCGCCAGCACGGACACCCAGCGCAGCCTGGACGCGCGGCTGCGGTCCTCGGTAAGCCTGAACACCGCCAGCAGCTCAACCGGCACCCAGCTCAGGCCCGCCACCAGCCCGATGTGACCTACCTGGGCGGGCATGGACCCGGCGAAGGCAAAGGTGAGGGCCCCGAGAAAGCTGGCGAAACTCCCGAGCCGCTGTGCCCGCAGGAACCAGAACATGCCGAGGCCGGCGACCACATAGGTGACGATCAGGTTGATCGCCCACGCGGCGGTGCCGGGCAGGACCGCGAAGAGCAGGGTCAGCGGGTAGGCGGCGCCGCCATTCCAGTCGGCCAGCAGCGGTGCCCCGCCCCAGATGTACGGGTCGTACACAGGCAGGTGGCCGGCCGAAATCTGGCGCCCGGCGAGCACGCGCAGCGGGTAGTTCTGCAGCAGATCGTCGCCGGGAACGACGGAGTGCCCGAGGAGAGCCGGAAGGCCGAAGACCAGGATCGGAAGCAAGACCAGGATCGCGATCGGCAGCGCGTCGCCCTGCCGCCACCGGGGGACCTGCGTGCGAGCGCCGGGGGAGGTCGCTATGCCGGGCTCTACTTCGGTCCGGTTGCGTACGCGAGCGCGGGTGTTATCAGAGGTCGGGAATCCCGGCAAGCTTCCTCACTCAACCCACCACGATCATCTCTGCTGTCGCTCGCTTGGTTCCCGCCCGTGCAGTGAGCCAGTCGGGATGGCGGGACTCGAACCCGCGACCTTGCGCGCCCAGTCACCTGCGCCTGGCAGCGAACCGCAGCCAGGCGCTACCTGACATCACGTCTACCTGGGAAGACGAAGGCTAGGCATCGCCCGGTATGGCGAGTCTACTGGCTGGGCCGACTCGGACTCCGGTCGCCACTCCAGCCAGCGGTGTCGGCTGCGGCTATGCCGCCCTCGGCTAAGGGCGTCAGGCGCGTATCAGGGCCCCTAGTAGGGCGTCAATCCGCACCTCACGCCCAAACGGTGAGCCTGCGGATCACGGCAGCCATGAACGATTTGTATCATTGGCCCGGTTTCACCCCAGGCGGATCTCCTTCGGCGGCTCCGGCGTAGTGCATGAAATGCCGTCTGCTGCTGCCCTTACTGCACCAGACGGCATTCCACGCGGTTAAGGCCGAGCCGCAAACCCGACAGCCACCGGCATCGGCCGCGCGGTCAGGCCAAGCCGCACACCCGAGCCCGAGGCCCGCCGCCCAGCCATGCGCCTGCCAGAGCGCGCCACGCTGGCGAAAAGCGCCTCGCCTAGCTCGAGCCAGCCAGACACGCGGCTGCAGACGGCCAGGGTGAGCCCGACATCCCACCTGCGGCGTCCGACCTGGCCGCAGTACCGCAATCGCGATCCCCGGCGGCCGGGATCGCCGTGGATTGCCTGACTCTGGCACCTGCCGGCCACGCCCGATATCACGACCTGCCCGGCTCGTGCCGCGCTCGTCCGCTAGCCGAAACATGAACGTCACGTTCCTGTAACGGTGACGTTGGCCCCTTGTGGCTGGCTCACAAGCCGATCTAATCTGCTCAAGGTTGCTGTGGTAAGCGCTTTCCAACCGACCCCCTCAGGACATGTCCTCAGGGGTTTACGACTCCCGGCAGAGTAAGCGCTTACCCTCCGCATACCGGACCGAGACATCGCAGGAGTGCCCATCGCGCCCCTGCGGTCCGAGAGAGAGATCGGCGGTAACGCGACGTGACTGCACCTGCTGGCACTGCGCCAGCCCGGCCGCCGACGATCTATGACGTGGCCCGGGTTGCCGGGGTGTCGATCGCATCCGTGTCGCGGGTGCTCAACGGGCAGGGCAATCCGAAGGCGGACACGCGGGAGCGCGTCCAGCAGGCCGTCGCCGAGCTTGGCTTCGTTCCGGACGGTGCGGCGCGAGCGCTAAGCGCCCGGCTGAAGGAAGTCGTCGGCGTCGTGGTCAGGCGGCCGAAGTGGCACGAGGCCAGCATGTTCGCCGCCGAGGACGAGAACCTCCAGTTCCCGGACATGATCAACCGCGGCATGGAGATCGTTGCCCAGCGATACGGCTTCGACCTTCTGATCAGATCCGTCGACCTCGCCGAGCCGGACGCGCGGCGGCACATCTTCGCCCTGGCCCGCAAGAGCGATGGCCTGATCCTGCATGACCGGGTCCTCTCCCCCGAGCAGCTCGACGAGCTCGCCCTGCAGGTGCCGATCGTGACCCTCGCGGGCCAGCCGACTGAGAACACGGCGAATGTGCACGGCGACAACGAAGGCGGAATGCGCGAGCTAGCCCGCCACCTGATCGAGGATCACGGGTACCGGACGATCGCCTATCTCGACGGGCACGAGGGCAGCCCGGACAGCCTGGTCCGCGGCGCGGCGCTGGCCGAGGTGGCGGCCGCTGCCGGCGCGATGCTGCTGACCGGCGAGGACTGGCGTGGCGGGTACCAGGCGGCCGGGGGCTCGCAGGTCATCCAGCGGCTGATCGCCGCCGGTGCCGAGATGCCGCGGGCGATCGTGTGCGCGAACGACCAGTCCGCCATCGGCGTTCTGCACGCGCTCATCAGGAACGGCTTCGCTGTCCCCGGCGACGTGGCCGTCACCGGATTCGACGACATTCCAGTCGCCCGGCACCTGCGGCCGCAGCTCACCACGATCCGGCAGTCCATCCAGGATCTCGGCGCGACGGCGTTCGAGACGCTGCACTCGATGATCGGCCGCGGACCGAGCGCACCCGGCAGCGCGCGCGGTCGTGACATTGCGCTGCCGACCACGCTGGTCCGCCGGGAGAGCTGCGGCTGCGAGCCGGAGCCCATCCGTCCGGCGGACGCATCGGGACGGAGGGACTGACCATGGCGACCATCGCCCGGAGGATCGCCGTCTACGTCGTGACCGCCATCGTCGCGATCACCCTTGACTTCTTCATCCCGCGGATCATCCCCGGCAACCCGGTTGACGCCGTGCTGTCCAAGATGCAGGGCGTGGTTGTCACGAAGGCCACCATCAAGTCGCTTGACCTGCAGTTCGGGGTCGGCACCAACGCGAGCCTCTGGTCGCAGTACACGCATTTCTGGGCCAACCTGCTCAGCGGCAACCTCGGCATCTCGACCAGCAATGGCTTCGAGCCCGTCACGCAGGTGATCCGCAGCGCACTTCCGTACACGCTCGGGCTTGTCGGCGTGGCCACCGTGATCAGCTTCGTCCTTGGCACCGCGATCGGCGCGCTGGTCGGCTGGCGGCGCGGCGGCTGGCTGGACAACCTGCTGCCGGCTGCGACGTTCTTCCAGGCCGCACCGTATTTTTTCCTGGCGTTCCTGGCGCTCGACCTGTTCTCGACCAAGCTCGGCTGGTTCCCGTCCGGCGGCGCTCACCAGAACCTCGACTTCCCCGGCTGGAACGGGACGTACATCAATGACGTCCTTGATCACGCCATCCTGCCCGCCATCACC
>Ga0335074_10005641_pt1 | contig 17315 bp, 11 predicted proteins | sample Lox_Sample_23_FD_206715 | JGI IMG/M metagenome (GOLD analysis project Ga0335074, IMG submission 206715) | Soil microbial communities from Loxahatchee National Wildlife Refuge, Florida, United States - Lox_Sample_2.3 | ecosystem: Environmental > Terrestrial > Soil > Wetlands | place: USA... | reverse complement strand
GTTCATGATTTATCGGCTTCGGACCAACGCTGGTCTTAGCCAACGTGCGTTAGCGAAGGCGGTCGGTACGACCGCCTCAGTGATCTGCCGGCTGGAAGATGCCGATTATGAGGGGCAGTCGCTGGGGATGTTAAGGCGCATCGCGGCTGCGCTCCGCAAGCGAGTCGAAGTTCGGTTTTTGCCGGTGAAGAGCACAAAGCGGCGAAGAGAACGGCGGGTACCGTAGGAGGCCGGCCACAAGAAACGATGGTTCGCGCTGGCTCGGCCGGACAAATGGTATCGGCGCACTGAGCCTGCTCCAACACCAACAGATTTTCTTAACCTAAAAGCTTGGAACGCGGGAGTGTGTCTTGCCCACAACGAATAAGTTCGGATGGGACACAGTCAAACCGTCGGTGCTGCCAGTTGTCGCGCATTCGGCGCGCACGGCGGTCGCTTCGCTATTGACGGCGGGGTTGTTCGGGATGCCGGAGGTGTACTGTGCGCCGATCACCACACTGGTCGTTACGCAGTCATCGTTGGGAACGGCGCTGGGGGCCGCAGCCGGCGCGATTGTGGCGAGTAATTTCGGACGAACCTGCTGGTCGTCGGTGTAGCGGTGTTCATCCTACGGCTGTTGACCGCCGCGATCCGCCCGGATCGAAGCGCATAATCGGTTCGCCGGTATTACGCTGGCGATTGTGCTGCTGGTGCCGACGACTCCTCCGTCACGGACCGCCATCCATCGGTTTGTCGAGGTGGTTATTGGGATCGTGGTGGCGCTGATATTAACAGTGGTGTGGCCGGAGAAGGAAGCCCTTGGAAGTTAGGGGCAGGCCACCAAAAAACGATGGCCTGCCCTACGCTACCGAGTTAACGAATAACTACGCGGTGCGCATGGCTTCCGACTTATCGCCGGAGATAGCTGCTTGCGCCGCCGCCAGCCGGGCGATGGGTACGCGATAGGGCGAGCAACTTACATAGTTCATGCCCACGCGATAGCAGAACTGCACCGAGCTAGGCTCGCCGCCGTGCTCGCCGCAGATGCCGATCTCCAGGTTTGGACGGGTCTGCCGGCCAAGCTTGATGCACATCTCCATCAACTTGCCCACACCCTGCTGATCGAGCACCGCGAACGGATCGTGCTTGAAGATCTTGGCCTTCTCGTACTCCTTCTGGAACTTGGTGTAGTCGTCGCGCGAGAGGCCCATGGTGGTCTGCGTCAGATCGTTGGTGCCGAAACTGAAGAAATCCGCTTCCTTAGCCACTAAGTCCGCGGTAAGCGCGGCGCGCGGAATCTCGATCATGCAACCGACTGTGTACTCGAAATCCGGCATGCCAGCCTTGCCCAGCACCTCTTCGGCGACCTTCACCACCACCGTTTTCTGGTTCTGCAACTCTTCGACGGAGCCGATCAGCGGAATCTCGATTTGCGGAATCGCCTTAATGCCCTTCTTGCTTACCTGCACGGCCGCTTCGAAAACGGCGCGCGCCTGCATCTCGGTGATCTCGGGATAAATGATGCCCAGGCGGCAGCCGCGCAACCCCAGCATGGGGTTGAACTCATGCAGTTGCCCGACGCGCTCCAGCAGTTCGGTCAGAATCTTTTTCAGATCCTTCACCGTCGCGCCGAAACGCTCGTAGCGGGCAGCCATTTCGCGCTTGGCCTTGATATCGGCCGCGGGCAGCTTAGCCAGTTCCACCATCAATTGTTCGCGCTTGGGCAGAAACTCGTGCAGCGGCGGATCGAGCGTGCGGATCAGCACCGGGAATCCATCCATGGCTTCGAAAAGGCCCGCGAAATCCCTGCGCTGCATGGGCAGCAGCTTGGCCAGCGCTTTGCGGCGATTCTTTTCATCCTTGGCCAGAATCATAGCCTGCATGTGCGCGATGCGATCCTCCGCGAAGAACATGTGCTCGGTGCGGCATAGGCCGATGCCTTCCGCGCCGAATTTGCGGGCGGCCTTTGCATCGCGCGGGATATCGGCATTGGCGCGCACGCCGAATTTGCCGCGGAATTCGTCCGCCCAGTTCATGAATTCGGCCAGAACGCCGGATGTAGGATCGGCATCCAGCGTGTTGGCTTGGCCGGCGAAAACTTCGCCCGTCGAGCCATCGAGCGACAGCCAGTCGCCTTCTTTAAGGGTGGTCTTCTTACCGTTGACCGCGACATTCATCTCCTTGCCGCGCTCATTCACTTCGATGGCGCCCGCGCCGGCCACGCAGGGCGTACCCATGCCGCGGCAGACCACGGCCGCGTGGCTGGTCATGCCGCCGCGCGCCGTCAGAATGCCCTTGGCCACTTCCATGCCATGAATGTCGTCGGGTACGGTCTCGGCGCGCACCAGCACAACCGGACCGTCCTTGGACTTCTCCACCGCATCATTCGCCGTAAAAACCACCCGTCCGACCGCCGCGCCCGGAGACGCCGGCAATCCGCTGGCGATTTGCGAAAGCGATTTCTTGGCTTTCGGATCGAGCACCGGATGCAGAAGCTGATCGAGCTGCTGCGGATCGACGCGCTGTACGGCTTCAGCCTTGCTGATCAGGCTTTCGTGCACCATGTCCACCGCGATGCGTACCGCCGCCGGACCAGTGCGCTTGCCATTGCGCGTTTGCAGCATGTAGAGCTTGCCTTCCTGAATGGTAAACTCGAAATCCTGCACGTCGCGGTAATGCTTTTCAAGATTGCTGGTGATCTCGTGGAGCTGATGATAAGCCTCGGGCATCAGCGATTCGAGGGTCGTGATGGGTTGCGGCGTGCGGATGCCGGCCACCACGTCTTCGCCCTGCGCGTTCACCAGGAACTCGCCGTAGAATACCTTTTCGCCCGTAGACGGATTGCGGGTGAAGCCCACGCCGGTGGCGGACGTATCGCCCATGTTGCCGAACACCATGGCTTGCACATTTACCGCGGTACCCAGATCGTCGGGGATGTTGTTCATGCGGCGATAGTGCTTCGCCCGGTCGTTGAACCAGGAACGGAACACGGCGTCGCGCGCCATAGCGAGTTGCTGGATGGCCTCCTGCGGAAACGGGTTGCCGGTCTTTTTCTGGACGAGCTGCTTGTAACCCGCAATAACGGCCTGCAAGTCTTCGGCGGTGAGATCGGTATCGAACTTGGCTTTCACTTTCTTCTTGCGCGCATCGAATACCTGATCGAAATCGTGCTTGTCGATATCCAGCACCACGTTGCCGAACATCTGGATGAAACGGCGGTAGCAATCGTAAGCGAAGCGCGGATTGCCGCTCTTTTTTTCGAGCGCCAGCACGGTCTTGTCGTTCAAGCCGAGGTTGAGCACGGTATCCATCATGCCGGGCATGGAGAATTTCGCGCCCGACCGCACGCTGACCAGCAGCGGATTCTGCTCGTCGCCCAGCGTCTGCCTCATTTGCTGTTGCAGCTTTTCGAGTGCCTGCAGCATGTCTTTGTGGATCTCTTCCGGAACCTGGTTGCCGTTCTGGAAGTAGATATTGCAGACCTCGGTTGAGATGGTGAAGCCGGGCGGCACCGGCAGATTCGCACGGCACATTTCAGCCAGCCCGGCGCCTTTGCCGCCGAGCGTTTCTTTCATCGTTCCGTCGCCATCGGCCCCTCCGGGACCGAATTGATATACGTGTTTTTTCATAAATCGTTCTCCTTATGAGTTCGTGATAATCTCCGAAAAATCGGCAAACGAGCGAAATTGTTCCAGTAAATTGTGGAGCATGGCCAGGCGATTGGCGCGTACGGCGGGATCGGGCGCGTTCACCAGGACTTTATCGAAAAACAGATCCACTTTGGGGCGCAGGGCTTGCATCACCGTTTCAATTGGTTGCTCCTTTGTGCGATTTATCTCATCGGATAATTCGCTTTCGGGACCTGATTCGAGCAGCGCGGGGTTGAAGGGGCCGCCCTCAAAGCCAGCTTGGCGCAGGATGTTCTTGATGCGTTTGAAGCTGGCGGCAAGAGGCTCGAAATCGGGCGTGGGGCGGATTTTTTTGAGGCGCAGCAGGCGGGTGTGCAGTTCGGGTAGATCGCTCCAGCTTGCGGCCATGGCCGCGTTGACTTCGTCGTAGCGGAAACCGCGCACCTCGCGGAAGTAGAATTTGACGCGGTCGGCGAAGAAGTCGGCCAGTTCTCCGTCGCAGGCGATGGGGAGGCTCAGATCTGCTTCCACCATGATCTTCACCACGCCTTGTGCGGCGCGCCGCAGGGCGAACGGATCGCGCGAACCGGTGGGGATCAGACCGACGCGGAAGCAGCCGCGCAGCGTATCTAGCTTGTCGGCAATGGACACGAGTTGGCCGGCGCGGCTGCGGGGGATGGAATCCTCCATGCTTTCAGGCTTGTAATGGTCGTAGATGGCCTGCCAAACCTCAATGGGCTCATTTTGCAATTTCGCGTAGAGTCCGCCAACCACGCCTTGCAACTCCGTAAACTCCTTCACCATCTCGGTGGTGAGATCGCACTTCGCAAGTAGCGCGGCCCGTTGCGCGTGTCGGTCACCGCCGAGCTCCTTTACCAGTTCCACGACGCGATTGGTCTTTTCCAGATAGGACCCCAGCTTCGCCTGGAAAGTTACGTGGGCGAGATCTTCCACGCGATCGGCGAGCCTCTTCTTCTGATCCGTTTGCCAGAAGAAGCGGGCGTCATTAAATCGCGCACGCAGGACGCGTTCGTTACCGCGTTTGACGAGGCCTTCGGGATCGGCACTGGTATTCATTACGGCAACGAACCAAGGCGCGAGATGGCCGGCTTCGTCCAGCACGGAGAAGTAGCGCTGATGATGGCGCATCACCGTGATCAACACTTCTTCGGGTAATTCGAGAAATTGCGGATCGAATTCGCCCAGAATAGGCGTCGGATATTCGGCTAGGTAGACCAGCGTTTCGAGCAACGCAGGGTCATCCTTGACGCGCAGATTGCTGATGCCATCGATGATTCGCGCGCGCCGATCGGCAGCAGATACGATAACGAAGTTATCGCGGAGAATTTGTTCGTACGTCGAGGTGGTGACAGCGGCCCGAGCGCCGAGCCGGCGATGACCATAGGTTACGTTGCCGGATTTCACGCCGGCTATCTCGAAGGGGATCACATCGTTGCCTAGCAGCGCGACCAGCCAGCGGATTGGGCGAATAAACCGCGGGCCGTTCTTGCCGGTCCAATACATCGTCTTCGGAAACGCAATCTTCAGGATAATGCCTGGCAGCGATTCGGCCAGCACGTCGATCATGCGGCGGCCCGGCGTTTTGCGGAGATAAGTGTAGTATTCGCCCTCGATCGCGAGATCCGCCGGCGTGACTCCTTGCTTGCGCGCGAATCCCTCGACGGCCTTCTCCGGCGCGCCCTTGCGCGGACCGGTGACGCGCTCTGCGGTGTCTGGCAACCGCTCTACCAAGCCGTCCGCGCGCGCGACCAGACGGCGCGGCGTAGCATCCATGCAGGCCGCGATACCCAATCCATCGAGTTGAGCTTTCAGGCTCTCCAGCGCGGGCTCAATCATCCAATCCGGAATCTCTTCCGTGCCGATCTCCAGCAAGAACGGCAGACTCATGGCGCTGTCTCCTGCTGATCGGCCCACGCCTGCGCTACGCCCACGGCCAGTTTACGCACACGCTGGATCACGCCCACCCGCTCGGTGACGCTGATGGCGCCGCGCGCGTCCAGCGTATTAAACAGGTTCGAGCATTTGAGCACTTGATCGTAAGCCGGCAGCAGCGGAAATCGCGCCTTCTGGACCGCATCTTCGGTCTTCTTCGGATACGCCGCCAGCAGCCGCGCGGCTTCGCCTTCATGCAGATCGAACAGCTTCCACAGCGTCGGCACGTCCGCCATCTCGAAGTTGTAAACCGAAAACTGCAATTCGTCCGCGAAGCGCACATCCCCGTAAGTGAAGCCGGGCGCCCACTCGATTTCGTAGACGCTGTCCTTTACTTGCAGAAACGCGGCCAGGCGTTCGAGCCCGTAAGTCAATTCCGCGGGCACTACATCGAGATCGATGCCGCCGCACTGTTGGAAGTAAGTGAATTGGGTGATCTCGAGGCCGTCCAGCATCACCTGCCAGCCGATGCCCCAGGCGCCCAGCGTGGGCGCTTCCCAGTTATCTTCCTCAAACTTGATATCGTGCTTGGTGAGATCGATGCCGATGGCTTCCAGGCTGCCGAGATATTGTTCGATGACGTCATCGGGCGAAGGCTTCAGAATCACTTGCAACTGCGAGTGCTTATAGAGGCGGTTGGGATTTTCGCCGTAACGCCCGTCAGCGGGCCGGCGGCTGGGCTGCACATACGCCACGCGATAGGGCTTCGGACCGAGCACGCGCAGAAAAGTTTCCGGGCACATGGTGCCGGCGCCCACTTCCACATCGTAAGGCTCTTGAATGATCGCGCCGCGGTCGGCCCAATACTGCTTGAGCTTGAAAATGATCTGTTGAAAAGACAACATGGTCTATTCGGCTTCGAGCACGGCGGGCGTAAGGAGCTTGCGTTCGATATGCCGCTCGATCTGTTGCACCAGGAAGTGGCGCAAATCGGCGCAAATTTCCCGCGGCCAGTCCGCCGGGCCGATCTGCGCCACCGGCTTACGCAACATCTGTTCCGCCATCGCTCGCGATTCCCCACTCAATTCCCAATTGCCCGCGCCCTCCGTGCGGCGGCATTCGAAGCACATCAAACCGTCGCGGCCGCCCGTGAAAAACGCCCGCGCGCGGGTTTCGCCATCGGCCAGCAAGCTGCCGCAGCCGAGGCAGACATGCAGATCGGGCAGGAAACCCGAGAGCCGCACGGCCCACAAGCTGAAGTACGTCACGGCGCGCCAGATGCTCGCGGCGCCGTTCGCGCTGGTCCGCATGTCTTCCAGCACGGCAGCCAGCAGGCGGAAAAACTTCTCGTTCGGCTCGCCCGCCGGCAGTAACTGATCCGTAACTTCCGCGAAATAATCCAGTGCCACCGCCGCCCGGTAATCCGACAGCAGGCGAAACTGCGAAACCAGCAGCTCGCAGGAATCCAGATTGACCAACTCCCTGTTTTCGCGCTGGAAATAGGACATGCGCACTTGCGAGAGCCGTTCCAAACCGGCGCCGAACGGGCTTTTCGGACGACGTGCCCGCCGCGCCACGCCGCGCAGCTTACCCTGGTCGCGAGTCAGGAAGCTGACGACGAGGTCAGCTTCCTTGAAAGGGTAACTGCGGAGCACGAAGGCTTCGCTCACTCGAGCCGGCACATGTGGAAATTTAAGAGTAACACATGGTGCTTGGGGACTAGGGAGTGGCCGACCAAGTCGGGGTGGGACAGGCCATCGTTTCGGGTGGCCTGTCGTTCGCAAACGCGCGCAGACGACACAAAACGATCGGGCGCCCCGCGGTGCCAGGTCACAGGTTGTTCCAGCCGGATTCACCCGGAGCGGGCCATCCCTGTCATCGGTGCGCGACCCGTCCCGTGCGCGGCGTGGACGAGGAATTCATGAGCGTAGACGTGCCGTGCGCCTGCCCATGGCACACCAGATTGCATGTATTCTTGGCGCGGTTGTAAGAGATGGGTGTCGGTCCATTAGGCGCCACCACGTTGGCGTCGAAGTTCACCAATCGCTCTCCTGAAATCGATGGCGAAAAGCTGCCCATGCCATGCGCGGTATGGCAGACGGAGCAGGAGAATCCCGCGTTGATGTGCAGCGAATGTGCGTTGAAGCTCGAATTGCTCATCACCAGTTTCAGATTGTGGCACTTGCCGCACAGTGCGTACGGACCCGCCACGCTCAGGTCCGGGTTGGGAAAAGGATTCACGATCGGCAGTCCGGGCCGCGGCGCCTGGCTCATTTCATAGCGCCGCTCCAGGATGTGGGTGTACTTCGAGCCGTGCGGACCGTTGGGACCCGGGCCGCCAAACTCGCGATTGTCGTCGCTATTATGGCAGTCAGTGCAGAAGATCCGCACGCCCATGGCGCGGCCCTGGGTCACTCCATCGAGATTCAGCATGTAAGGCAACAAGCTCGGCTGGGCGAAAGGGCTGCTGCTATCGTGGGTCACCGGATGGCTGGATGACGAAGTCTGCGCGAATTGCGGAATCACATTCAGCGGATTGCCCGCCGAGACGGCCCGCACCGGCAGATATCCGAAGACCTTGTTGGCTACCTCTCCGGTGCTGGCGCCGTGGCAGCGCAGGCAGTTTTCATATTGATTCACGGCCGCGGGCTGGACCGGAGTTACTCCGTCGGACGCGCTGATGCCCGCTACATTAGCTTGCGAAACGCGGATGAGCGGCGGAGCGGTGAACGCCGCCACTTTGCTGGCGGAATGCGCATTGTGGCAATCGGCGCAAGTGGCGTGCCGGTTATCGTTGAGCAGTATGCTTTCGCCGGCTTGATGCTGATTGCTGGCCGAAGGGAAGGGATGCCCGATCTTGGCGAACTCCGCGCCCACGTTAGGGATGGCGGGCGAAATATTCGAGCCGCCGCTGTGGCATAGCAGGCAATCCTGCTCGTTGGGCTCACGCAGTAACTCGGCCGCTCCCGGAGCATTATGCACCTGATGGCACGAAATGCAAGCGTTCTGCCCGACAGTTGAATAATCGCCCACCGGCGCCGACGCTGCGTTGCGCACCGTATTGGTGGCCACCGCATGCGCGGCCGTTTCCCACAACGACAGCGGGTTGGTTTTGCCGGTAGATACCCGTTTGGGATCGTGACAGGCCAGGCAAAGCTGACCGTTGATGTTATTCAGCACCAGGAAATTCTGCGAGATCTTGTCTGTCGCTTGCACGTGCGGATTATGGCAAGTAGAGCATTCGATGTTTCCGTTGGTCAGTTGCACGGCGCCCGTCTTATCCTGCGTCTTACCCGAAGTAGTCAGCGATAGCGCCAAGTCCGGCGAATCCTTCAGCGGCAAAGCTAGGTCGATGGGATGGGATTGCTGCAGGTTACGGCCAAATACATCGGCGGACTTCATCTGGCCGGAAGTAGGAATAGTTCCATAGGCTTGCGTCTGTCCCGGCGCGACGGTGCCGTCGTGGCAACTTAGGCAAAGAATGCTATCGCTGGGAAGCGCGGGCTGAGTGTCTGTCTCTTTGTATGTCGAGCTGGTATAAAGAGTATAAACCTGCTTCGACAGCTTCTGATTCCACAGCGGCGTGGACCCACCCACGCCATTGTGAGGCGCATGGCAGTAGCGGCACGATCCGGGTAACCCGCCGGTAACAGGGCCGCCGCCGCCGGCCAGGTTATGCACGCCGATCACGTCCATGCTCTGGGCACAGAGTGCCGCGGCGCAGAAGACGCCAAGAGCAACTCTCACCGCGCGCCCCCATAATAATGAAACACCTGGATGCGCTTGTGATAACCATCCACGACCAGGATTCGCCCGGATGAGTCAATCGACAAGCCGCCGGGCAATTCGAAATCTCCAATGCCGGCTTGCTTGCCGAAATAATACAGCAAGTGATCCTGGCGATCGAATACTACTACAACGTTTTGGAAAGCATCGGCTACATAGACATGTCCTTCCGCATCGATGCCCAAGCCTTTCGGACGGTATAAGAGCGCATTGTCACCGGCGCCGCCGAGGGTATAGCGGAAAGCGCCGGCGCGGTCGAAGACCTGCACGCGGAAGTTCATGGCATCCACCACAAACAGATCGGGACCGTCCAGACGCAGTTCCGTGGGGAAGTTAAATTCGCCGTTTCGCTGGCCGGCTTTGCCGATGCTCGCCAACACCACACCCTGCATATCCAGCACGTACACTTTGTTTCGCCAGGTATCGCTCACATAGATACGCCCGGCGGCCGAATCCACGGCGATTCCGGTGGGCCGCTTGAAAATTCCCTCACCGCCGCGCAGGCTGCCGATGGTGCGCCGGAACTTGCCGTCCGGACTAAATTCGAAAATCATGCCGGCTTCGGAATCGGTGACATAGATGTTGTCCTGCTGATCGACAGCCACGCATTGCGGGGAACGCATGGCAACCTCGGCGTCATAGCGCGACAGGAACTTATACTTCTGTTGCGCGAAATCGAGGATGTGGACGCCGTAAGAGCCGGGATCGGTCACAATAATGCGTCCTTTCGAATCCTCGGCCACGCTGTAAGGGCGTACCAGATTGCGATACTCCGGCTCGCCCGCCACGGCGTCTTTGATTTTGGTCCAGAATCCGCGCTTGGTTTTGACTTCGCGTGCCGAGCTGAAGTTGCGCTCGAAAGCCAGGCGCCGTCCGCCATCCATCAGCAGTTCGGGGGGGGCGACGGCAGGAGTTTTCGGCAAAGACTTACCGGCGGCGATGCCGGCGAGCAGCATGGCGAGAGCAATTGTGGGGCAGGTCCGTGGCCTGCGCGGGGCCCTCGGCCCCGCCAATGGCTTATTTAAAAGAAGCTGAACCATCGCGATATACCGACGTAAAAGGATCCCAGCATGCTTTGCGGCACGCCCGTTGACCCAAAACCCTGCACCAGTCGCGCATAACCGGCCTGGAGAAATGTCTTCCGGATTCTATACACCAGGGTCGCGGTCACTTGCGAGGTATTGTTATACGAATTTACCGATGACTCCGAAGTATTACTAATTGCCTCCGAATACGAAGCCGATAGCGAAAGCCCGCGGATCGGCGTGCCGCCGACGCCAAACGAGTAAGCATGACCGCCGTAAAGAACCACTCCGGTAGGGGTTACTACCGGAAGCGGAACGGGAGTCGCGACCAAACCCGAGCTGGTCAGGATCGCGTTGCCGCTCGAGCGGGAATACGTGGCCGTGCCTGTGATCCATCGATAAAGGAGCGACGTGGAATAACTTTCGCTAAGACTGGTGGTGCCCTGCTGGTCGGCCAATCCCGCTTTCGTGCCGCCGGCGGTGGCGCTCCAAATCATGCGGCGCGGCAGCCTCCGGCCGATGGTGCCCGAGTAGCCCATGCTGTTGGTCAGGTAAGAGGCTAATAAGGTTTGCTGATCCTGCGCGTAATTCGCCAGTCCCGAGAACGTCCAAACGCCGATTGTTCGGGTGTAATTCGCCGATCCTATCAGGCCAAAACGGCTGGAATCGTCCGTGCTGATGGAACTACGCACCACTCCCAGGGTCGCGTTGAAATTTCCGTGCAGCAGCAAATTGCTGTAAGTCGCCGTGCTGGTAAGGGCATCGGAATCGATGGCTTGGCCGTCGAAGTATTGTTCCTGGCGCTGATCGTTCACATTAAACGTCATGTGAATGGCGGGCACCAGATAAGTGGCAAAAGCCGTCAGGTTGAGAGCGTGTGTCGAAGCGGACGGCGTATTCTCCGACGCGATGCCACCAGTGGCGGCGATGGCTTGATACAGCTCACCGGTCAAATTGTCTGCGTATTGTCCGTTCGCGCCAAAGGCGAAGCCGGGCAGAGGATTGAAGATCAGGCCTGAATAGACCGTATCCAGATCTCCCTTGTACTGGCTGTCCGTGCTGTTGTAATCGAGGTCGGTCCGGATGGCGTTAGCCGTGAAGCTTCCTTGCCAGGGAAGCCGATGGCTCAAGCCAAAGCTATAAGAAGTGGTGTCTGAGTCTGTCGTTTCCGCGGCTTCATCCGCGAACAGTTGCGGAAGCTGCGAATTCGAAAGGGAGTAATGATATCCGCCGCTCAGTGCAAACCCCAGCACCGAGTAGCTGGCATTGGCGACGAATGATCGAAAGTCGGACGTGCTGTTAGTATCCGCGCCGTAAATTGAATAGGTATTCAGGCCCTGCTGGTATCCCACGGACAATACCGGTGCATTGGGAACATGTTCGCTCCAGCCGATGTTAAACACCTGGGAATCGCCATGGCTGGTGTAATTCCCTACGCCGGGCACGTTGAAGTTACCTTCGCCATTGTAAATGTCGGCGAAGCCTATGGTGCCCGGAAAATTGCTGCCTCCGAAGATGGACGCGCTGGCATTCACGCCGCTGGCGTCGGTGATGGATTGAAAATCGGAATTGGTGCGGGACTGGTTATAGAAGGGGTCGATATCGAAGGAGAAGAAGTTTGGATTGTAATAAGAACCGGTCAAAGAAGCCGCGCCGCCCCCCGTCAGGCCATGATCGGAAGCTGTCAGGTTGCCGTAGTCCGCGGTATAGCCTCCCGAGAGAGTGCCGGTCAAGTCTGTGCTAAGATCTCCTAACTTGAATTGCGCTTTGGAAACGGGCGTCAGGACCGCTAGTAGGATGCAACCCGCGACTGTCGATAACTTATGCACAGCGGCATAACTCTTCCCGCACAACCGCGGGCTAGAGTTCCTCTATCCTTGCCTGGGCTCGTAGCCTCTTATCGAGCGCCGAACGGATCTGCTCGGTCTTGCCCTTTTCCAGTTGTTTGCGAAGTGCGTCCTTCACTTCGTCGAATTTTTTCATCCCGGCGGGCGTGTGCCGGTTCAGGCGCACGATGGTAAACATCCGGTCCACTTGAATGATTCCGCTGATCTGCCCAGGCTGCATGGCCTGGATGGCTTTCAATATGGGCACGGGCAGTTTGGCTACATCCAGCGCGCGATGATCGCCCATCATTACCCGGTAGTCGTCTTCCGAAATCCTTTCCGCCAGCAGCCCGAACTGTTCGTAAGTCTTGGTGGCCCGCGCCTGCTGCAACGCTTTGCCCGCGCGGCGGTAGGCTTCATCCATCTGCTCTTTGGTGGCATTCTGCGGGGGAAGCATGGAAATGGTCTGCACCGAATACGATTCCGGAGTCAAAAACATGGTGGAATTCCGGTCGTAATAAGCCTTGGCTTCGGCCGCGGAAACCGCCGCTTTGCCGGTGATCTCCACTTGCATGATTTCGTCAATCAGCAGAAGGCGCCGGATTCTGGCGCGCGCCTGTTCCGCCGATCCGTTGGCTTCGCTTTGTAAAAAACGTTTGTAGTCTTCCGGCCGCGCGAATTCTTTGCGGAAATCCGCCCACGCCTGGTTCAACTTCGCGTCCGGCACCGTCATCTTGCGGCGCATCGCTTCTTGATACAGCAGCTCATCGAACTCGATCATCCGCATCGCGCCCTTGCGAATATTCGGCTCCATCGCCTTGGGAAATTGGCCGCCGTGCTGCGCGGCATATGGAAAAATGGCCAGCATCTCGCGGCGCAGGTCGTGATCGGTAAGCACCACGCCGTTCACGCGCGCCACCGGTCTGGCCGGAGGTGGAGGCAGGTTTGCTGCCGCGGTCATCGCCGGAGTCGCGGAAACCGCCAGAGCGTAGATCAAGAATCGGTTGGTCATAGAAAAATTAGGGAAAAGAGGGGGGGAAATCCCCCCTCCATTCGGCCTCGACTTACCTTTGTGTTTTATGCGAGCTCGGAGACTTCGGACCCGCAACGCTGGTGCCGATATAGCTCAGGCCTGTCGTGGGGACGTTCATGACATCGTGCATTTCGTTCGACTCGCCGCCGTGGCAATTGCGGCAGAACTGCGCGGCCGCATTGCTCACCGTGTTGCCGCCGCCCTCATTGAGGGGCGTGTACGGACCACGGACGAAGAACGAGGTGTTCCAGTAAGCGCTGGTGCCGCCGATCGTTCCGTTCCATACGATCTCGCTATGCTGATCGTGGCAGGTGGTGCAAGTAACCACCGGAACGTTGTTGACCACCGCCGGGCTTACCGTGAAGCCGTAATTGACGTTGGCGAACACGCTGCTGGCGGGGCCGGTCATCTCGATCGCGCCGTTCGTTGAGATGGTGCAGTCCCAGTTGTAACCCGTTTCCGGCGTAGCCGCCGGGTTGCAGCCGATCGTCGCGTTCACGCCGACCGGGTGGTCGTTGTTATAATTGCCGGGCGTTGAACCGTCATTGCCCAGAAGCGTGGGAGCATGCCCACCAACGATCGGTAGAGTTTCCACGGTCTGGCCCTGCATCATGCCGAACTTCGCAATGTTGCCGTCATGGCAGCTCAAGCAGGCGATGATCACGAAGTTGGGATCCGATGAGCCGGTGAAACCGGTGATGGAGCTCGGAAGGGACACCGTAACGGGACGGGTGAAGTCACCGAAGCTAACGGTCTTGCCATACAGAGGGGAGAGATTCTGTCCCCACAGAGCCAGTTCGCCGGCGCCGGGATCGGGGGTAGCTCCGATGCCGTCGCCGCCGTTGGCGCCGCTGTGCGGAGCGTGGCAAGCAACGCAGCCACGTCCGTACACGTTGTGTGCACCCAGGACGTCTGTCTGTGCCATAGCCGTCATCGATACCAAAGCGACGATGAGTACTATTAGCGCTAATCTATTCATTGCAAAAAAGGCCTCCTTAGCCTGATCTTGCATTTACAACCGGACTCGAGGCTTGAAAGCCCCGTCCTTGGTATTGGCTCCCCGGGGAGCCAATTCCCTATCGCGGTCCATTGGCCGCCGAACTCTGCGCTTTAACAGGCGCAATCTCTGTCTTCGCCGGCGCCGGATTTTCCAGCTTCTTGCGAGCCTCTTCCGCCTCGGCGTCGGTCACATACTGAAATGTCTGTACGCGGCCGGGGAACTGTTCCGATACGATCACCCGGTTATTCTTCTGGTCGATGGCGATGCCGTAAGCGGCCTGAAATTGTCCGGGATACGGGCCCTGTTCTCCGAAATAGATCAACAGGCGTCCCTCGCGGTTGAAAACCTGCACGCGGCTCTGAACTTCGTCCACCACCCAGATATGCCCGTCGCGATCCACCGCGATGCCTTTCGGCCGCGCGAACCTGCCCGGCATATCGCCCGCTTTGCCGAACTGGCTGATGAAGTTTCCTTCCGCGTCGAAGATCTCCACGCGGTTGTTCAGCGTGTCCGTGACATATAAATTCCCGTCCGAATCCACCGCCGCCTGGGTGGGCAGCGAGAAGTTGCCGGGATCAGTCAAAGTGTGTTTCTTGCCCGTCGTGCCGATGGTGCGCAGCAGCTTGTAGTTGTCGGCATCGAACACCAGCACCTGATCGCGCGCCGTATCCACTACGTAAAGGAAGCGGTTCTCGTTGTCAACCGCCATGCCGCCGGGATTCAGCAGCAGACCGCCGCCGATGATAGCTTCCTGTTGATGCTTGGAATTGAATACGATGACGTGCCGCAGTTTGGTATCGGAGACAAACAGCCGGTCGCTATCATCCATCGCCAGGCCGTTGATCAGTCCGAAGCGGGCATCCCGGCCGTTGCCGATCAAGGTGGCTTCCTTGGTGGCCGGATCGATCACAAAAACCGCGCCCACGGCCTGATCGGCGGCGTAGATGTAGCCCTCGGAATCGGCGGCCACGCCATATACGCGCAGGAATTGGAACGGAACCTTCTGGGCCTTCTCCTGTTGCGATTGCGCTCCGGCCAACATGTCCTTCCAGTTTTTCTTCTGATGTTTGGGCTTCTCCAGGATCGCGGGATCGAACTTCTGGCCCGTATACATGTTCAGGAAACGCACGCGCGCGATTTCGGGCGGTTGCGGCCATACCAGAACACTGGTATCGATGAGGACGCGAGCCGGAGCGGTGGGTTGGTCGTTCTGCGTGGCTTTTTTGTTCGCGGCGGCGAGAGGTATAGCGAGCAAGAGCGCCGCAACAAGGACGGCCACTTCGTGGGGCGGGCAAGCCTGCCTGCGGCCGGCTTTTAGCCGGCCTGTTCTGGGGGAAGCGGAGACCTCAAGAGCCGCCTGGAAAGGCGGCTGCGGGCAGGGTCGCCCGCCCCACAAGAGAGCTTTCACATTAGTTCGTCGCACTACGCACCGCCTTCAAATCCAGGCCGTTGGTATGGCACGTCTTACAGAAATCCATGTTGGCCGACTGATCCTTCACCAGCAAGTCGGGCTGCGCCGACGCGTGCGGCTGATGGCAGCTCGCGCAACCGATCGCCGCGATCAGTTTCCCGTTCGATGGATCGGTTACATCCTGCACCGGATGGCGCATAGTCGGATGTCCCAGCCCGTATTTCAAGGGCAAAATCGGAACCTTGGCGAAGTAGTTCCACGGCAGCTTCACCTTGCCGTCGAAGATCGCCAGCAGATGTTCTTTTTCGAGCTTCGCCGGCGCCGCTTCGGGGCCATGGCACTCCAGGCACAATTTGTTCTCGTTGTTTACCCGCAGCAGCTTCGGAAAATCTCCGCCGTGCGGATCGTGGCAGGTGGCGCAACCCTGCTCGTAAGCCGGTTGATGCAGATGCCCCTTTTTCTGCAGATCCGCCTGATCGCTGTGGCAGCCAAGGCAAGCCGTCACCGGATCCGGACGGATGAAGCCGGGCGTTTTGCCGGCATGCGGGCTATGGCAATCCGTGCAATCGCCTTGCGCGCCGGGGTGCTGCACCTTGGCGCTCTGAATTCTCTTGGCCACATCGTCGTGGCATTGGACGCAAAGCTCTTTCACGCTGGCCGTGGTCAATACGACCTTGCCGTCCTTGGCGGGTTGATGGCAGGTGTCGCACGACTTCGCTTCAAACGGCGCATGCATGAACTCGCGCATCAGCTTGGGCGAAGAGGATTGATGCGGATCGTGGCAGCTCAGGCAGTCGGCCTTTTCGATCGGTTGGTTCTGATGCGCTTTGGCAAGCTGCGCATCCTTCGGATCATGACATTCGGTGCAAAGCGCCGGACTGGCTTTGGTGAGGTGATAACGGAATTCCGCGTCCGCCGATGGGCCGGTCTTGTGCGTGACGTGGCAGGTGTCGCAGCCGTTATCGAGCGCGGCGTGGCGGCTGCCTCCCGCCGGGACATTCAGGCCCGTATTATGGCAAGTCAGACAGAGATTAGCGTCTTTCGTGGCGCCATCGGTCGCTTTAAGCAGTTGATTCTTAAAGTCCGAAACATGTGGATCGTGGCATTTCAGGCAATCCCGGACGGCCGGGCTATGAACGTGTCCCTTAATTTGTGCAACATCTTTATCTGAGTGGCAGGTAAGGCAAAGCTTTGCGGGCGTGACGGCGGTCAGGGTGACACGCGTAACATCTTTCGCTACACGCACTTGATGGCAGGTCAGGCATCCGGTGGCGATGGCCGAATGGACGGATTTTCCCTTAGTTTTGTCTTCATGGCAGGCTACGCATTTGGCGGCGTCGGTATTGGCGTCCAGCGGAACGGGATGCGTTTTTGCCTGAGAGGAACTGGCCGCCGCCAACACCATTAGGAAACAAAAGACTCCTTGCTGGGCGATGGTGCTGGCTGGCGGGACGTGCCGGTGGCCCGTCGCCCTAACGGCGCGAACCCTCGACCCGGACTTGCGCTGACCCAGCCCCATAAACCCTCGCGTTGCCAAAGTAGACCTGCGGCGGTGCACTTCATAGGCCAGAAGGCATATTTCAGATCAAAAAATCTGTTTTGCCGGCTGGGCGACTGCTTCTGGAATAGTCCGGATCAACCTCCAAGCACACGTTCGAAGTGATTTTCCGTACTCTGATCGGAGTTTGATGGGTGTGGCAAAAGGCGGCAGAAAATCTCCGCGGTCTGAGACT
>Ga0335074_10005640_pt1 | contig 17315 bp, 16 predicted proteins | sample Lox_Sample_23_FD_206715 | JGI IMG/M metagenome (GOLD analysis project Ga0335074, IMG submission 206715) | Soil microbial communities from Loxahatchee National Wildlife Refuge, Florida, United States - Lox_Sample_2.3 | ecosystem: Environmental > Terrestrial > Soil > Wetlands | place: USA... | reverse complement strand
GGCCGGGTCAAAAGTCGTCAGGTACATCGTTACCTCCTTGGGGAGGGCCTCCCTGATCTTGCCCTCCAGAGGTAGGAAACTTATAACTGAAGTTATATATTCCTTCAGTCAGGCCTTGGAAGTCACTCGCTGCCGCGCCGCAGCGGCTAACCTGGGTAGCCATGGCGGTCCAACCAGTCAGGCTGTTCGGCGACCCGATCCTCCGCACCGTCGCCGACCCCGTTACCGGCTTCGACAAGCAGCTGCGCAACCTGGTCAGGGACCTGACCCAGACCCTGGACGACGCCCAGGGCGCCGGCCTCGCCGCGCCGCAGATCGGGGTCGGGCTGCGGGTGTTCGCCTACGCCGTGGGCAGCGAGCGCGGCTACCTGGTCAACCCGGAGCTCAGCTTCCCCGACGACGAGGAGCAGGACGGCGAGGAGGGCTGCCTGTCGTTCCCCGGCATCTACTACGACGTCAAGCGGCGGCTCAACACGGTCGCGCGCGGCTTCACGGACCGGGGCGACCCGGTCCAGGTGGTGGGGACCGAGGTGCTGGCCCGCTGTCTGCAGCACGAGACAGACCACCTCGACGGCGTGCTTTTCATCGACCGGATGGACCAGGCGACTCGTAAAGACGCGCTTAAGGCCATCAGGGCGGCGAATTGGGACGGACCGGTAAAGTTGAGTCCGCATCGCCTGTCCGACCGCATATTCTGACATCTGGCGCGAACCTCGCGCTCCCGCATAGAGCACCGGAAGCAAGCACCTCAGGTTGCGCGCCTCATCTCAGGGTATCGGTCGTGTAACGCATCCTTCATGTGAGGCGGGTACCTTCCCCTGCGGGAAGTACTACGCGGGAGGTACACCGACATGTCGGGAACGGTGCCCACGGGGGCGACCCGCCCGGACTGGCCGCAGCAGCGGCCCAAGCAGCGGAAGGTCAGGTTCCGGCGGCTGCGCAAGGTCGCGCGGCTGCGGTCCGTGCGCATCGCCGGCGCGCTTGCCGGCGTCTTCCTGATCTGGGTGATGTTCTCCGTCGGTCAGGCGGTGACCGCCAACAACGGCCAGAGCCTGTCGTCCAACCTGGCCGAATGGGCGCGCGACCACTACCTCGGCCCGGTCGTCACGTTCGGCGAGTGGCTCTCGTACAACCCGCCCAAGACCGGCGGCAAGCCGTCGTTCTCGCTCGCCATCCCCACGGGGGAGCGGGCCACCCAGCCCGCGAAGCACGCGAAGGGCTTCACGCCCGACATTCCCGCCACCCTGAAGTCGCTGGCCGGCGCCCCGCTGCCCGGCGAGGGCCAGTGGCGGGTGGTGGAGAAGGTGCACGGCGAGCCCGCGATCTTCACCACGTTCCTGCGGGACGCCACCTACACGTCCTACGTGAACGGGATCGCGTCCATGGACCAGCGGCTGGTCTCGTTCCAGCTGCACCCCGGCTCCGAGGACCCCGGTCCCGGCAACTGGGGCGCCTGGGGCTCGACGTCCATCGCGCCCGGCCACCGCACCGGCCTGCTCGCCACGTTCAACGGCGGCTTCAAGCTGGACAGCGCGGGCGGCGGCTTCTACCTCAACGGCGAGTATCACGGCTCGCTCGTCGACGGCGCCGCGACGATCGTCTACTACAAGAACGGCACGATCAAGATCGGCGAGTGGGGCCGGGACTTCTCGATGAACTCGTCGATCGAGGGCGTCAGGCAGAACCTCAAGCTGCTCGTGGACCACGGCAAGGTCGCGGCCGACGCCAACTCGGACGTGCTGTCGAGCTGGGGCGCGACGCTCGGCGGCGGGTACTACGTGTGGCGGTCCGGCCTCGGGATCACGAAGGACGGCCGGATCATCTTCGTCTACGGCCCCGCGCTCGACGCCCAGGACCTGGGCGACCTGCTGCAGCGGGCCGGCGCGGTCGAGGGCCTGCAGCTCGACATCAACCCGTACTGGATGAAGTACGAGTACTACCTGACCGACGGCCACCCGTCGGACCCCACGCCGGTGAACTTGCTGCCGACCCAGCAGCAGAGCGCCTACGCGTACTACTCGACCTACACCCGGGACTTCACGGCGGTATACGCGCGTTGAGCACCAACGAGATCCTGGTCCCTGGCGAAGACACGGGACCGCAGGCCGCGGTGTCCGCCGCGGCCGTGCCCGTTACCCCGAGGCGATGGCTGCTCGCGGTCATCAGGGAAACCCGGCCCAGGCAGTGGCCGAAGAACCTGCTCGTGTTCGCGGCCCCGCTGGCCGCCGCGTCGCTCGGCCGCAACGACGGGTTCTGGTACGCGCTGATCGCGATGGTCGCCTTCGCCTCGGCCTCGGCGGCGGTGTACTTCGTCAACGACGTCGTCGACGCCGACCGGGACCGGCGGCACCCGGTCAAGCGGCACCGGCCGGTCGCCTCCGGGGCGCTGCCGGCCCAGCACGCGGTCGTGCTCGCCGTGGCCGCGGCCGCCGTCTCCGTCGCCGCGGGCGTGGCGATCCGCGAGCCGCGGCTCGTGGCCGCGGCGGGCGGCTACCTGTGCTCGTCGTTCCTGTACTCGTTCCGGCTCAAGCACGTCGCCTACATCGAGATGATCTTCGTCGCTTCCGGTTTCCTGCTGCGGGTCCTCGGCGGCGCGGCGGCGACCCACGTGAAGCCGCTGTCCGTCTGGTTCCTGCTCGTGTGCAGCCTCGGCGCGCTTGGCGTCGCGGTCGCCAAGCGGTACACAGAACTCACCTCGCTCGGCGCGGACGCCGCGCAGCACCGCCCGGTGATGCGCTGGTACCGGCCTGGCTTCCTCCGGATGGCGCAGCTGCTCATCGGCGCGGGCATGCTCGCCACCTACCTGATGTGGGCGGCCAGCGAGACCACCGCCGCCCGCGGCTGGCACCTGGCGAGCGCGGTGCCGCTGGCCGCCGCGCTCGTCCAGTTCGGGGTGCTCACCGCGCGCCGTTCCGTCCGCCCGGTGGAAGACATGATCACCAGGGACGCGATCATGTTGTGCTGCGAGGCGGGCTGGCTGGTCCTGTTCTGCGCCGGACTCTACGCTGCTTAGGGGAAAGAGCATGACTATCCGGAACGTACCCGGGCGACTCTCCCGGGTCCTGCTGCTCGGCGGCACCAGCGAGATCGGCCTCGCGATCGTGTCCGCCCTCAGCCTCCCGCCTGGCACCGAGGTGATCCTGGCCGGCCGCGACGCCCAGCGGCTGGAGGCGGCCGGCAAGACGCTGAACCGCCCGGTCACCGTGGTGCGCTACGACGCCCTGGAGACCGCGGCGCACCAGGGCTTCGCGGACGAGATCTGCGCCGGGGGAGTCCCCGACCTGGTGATCGCGGCGGCCGGCGTCCTCGTCCCCGAGGAGCAGGCGGAACGCGACGTGCGCCGCGCCGCCACCATGATCGAGACCAACTTCACCGGGCACGTCACGGCGCTGCTGGCGTTCGGCTCGCACATGCGGGAGCGCGGCAGCGGGACGATCGTGGTGCTGTCGTCGGTGGCCGCGGTCCGGCCGCGCAAGTTCAACGTGGTGTACGGGGCCACGAAGGCGGCGCTTGACGCGTTCGCCCGCGGCTACGCCGACGCACTGCACGGCACGGGGGTCCGCGTGCTGCTGGTCCGGCCCGGCTTCGTGACCGGCCGGATGACGGCCGGCATGGCGGCGGCGCCGCTGGCGACGACGCCGGAAGCGGTCGGCGCCGCGGTCGCGGCGGCACTGGGCGGGAACAAGCGCGTGGTGTGGGTGCCGCCGGCGCTGGCCGGGCTGGCCACCGCCATGCGCCTGGTGCCCCGCCCGGTGTGGCGCAGGATCGAGCGCTGAATATCGTCGCCGCCTTAGCCCGTCCGCCTGGGCCCGGTTGCCGGCCAGCCGTGCGCAGCCAACCTCACAGGTCCCCGTGGCCTCTCTAACCCCACCGGCCCGACGGGCGTAGCCGACGGCGGGAGGAACCGGCGCATCTTCATATCGGTTATGACTAGTTTTTCAGCTCCTTATCGGTTATGACCATTTTGCTGACCGATTTGTCGGGAATATGCCCACCTAACTGATAGACAGTCGCCGAAGTGATAGAGAGATGCCCGTCTGACGGTGCACATGTGGCCCCACAGGACCCTTTGACCTTAGCTGTCACGCCGGTTCAGGGTAACCGCGGGCCGCCGCGTCAGCCCGGCGGTCAGCGCCGGGGCTCGACACGCATCGGCAGGCCGCTAGCCGGGAGCGGGGCGTTGGCGGCGCCGGCCGGGACCGGGTCCCCGGTCAGCGGACGCAGCCGGACGTGCTGTCCGGCGACCGCCAGCACGGCCACTATCTCCGCATCGGCGAAAACGGCGCCGCGGCGCCTGTCCGCCAGCCCGTCAATCTCGTCGCTGGGCGCCGCCTCGCGGGTCAGGCTGTAGACGGGCGGATGCGTGCGGATCGATTCCCTGACGAGCTGGCCGGTGTAGCCGAGCGCCTTCAGGTCGTCGATGACCGGTGCCCGGCCGCCCAGGACGTCATCGAGCTCCCGGTGGAAGCGTGCCTCGGCGGCGGGGTCGTCGCCGAGCAGCAGCCAGGTGGCGGTGAGCGCGGCGGCGGTGGTCTCGAAACCGGCGAAGAACAGGGTCACAGCCTGATCGCGCAGCTCCCGGCGCGGGTCCATCGCGGTGGCCGCGGCGAGGCCGCCGTAGCCGCGGATGAGGTCGGCCAGGATGTCGTCGTAGCCGTCGGGGTCCGCGAGCCGCTCGTCGATCCGGCCGTACACGAACCGGTCGACGGCCGCGATGCCGCGGCGGAAGCGGCGGTGCGGGCCGCCGGGCAGCCACGGCGGCAGCAGAGTGGGGCTGAGCCTGCGCCTGGTGGCGACCTCGGCGGCGGATCGTGCCGTCTCGATGAAGCAGTTGGCGGGTGCCCCGGCGGCGTCCGGCCCGCCAGCCAGCAAGTCGTTCCTCACGTCGCGACTGAACAGGACCATGCCCATCACCCGCATGGCCAGGTCCTGCATGTCATCGAGCACGTCGACGGGATCGCCGCGTCCCGCTGCCCGCTCCCAGTCGGCGAGCAGTTGCCCCGTCAGCGTTACCGTGACGTCCACGACACGCGCGAGCGTGGACGCTCCGAAGGTGGGCGCATCGCGGTCCAGTAGCTCAGGCATGGTTCTCCCAACGTCCTTTGTTACCCGCGAGTAAAGTCCCATGCCGCGCTTGCGTGCTGGCTAAGGGGCGATTAACTGACCCGCACCGCCCGCGCCCAGCCCGGCGCGTCGGGCGCGTCCTCGCCGAGCAGCCCGACCACGACCCGCATCCCCTTGGGCGGGCTGGCGGGCCATGGCGTGTACCCGTCGGTGAGCACCACGGTTACCGCGGGCCGCGGCCGCAGCGCGCTGGCCGCCGCCAGGCCGGCGCCCATGTTCGTCCCGCCGCCGCCGGTCAGCGTGACCTGCCGGGCGGACGACACCCGCTGCGCGGGGGCGGCCGCCGCGTCGCAGGCGAGCACGCGGAGCTGACGGGCCAGGCCGAGGGCGCGCAGCAGGCCTTCCACCTCGGCGAGCGACATCGCCAGGAGCTCGTCGCTCATGCTGCCCGAGGTATCGCAGACCACGGCGAGTTCGGGCACCGGCCGCCGCAGCGCGGGCAGCACCACACCGCTGACCGCGGCGGCCCGCCGGGACGGCCGCCGGTAGGAATAGTCGGCCGCGCCGGCGACGTCGGCGACGGCCCGGCGCAGTTCGGCGGCGAGCAGCCGGCGCCAGTCGACCTTCGGGGCGAGCACGTCCCGCGCCCAGCGCAGCAGTCCGGCGGGGACCGTCCCCGCCTCCCTGGAACTGCGCAGGATCTCCTGCGCGACCTGACGGACCAGCAGGTCGGCCAGCCACGGGTCGAGGCCGCCCGGCCGATCGCCAGGGCGCCGGAGCCCGTCCGCGCCGCTTCCGCAGTCCAGCCACCGCGGCGGGCCGCCGTCACCCGCGGCCGTCGCCGCGTTTCCCGCGTCCTCCCCCTCCCCGGCTTTCCCGTGGTCCCCGGCGCTGCCCGCGTTCCCGCCGGGCGCGCGCCGTCTCAGCAGCGCGAAGTACTCCTCGGCCAGCCTGCCAGGCTCGGCGCCGAAGTCGCGCGGCAGCACCGGGTTCCCCGGCAGTTCCAGCCCCGCGGGCACCAGGTCGTCGTTGATCTCCGCGTCGGCGGCGCTTATCCACGTCCGGGAGTCATCCGGCGTGACGGCAGCCGCCACCGCTCGTTCTGAATGATGGCGGAGCAGGTGGCAGACGTGGTGCACCAGGACGCTGCCGAACTCGGCCGCCGTCCAGCCCGCCGCCACGTCAGGATCGGCGTACAGCCGCCAGTGCTCGTCGATCGCGACGCTGCCCAGGCCGGGGGCGGCCGCCACCTGGACGCCGAAGATGCCGCTGGCCAGGTACGGGAAACGAGCCGCGGCCCACAGCCGGGCGGCGGCCAGGTTGGGCGCCCCAGGCAGCTCGCTCATCGCCGGCCGCCCGCGCTAGCCGAGCAGCCCGGCGTCGCGCAGCACCGGGGCGAACAGGGTGATTTCCGGCGGCATCGTGGCCAGGTCGGGCGGGCGGCACTTGGCCAGCACCCGGGCGGCCGTCGCCGCCACGTCCGGCGCCGCCTCCGCGCACCCGCCGAGCACCTGCCAGCCCGCCGTCCAGCGCTCCGGCGTCGGGGCCGCCGCGACCGCGGCGGCGATAGCGGCGAGGGCGGCGTAGGCCCGGTCCCCGCGCTCAGGCAGCCGGAACGCGGCCGGGTTGGCCAGCACCTCTTCCGGGTCCGGCAGGTCCATCTCCACCAGCCAGGCGAGGAACTCCACGCCGGCCCCGTCGCCGACCGCCCCCCTGATCAGGGCCGACCGGGCCCGGTCGCTGGCCTCGCCGGCTTCCGCCGCGGTCATCAGCCGGGCCGCCATCTCCCAGGTCCGCGGGCTCGGCCAGCCGCGGCCGGCCTCGCTGGCGTTGTCCGGCGGCGCGATCGCGAGCGCGGGGCGCACCTGCAGGAACGCGGCGACCAGCGACCGGTTGAGCGGCTCGCCGGCCGCCCAGCCTGCTGGCAGCAGCGGGACAGGCGGTGGCGCCCAGCCGCTGGCGAGCCCGTCGGCGATGCCGCGCGGTGACGTCTCCCAGGTCAGGTGGCACAGCCGGTTGGCCAGCGGCGCGGACAGGTCCCAGCCGTCCGCCGCTTGTTCCGGCGGGTTGGCGGCGGCGACCACGGCCACGTCGTCGGGCAGTGTCAGGTCTCCGACCGTCCGTTCCAGGACCACCCGCAGCAGCGCGGCCTGCACGGCGGGCGGAGCGGTGGACAGCTCGTCGAGGAACAGCACGCCGGTGCCGGCCGTGGCGAGCCTGGTGGCCCACAGCGGCGGCGCGAAGCGGACGGCGTTCCCCGTGACGACGGGCAGGCCGGCGAAGTCGGACGGCTCCCTGATCGACGCGATGACCGTCTCGCACGGCAGGCCCATGGACTCGGCCATCGCCCTGATGGCGGACGTCTTGCCGGTGCCGGGCGCGCCCCACAGCAGGACAGGCACCCGGGCCGCGACCGCGACCCCGAGCGCTTCCGCGGCGACGTTTCCGTCTCCCTGCAGCACCGTGCTCATCCCTCTAGTGTGCGGCCTGCGCTAGTGCGGGTCAGCCCTTGGCGGTAATCCGGGTGCCGAGCTCGCGGCCCTCGCAGATGCCGCGCATCACCCCGCGCGCGCCGACGTCGAACACGTGCATGGTGAGCGACTGCTCGTTGGCCAGCACGAACGCGCTGGTGTCCATGATGCGCACGCCGACCGCGATGGCCTCGTCGTAGGTGAGGGTGGTGTACCGCTTGGCGTCCGGGTTGTGCTTGGGGTCGGAGTCGTACACGCCGTCCACGCCGTGCTTGGCGACGAGCAGCGCGTCGGCGTCGAGTTCGAGCGCCCGCTGCACCGCCGGGTAGTCCGTGGTCACGTACGGCTGGCCGATGCCGCCGGCCAGCACCACGATCATCCCGCGCTCGAGGTGGTGCACCGCGCGGAGCCGGATGAACGGCTCGGCGACGCTGTGGATCGGCACCGCGGTCATCACCCGCACGTCCGCCTCGGTCCGCGCGGTGAGCGCGCCGCGGAGCATCAGCGCGTTCATCACGGTGCCGAGCATCCCGATGTTGTCCGCCTCGGCGCGGCTGATCCCCCAGCCGTCGGCCATCCGGCCGCGGAAGTAGTTGCCGCCGCCGACCACGACCGCGACCTGGACGCCCAGGTCGTGCACGGACAGCACCTCGTCCGCGACGCGGGCGAGGCTCGCGGGATCGGCCCCCGTTCCGGCGGCCCCGGCAAGGGCCTCACCGCTGAGTTTGACCACGACTCTGCGGTACCGCGGCAACGTACAGCCCCCTTTTGCCTAGGCTTTCTGCCCGCAACGGTACCAGCCTCCCCGGCCTGCCCAGGCCCAGGCGTGCCCGCCGTGCCCCGGTTTACTTCGCTTCGGCCCAGCTGCGGACGACGCTGACGTCGGCGACGAAGCGCACGTCACCCCGCGGCGCCCAGCGGCGCGCGGTCTCGGCGAGGCAGCCGACTGTCAGTTCCGCCGCGGCCGCCGCCTGCTCGCCGGGAACGTGCACGAGCAGCTCGTCGTGCAGGCACAGCACGATCCTGGCGCCGAGCGCCGCGCCGCGGGCGCGAACGGTCACCGCCCACATCTTGAACAGCTCCGCCGCCGCGCCCTGGATGAGCGCGTTGCGCCCGTACCGCCCGCGCGCGGCCACCCGGGCGGCCGAGGTGGTGTCGGCCGACATGCGGACGAGCCGGCCGCCGTGGGTGCGCAGGTCCCGCCCGGCCCGGGCGGACCGGTCGGCCGAGTCGAGGTAGCCCATCGCGACCGGGTAGGCGGCCCGCATTCGCCGCCCGGCGACGCCGCCATGCCCGGTGGTCTGGCCGTACATCGCGGCGATCATCGCCACCTTGGCGGTCGGCCGGTCGACGCCGAGCTCGGCCGCGACGGGCGAGTACATGTCCTCGGCGCGGGTGGCGGCGGCCAGCGCCTGGTCGCCGGACACCGCGGCGAGCACCCGGGGCTCGATCTGCCCGAGGTCGGCCCGGACGAACAGGTGCCCGGGCGCCGCGATGACCGCCTGCCGCATCGCGGCGGGCATGTTGTGCAGCCCGCCGGACGCGGTCATCCGCCCGGCCGCGCCGTCGGAGCCGGTCCACGCGCCGCGCAGCCGCCCGTCGGCACCGAGCTGCTCGTCCAGCCAGCCGTAGCCGTAGGTGGTCGCGATCCGTTCCGCCTTGCGCCACTCGAGCAGCGCCGCGACGAGCGGGGAAGCGTCTTTGAACTCCTCGAGCCGCCACGCCCGGGTGTCCGGCACGTCGACGCCGGCCGCGGAGAGCAGCGACCGCACCTGCACCGGGCTGCGCAGGTCGGCGGTCACCCCGCCGGGCGCGTGCCGCAGCACCGCGCCGTCCCGCGCGGCCCGCATCGCCGCCGCCTCGGCGTCGCCGCGCGGCCGCGGGCCGATGATCGCCGCGAGCACCCGCTCGGCGGCGTCGGCGTCCATCGGCAGCCCGTCCGCGGCCAGCTCCGCACACAGCAATTCGGCCGTCGATTCGGAACGTACCGTGGCGACTCCCCGTCCCCCCGCCGCGCCATCGCCGAGGAGAGCGCGCTGAAGCCGCGCGGCCTGCCAGGCCAGCCGCGCCCACTCCACCAGCCGCTCCGCCGTATCCGCCCACCCGCCACGAACCCACTCCGCCCGCAGAAACCCATCCACCCCGACCGCCCCCGCGTCCCCGCCGGCCGGCTCCGCCCCGCCGGCAGGTCCGCCGCCGTCGGCTCCGCCGGCCACGGCGGTTGCCGGGGACTCCGGCGCCGCGGCCTCGAGCGCAGCGTCGAACAGGTCTAGTTCGCCGCCGCGCTTGGCCGGGGCCGGGGACGGCGCGCGGTCCGGCGGCAGCCCGTGAAGGTGCGCCCAGACGAAGCCGGGATCCGCCCGCCAGCCGCCGAACAGCAGCCGGTGCGCCGCCGCGACGTCCCAGCACGTCGCGAGCCGCACGTCCCGCGCGACGAGCAGCTGCGCGGTCTCCTGGGACCAGGTCACCCACCGCGGCCGGATCTCCTCGTCGGCCCGCGCCAGCTCCCCGGCGGAGCCCACCCACCCCCGCTCTCCGCAGGCGACCGCGACGGTCCCGTCGCCCGCCACCGCCAGTCCTGCCAGGTCCCCGCGCCCGACCCCGGCCTCCCGCAGCCGCGTCACGAGCTCCCGATCGCTAGTCACGTTCGCTACACAGTTCCCAGGCCGGCACGGCCGCGCTGTCATCCGGGACGGCGCGGACCGTGAGCGCGACCGGGGCGGCGTCCGGGGCGGGCAGGGCCAGGACCCGGGCCTCGGGGAAGCCGGGCTCTTCGACCGCCACCACCAGATGGCCGCCGACCACGGCCAGGCCGCAGGCCCATACGCTGGCGAGCCAGCCGAGCGGCAGCGACGCGCGCAGCCCGCGGTTCCCGCCGCTGCCGGACACCCGCATCGTGCCCCAGCCGGGGCCCTCGTGCGGGGTCACGGACACCGCGTCCGGATCGATGCCCAGCCATTCCTGCGCCGCCGGGGCGAACCGGCCGCTCAGCGCCGCGGCGAACTGTGGCCGGAGCGCCGCCCGCTCGCCCGCCCGGTCGGGTTCCGCCCAGGCCGCGCACACCGTCCCGCTCAGCCGGAACTGGAGCGCGGATCCGAGCGCGAGCAGCTGAAAGAGCTCGATCCGCTGCTGTGCGCGCTGGGTGCCCTCCGCCATACCGCGCGCCAGCGCCGCCGCGGGGCCGCTGCCAAGACCGGAGACCCGCGCCCCCGAGCCGGCGGGCGCGACCGCGCCGAAGGAGCGTGCTATCGCGAGTCGCCTGGCGCGCTGCGCGCCGGGGCCTGGCGCCCCCGAGCCCGGCGGCATCGGGGCCGCCTGGGTCAGGCCGGACAGACTGCCGCGCTGCTGCGCCACCTCGTCCCAGCTGACGGTCACCGGGTCCGCGGCGCAGCGCGGTCCCATGCCGAGCACCACCAGGTCGGCGGCGTGCCTGGCCCAGACCTCCGCCACCGTCACGCACTCGGGTTTGTCGCCGCCGAGCGCGCCGAGCACGAGCTCGGCCTCGGCGTCCGGGTGCGACGGCAGCGTCAGCTTCCCCGCTTCCCACCGCACGGTGTGCGTGCCGGATCCGCACGGCACCTGGGTGTCCGCGGCCGGCAGCGAGTCGAACCAGTTCATGATGTTCAGCGTCTCTCCGTTACCAGCGCACCGGGAGGGTGGCGGTCACCTGCTGAGCTGGCCCGCTGACCTCCAGGGTCAGCTCGGTCGTGGGGTGGCCGAGCGGCGGCAGCAGGGCCATCGTGAGCACTCCTTCCCGGCCGACCGGGTTGATGTCCTCGAGCACGCACAGGTGCCAGCCGCCCGCGTCGTCCCGCACCCACCAGGAGAACCCGGTGTCGATCGACGCCGGGCTCTCCCGGCTCCGCCCGGCCGGATCCAGCGCCAGTCGGCGCGGCAGCGGGCGCAGCCCCTCCGCCACGACGTACAGGAAACTGCCAGGTACGCCGCTGTGCACCCCGGCCACCGCGAAGCGCGCGCCGTCGAGCACCGGGAGGACCGCCCCGATCGCGCCGGTGCCGCTCACCGGGGCGGGGCGTCTCCTGCGCCCGTAGTGGGCGACGACGGCCGTCCACCGGGCCGGGACCTCGCTGGCCGGTCCCTCCACCGGCAGGCCGAGCAGCTGGCCGAGGGCGGCCAGCCGCCTCGGGGCGGCGCTGAGCGGGGAGAGCGCGCCGGCCGCCTCGAGCGTGGCGGTGAGCTCGTCCGTGTCGGGCGGGCGCGCACCGTGACCGCCGGGGGCCACCCGCGCGAGCGCCGCGAGCATCCCCTCGGCCCGGCGGGTGAGCAGCCGCTCGCCCGGGCTTTCGGTGGCCGGCCCGGCAACCAGGGCGGGGGGCGCCGCCGCTGGCTGAGCCGCGGTGAGGCCGGCGCGGAGCACGGGCCCGTTCGGGCCGCTGATCTCCAGCCTGGTGGCGGTGGCAGGCGGCGCGGGATAGAGCGCCATCGTCCCGGTCCAGGTCGAGCCGGCCCACGTGCCGCCGGGGAAACCGAGCCGGTAGCCGGTGCCCGCGTCGTCGGTCGCCGTCAGCGTGGTCAGCGGCGCGGTCTCCGTGTCAAGCAGCGCGATCGGGGAAAAGTGCAGCACCGCCGGGGCCAGCGCCCGGTCGGCGGTCCGGATCAGCGCCATCAGGCGCGAGCCCGTGGCGGGCGGCGGCCCGAGCGGCAGCACCCGCCACGAATTCGGCTGCCCCCCGGCCTCGCGGCTTGGGTAGCCGGGGCGGAAGGCCGTCAGCCGGCGCAGCAGGGCGCCCGCCGCGAGGGCGTCGCGCTTGCCCCGCAGGCGCAGCGCCAGTTGCAGGTCGTTCATGATCTGGGCCGCTGCCTGGCCGCTGAGCACGCCCGCGTCGACGAGGATCTCCGCGGCGTCGCGGACGCGGTTCGTGTTCCCGTCCGCCGCGGCGCGCAGCGCGGTTTCCGCGAGCAGCCGCAGATACGTCTCGGCCCGCTCACCATAGCCGCCATCGCCGGCCTGGCCGGCCGGAGGCGTGCCCGCACTGTGCACGCTCTAACGGTAAGGGTGGAAGGGCGGCACCCGGCCCGGTTGGACGGGGGAGTTTATCCGGGCCGGGCGCCGCGGGCGCCCGGACAGCCGGGGAAACCGGCCGGGCGCCAGCCGGGCGGCTAGAGCGGGAACTCACCGCCTGGCGGCCTGTGACGGGGGAGCACTGCTATCCCCGTATGTGTAATTTTTCCGCGAATTCCTGCGGCTACGATGAGAAGTTACTGAACAGTACCTCTGGATTCGTGTTTCTTCCAGCGGATTAGCTATCGACCAGCGTGTGGGCGCCCGCGGGCGCCGCGGCCTGCGCGGGGACACGTGGCGCCGCCCAGGCGCGGACGATGTCCCGCATCGACAGCAACCCGACGACCTCGTGACCCTCGACCACGACGAGATGCCGGAATCCGCCGCGCACCATGGCCGCCGCCGCGTCCTCGAGCGTCCAGTCGCGCGCCGCGAACACCAGGTCTTGCGTGCAGTGCTGTCCGGCGGTCTCGGAGTCGGGACTCTCACCGGCGCCGACCGAATTGAGGATGTCGCGCTCGGTGAGGATGCCCACGCCGGAGTGCTCGGGGTTGAGCACGACGGCGGCGCCAACTTTTCTCGCCGCCATCATGCGGGCGGCCTCCCGGAGCGTGTGCGCAGGGCCGATCATGAGGACCTGCTCCGACATTCCTTCTGCCACCTTCATGGCGCACCACCCCCACGGGCATGTGTTCTGTTGTTTCCCCGGCCAGGCTCTGGATGCGCGTTTTACCAGCTGAGCGGACACGCGACGAGCTTGTGAACTTGTGATATACCCGTTCTCGACCCGCGAAACGCGCCCCTAACGCATTTGCCCGGAATGTCAGCCGGACTGGCTGGCCGCGAGCTGGGCGAGAACCTCCTCGTGCAGATGGCCGTTGGTGGCGACGGCGCTGCCGCCGTCCGGGGTGGCCACGCCGGACAGGTCGGTGAACCGGCCGCCCGCCTCCTCCACGATGATCTGGAGCGCGGCGAGGTCCCACAGCGAGACTTCCGGCTCCGCCGAGATGTCCACCGCACCCTCGGCGACCAGCATGTGCGACCAGAAGTCGCCGAAGGCGCGGGTCCGCCACACCGACTCGGCCAGGCCCATGAAGCCGCCGAGCAAGCCCTTCTTCGCCCAGCCGCCGATGCCCGAGTAGGAGAACGACGCGTCGCTGAGCTTGGTCACTCCTGAGACCCGGAGCCGGCTCGCCTTGGTCAGGCTGCGCCCGGTCCACGCGCCGCCGCCCGCCGCCGCCCACCAGCGGCGGCCGATCGCCGGCGCCGACACGACGCCCACCACGACGTCGGCGCCGTCCATCAGCCCGATGAGCGTCGCCCAGACCGGCACGCCGCGGACGTAGTTCTTGGTGCCGTCGATCGGGTCGAGCACCCAGCACCGCGGGCCCGTGCCGGTCCGGCCCGATTCCTCGCCGAGCACCGCGTCCCTGGGCCGCGCCCGGCGCAGCACGTTGCGCAGCGAGTCCTCGGTGGCGCGGTCGGCGTCGGACACGGGCGTCAGGTCCGGCTTGGTCTCGACCCGCAGGTCGAGGGCGCGGAACCGCCGGGTCGTGATGTCGTCGGCGGCATCAGCCAGGACGTGCGCGAACCGCAGGTCGTCGTCGTAACCTCCCACCCGCGAAACGGTACCGCCTGGGACATCCCGCCGGCCAGCGGGACGTGTCCCCGCGCGGCGCGCCGCCGCGCCATAATCGTTTCGATGGACGCGCCCTTCAGCGATCTCCCCGCCCAGTTGCGCCCGTACGTCCGGGATGGCCGGATCACCGTGCTGCCCGCCAGGCGTGCGGTCCGCCTGCTGCTGCTCGACGAGGTCGCCCAGGCCTTCGAGCCGGGCCGCAGGTACGGGGAGGCCGCGGTCAACGACATCCTCAAGGCCCTCTACGACGACCACGCCACGCTGCGCCGCTACCTCGTGGACGAGGACCTGATGTCCCGGACGCCGGACGGCACCTACTGGCGCTCAGGCGGCACGGTTCAGATCGGCTAACCGCCGTCGGCGGCGTCGCGGCTGCGCAGCAGCCGGCGCAGGGAGTCGAGGCGGGCGGCGGCGCCGTGCTCGCGGGCCCAGTCGTCGAGGGCACAGTCCCCGGACAGGTGGTCGCAGCCCGGCGGGCAGCCGGCGGTTCCCTCGGCCAGGTCGCCGAAGGCCTCCACCACGCGCTCGACCGAGATGTGCCCGAGGCCGAAGCTGCGGACGCCAGGCGTGTCGATCAGCCAGCCGGGATCGGCCGCGCGCTGCGGCGGAAGCCGCAGCGCCACCGCGGACGACGACGTGTGCCGCCCGCGGCCGGTCACCGGGTTGACCCCGCCGACGGCGCGGCCGGCCGCCGGCACCAGCTCGTTGACCAGCGTGGACTTGCCGACGCCTGACTGGCCGATCAGCACGCTCACCCGGCCGTCGAGCGCCCGGCGCAGCCGGGACATGGTCTGCGGCGGCAGCGGCTGCCGGGTGCTGATCATCGGCAGTCCGAGCGGCCGGTAGAGGGCGCGCACCCGGCGCGGCGAGGCCAGGTCCGACTTGGTCAGCACGAGCAGCGGGTCCAGGCCCGCGTCGTACGCGGCGACCAGGCACCGGTCCACGAACCGCAGGTGGGGCGCCGGGTCCGCCAGCGCGCAGACGATCACCATCTGCTCCGCGTTCGCGACCACGATCCGCTCGAGCGGGTCGGCGTCGTCCGGCGACCGCCGCAGGACGCTGGTCCGCTCCTGCACCCTGACGATCCGCGCGAGCGTCCCCGGTGCGGCCGAGCTGTCGCCGGCCAGCGCCACCCGGTCGCCGACGACGACCGAATTGCGGCCGAGTTCCCTGGCCTTCATCGCGGTCACCATGCGGCCGTTCGGGGTGCCGTCGTCGATCAGGCAGCCGTACCGGCCGCGGTCCACGGTGACGACGAACGCCTCCGCGGCGTCCTCGTGCGCCGGGCGGCGCCGGGTCCGCGGCCGGGAGCCGCGCCCCGCGCGGACCCGGACGTCGTCCTCGTCGAGGCGGTCCGTGCGGTTTCTCAGGAGCCCGGCTCCCCAGCCATCGATCCGGCCATCGACTCCCACAGCGCCGGGAAGCCGGGGAAGGTCTTGCCGACGGTGGCCACGTTCGGCACCTCGATGCCGGGCACGGCGAGGCCGAGCACGGCGGCGGCCATCACCAGCCGGTGGTCGTCGTAGCTCTCGAACGTGTGCCCCGGCGCGGCGCGCAGCGGCCGCGGCCGCACCGACAGGCCGTCGGGCAGTTCGGTGACGTCGCCGCCGAGCGCGTTGATCTCCTTGACGATCGCGGCCAGCCGGTCGGTCTCCTGGAACCGGATGTGACCCACCCCGGTGAAGGCCGACGGCCCGGAGGCGAGGGCGGCGACCGAGGTCAGCGGCAGGCACAGTTCGGGGATGTCGCGCAGGTCGGCCTCGACCCCGTGGATGACCCCCGCGCCGGTGACGGTCAGCCCGTCAGGCCCTTGCGTGCACACCGCGCCCATCCGGGTGAGCACGTCCAGGATCGCCGCCGCGGCCTGGAGGCTGTCGGCCGGCCAGTCGAGGATGGTCACGGACCCGCCGGTCACCAGCGCCGCCGCCAGGAACGGCCCCGCGTTGGACAGATCGGGCTCCACGGTGCGGTCGCCGAGGTTGAGCCGCCCCGGGGCAACCCGCCACCGCGACGGCCGCGCCGAGTCGTCGGCCTCGACCTCGGCGCCCGCGTCGCGCAGCATCCGGACGGTCATCTCGATGTGCGGCAGCGACGGCACCGGCGGCCCGGCGTGCCTGACGGTCACCCCGCCGGCGAACCGCGGAGCGGCCAGCAGCAGCCCCGACACCAGCTGGGACGACCCCGAGGCGTCGAGCGTCACCGCGCCGCCGGGCACCGAACCAGAGCCGCGCACCGTGAACGGCAGCGCTCCGCGCCCGCCGTCGTCGACCGCCACGCCCAGCGTCCGCAGGGCGCCGAGCAGCGCCCCGACCGGCCGCTCGCGGGCCCGCGGGTCGCCGTCGAACGCGACCGGTGCCGCGCAGAGCACGGCCGCCACGGCCGGCAGGAACCGCATGACCGTCCCCGCGTTGCCCACATCCACGCAGACGGCCTCCCCCGCGCCGGAGTCAGGGGCGGGCGGAGAGACGGCGAGGTCCGTTCCGGATGATGAGACTGAGCAACCCAGGACCCGCAGCGCCGCTACCGCGAGGGAAGTGTCGCGAGCGCGCAGCGGCCCGCGGATGACCGACGGCGAGTCGCTGAGGGCGGCGAGCACCAGGGCACGGTTCGTGATTGACTTGGAACCGGGCAGCCGCAGCCGGGCGCGCACCGGTCCCTGGGCGGCGGGGGCGCGCCAGCGTCCGGAATCCATGGCCCCGAGCGTAGCGGCTGGCAGGCACTGGTCCGCTGACCGTTGCCGGGTTTGGCCGGGGCGGTTTCCGGCAATGATGTGCCAATCCGGCTTCTACCGTGCCATTTGGGAAGGGCGCATGTGCGGTCGCTTTGTCTCCGCTCGCAAGCGGCTCGAACTCCTCGAGGAGTTCGCCGCCGAGCGTGACGCCGTGTCCGCGGACCGCGACCCGGACTACAACGTGGCGCCGACGAAGCGGATCTACACGGTCCTGCGGCACAAGGACGAGGACCCCAGGGAACTGCGGCTGGTCCGGTGGGGCCTGGTCCCGCCGTGGGCCAAGGACACGTCCGGCGGCGCGCGCATGATCAACGCCCGCGCGGAGACGGTCGCGGTCAAGCCGGCGTTCCGCAGCGCGTTCAAGCGGCGGCGGTGCCTCATCCCGGC
>Ga0335074_10005639_pt1 | contig 17320 bp, 17 predicted proteins | sample Lox_Sample_23_FD_206715 | JGI IMG/M metagenome (GOLD analysis project Ga0335074, IMG submission 206715) | Soil microbial communities from Loxahatchee National Wildlife Refuge, Florida, United States - Lox_Sample_2.3 | ecosystem: Environmental > Terrestrial > Soil > Wetlands | place: USA... | reverse complement strand
CGGCGCAGGATCTCCTCGGCCGGAAGCCTGGACGCGATGTCGAGGAACACCCCGCCGTGCGGTGACCCTCGGCCCGCCTTGACCTCGGCGTTGTTGGCGCGGGCCACCTCGTCCCTGGGCAGCAGCTCCGGCGGGCGCCGGTTGTTGTCCGGGTCGGTGTACCAGCGATCCGCCTCCTCCTCGGTCTCCGCGTACTGCGCCCGGAACACGTCGGGCACGTAGTCGAACATGTACCGCCTGCCCTCGGAGTTGCGCAGCACGCCGCCGTCACCGCGCACCGACTCGGTGACGAGCAGGCCGGCCACCGATATCGGCCAGACCATGTGCGTGGGGTGGAACTGCACGAACTCCATGTTCAGCAGCGGAGCCCCGGCCAGCAGGGCGAGCGCGTGCCCGTCGCCTGTGTACTCCCAGGAGTTGGAAGAGACCTTGAACGTCTTGCCGATGCCGCCCGTGGCCAGGACCACGGCGGGTGCCTCGAACAGCACGAAGCGGCCGGTGTCCCTGAAGTACCCGAACGCTCCGGCGATACGCCCCTCCCCGGTGGCCCCCTCCCCAATGGCAGAGCCGTCCTTGACCAGCTCGGTGATCGTGGTCTCGGCGTAGACCTTGATCATCGCCTCCGCGTCGCCGAACTCGGCCGCGTCGGCCTGCTGCAGCGCGACGACCTCCTGCTGCAGCGCGCGGATCATCTCAAGGCCGGTCCGGTCGCCGACGTGGGCCAGCCGCGGGTAGGTGTGCCCGCCGAAGTTCCGCTGGCTGATCTTGCCGTCCTTGGTCCGGTCGAACAGCGCGCCCCAGGCCTCGAGCTCCCAGACCCGGTCGGGAGCCTCCTTGGCGTGCAGTTCGGCCATCCGCCAGTTGTTAAGGAACTTGCCGCCGCGCAGCGTGTCGCGGAAGTGGACCTGCCAGTTGTCGTTCGGGTTCATGTTGCCCATGGCGGCGGCACAGCCGCCCTCGGCCATGACCGTGTGCGCCTTGCCGAACAGGGACTTGGAGATGATCGCGGTCTTCTTCCCGTGCAGCCGCGCCTCGATCGCCGCACGCAGCCCGGAGCCGCCCGCGCCGACGACCACCACGTCGTAGGAGTACCGGTCGATACCGTCCATTAGGATCCCTCTAGTTGAAGATTCTCGGGTCGGCGAAGGCTCCGCTGGCCACAAGCATGATGTACAGGTCGGTCAGCATCAGCGTGCCCAGCGTGATCCAGGCAAACTGCAGGTGCCGCTGGTTCAGCCAGGAGACCTTCGTCCAGGCCCAGTACCGCAGCGGGTGGGAGGAGAAGTTTTTCAGCCGCCCGGCGGTGATGTGCCGGCACGAGTGGCAGCCCAGCGTGTAACACCACAGCAGGATCACGTTGGCTAGCATGATCAGCGAGCCGAGGCCGAACCCGAAGTTCCCGTCCGGCCCGCGGAACGCCTGGGCCGCGTCGTAGGTGAGCAGGATCCCGACGAGCAGGGCCGCGTACCAGAAGTAGCGGTGCAGGTTCTGCGCGATCAGCGGAACCCTGGTCTCGCCGGTGTACTTCGCGTGCGGCTCGCGGACGGCGCACGCCGCGGGCGCCCGCCAGAACGCCCGGTAGTACGCCCCCCGGTAGTAGTAACACGTCAGCCGGAAGCCGAGCACGAACACCAGCGACACGAACGCGTAGGGGATGATCGGCGGCACGGCCGGGATCCACTGGCCCAAGGTCCTCGACCCGGGCACGCATTCGCCGCTGACGCACGGCGAGTAGAACGGGGTCAGGTAGTGGTACTTGGGCACGTAGTACCAGTGGCCGGTGAAAACGCGCACGGTGGCGTAGCCCAGCCAGATTGTGAGGCCAGCGGCCACCACGCGCGGCGTCTTCCACCACGGGTCGGTGCGGAACGTGCGTGTGGAGATCTGCGCCCGAGTCCTGGCCGGGGCTTCTGGTGCCTGTGTCATGCTTCAGCGTCCTCGCTGCTTTGAGCGTAAGCGTTAGGCCGCGCGCGGCAAAACCGTTCGGGGCGCGCGCGCTGCCATGAAACTTATTCCAGTCGGCGCGAAAAGAACGTGACGGAGATCCCATCTTGGAGTGTGACCCTCGCTACATCCGGAGGGCCCGGCGGAGGAAGTCAAGTTGAAGCAGCAGCAGGTTCTCCGCGACGGTCTCCTGCGAGGCCATGTGCGTGATGCCGGACAGCGGCAGCACCGCGTGCGGGTACCCGGCGGCCAGCAGGGCGGCGGAAAGCCGCAGGGTATGCGCGACGACCACGTTGTCGTCCGCCAGGCCGTGGATCAGCATGAGAGGTCGGGGTGATACGGGAACCACGGACCGTTCGGCCAAAAAAATGAGTGAGGACCGGTCGTAGGCGTCACCGTGGTGATCAGGGAGACCCAGGTAACGCTCGGTGTAGTGGGTGTCATAGAGGCGCCAGTCGGTGACCGGGGCGCCGGCCACCGCCGCGTGGAACACGTCAGGGCGGCGCAGCACCGCCAGCGCGGCCAGGAATCCGCCGAACGACCAGCCGCGAATCGCCACCCGCCCGGTGTCAAGCTCACCGAACCTGCCGGCCGCGGCGTGCAGCGCTTCGACCTGGTCCTCGAGCACCGGCCCGGCCAGGTCGCCCTGGACCGCGCGCTCCCAGGCCGGCCCGCGGGCCGGGGTGCCGCGGCCGTCGGCGATCACCACCGCGAACCCCTGCTCGGCGAACCACTGCGGCACCAGGTAGGCGCTGCGGGCCTGCACCGCGCGCTGGCCGTGCGGGCCGCCGTACGGGTCGAGCAGCACCGGCAGCCTGCCCTGCCCCTCCCGGGGATGCCCCGGCCGGTGCCAGGACGGAAACAAAACCGCGGTCACGATCTCCCGCGGCCCGGCGCGGAACAGCACAGGGCGGGGAGTTGGCAGCGCGGGGTGCTCGGCCAGTGACGCGATGTCGGCCACCGGGCGGCCCGGCCGGGACAGCCGGACGGTGACGCCGTCCTCGTCGAGCGACCGGCGCCACGTGACCATGGTGCCGCCGCCCCATGTTCCTCCCTCGGTTCCGCCGCCCGGCCCGACCCGGAGCAGCCCGGTCGGCCCGTAGCTCCACAGGCCCACCTCGGCCGGATCGCCGGAGGCCTGGAAGAGCACGAAATCACCGTCGACGTCAAGCACCCCGCGGACCTGCAGGCCGGGCGGGGTCACTGGCACCGGCTCCCGGCCGGGCACCGCCAGGACCAGGCGGCGGGTGTCCTGCTCGTCCCTGGTCCAGACCAGGCGGCCGTCGGCGGTCCAGGCGGGGACGCCGGGAACGATCTCCAGCCACCGCGGGTCGCTGTCTTCGCGCAGCACGCTGGTCGCGCCGCTGGTGGCGTCCACGCCAAGGATCCGCATCCTGCGCTGATCCCGGCTCTGCACCACGACCAGCGGATCGTGCCCGTCCTGCCAGCGGGCCGTTACCAGGTACGGGAAGTCTTGCCAGTCGGCCTGCACCGTCTTGCTCGTGCCGTCGAGCCGGGCCAGGAGCAGGGACACGCTGGCGTTCGGCGTGCCGGCCGCGGGATAGGCCACCGCGGTAGCCTCGCGCTCCGGGTGGGCCGGGTCGGCAATGTGCCACCTGGCGACCGGCGTTTCGTCCACCCGCGCGACCAGCAGCGCGGAGCCGTCCGGGGCCCACCAGTAGCCGCGGTATCGGTCCATCTCCTCGGCCGCGACGAACTCCGGCAGCCCGAACGTCACTCCCGGCGCGCCACGTGGGTCGGCGATGACCCGGTCCGGCTCGCCGTCGGCCAGGCTCGTGACCCGCAGCGCGCCGTCGCACACGTAGGCCAGCCACCGCCCGGCGGGATCGGGCCTGGGGTCAAGCGCCGGCGTGCGCGTCGTCACCTCGCGCGCCGCGGTCACCCGGGGGGCGGTGAGCGCCACCGCGAACACGTGGCCGGACAAGGCGAAGGCGGCCATCGTGAGGGCCCGGTCGCACGCGTAGGACACGATGCCGCCCGCTTGCTCCCTGACCCGCTCGCGCCGGGCCCGCTCGGCCGGCGGCAGGTCCTCCTCGTCGGAGCGCAGCGCCCGCGGATCGGCCACCAGCCGCTCCGTCCCGCTGCCCACGTCAAGCACCCACAGGCACGTCACCGGGTCCGCGCCGCTCTTGCTGCGCAGGAAGGCGACCCGGGCGCCGTCGGGTGAGACCTGGAACGCGCGCGGCACGCCTAGGGTGAACCGCCTGGTCCTGGCCTCTTGCCGGGGGAAGCTTTCGGTCATGCCGTCAATGTAGCCAGCTACGCTCGCGGGCATGGAGGATATCCCCGGCCGGCGGCTGATGCTGGTCCACGCGCATCCCGATGACGAGTCGATCGGCACGGGCGCCACGATGGCGAAGTACGCCGCCGAGGGCGCGCGGGTCACGCTGGTCACCTGCACGCTGGGCGAACTCGGCGAGATCATCCCGCCCTCGCTGGCCCACCTGGCCGATGGAGACGGCGCCCGGCTGGGGGAGTACCGGATCGGCGAGCTGGACGCGGCCTGCGCGGCGCTCGGCGTGACCGACCACCGCTTCCTCGGCGGCCCCGGCCGCTGGCGCGACTCCGGCATGATGGGCACCCCGGGCAACGACGACCCGCGCTGCTTCTGGCGGGCCGACGTGGACACCGCGGCGCGCGTCCTGCTCGACGTCATCGCCGAGGTGCGGCCGCAGGTGCTGGTGACCTACGACGCCAATGGCTTCTATGGTCATCCCGATCACATCCAGGCGCACCGGGTGGCCTGGCGCGCGTTCGAGCTTTCCGCGGGCCTTTCCGCGGGCCTTTCCGCGGCCGGCCCCTCGAAGTTCTACGCCACGGCCGCGCGCGAGTCGGACCAGGTCACCACCGAAATCGACGCGGAGGCGTATTTCGGCCGCAAGCTGGACGCGATGCGCGCGCACGCGACGCAGATCACCGTGGACCCTCCGTTCTTCGCCCTGTCCAACGGCATGCGCCAGCGGGCAAGCGGCACCGAGTACTACACGCTGCTGGCCGGTACCGTTGACCCACGCGGGCAGGGGTATCGAGAGAATGACCTATTTGCCCAGTAGCCTGCTGTCATGAACACCACGACGGACGGGCAGCGGGCGCGGCTGCTGTCCGGCGGCGCATACGTGGCGCTGTTCCTGTTCGGCGCGGTGCAGGGGCTGATCGGCAGCTTCCAGTACAGCAGGACGGTGCCGGTCGCGGCGATCGGGTTCTGCGCGGCCATACTGGCCACGTGCCTGCTTGGGGCGTGGGCGATGCGTTCGGTCAGCGGAGCGCTGCTGCCCGCGATCGGCTGGATCCTGGCGGCGTTCGTGATATCCATGCCGGACTCAGGCGGCAGCGTGATCATCGCCAACACGACCGCGGGCAAGTGGTTCCTTTACGGCGGCACGGCGAGCGCGCTGGCCGGGGTGTTCGGGTCGTTCGGGGCCCGGGCTCGCGGCGCCAGGGCGCGGCGCCAGTGAGCGAGCCGGACAGGAGCGAGCCGGTCGATAAAGCCTTGTTCCGGCGCGCCGCGGGCCAGTTCGCCAGCGGGATCGTCGTGGTCACCACGCCGGGCGGGCACGCGATGACCGTCAGCGCGTTCGCCTCGGTCTCGCTTGACCCGCCGCTTGTGCTGTTCTGCGCCGAGAAGATCGCCAGGTTCCACGACGCGATCCTGGCCGAGAGCTCCTGGGCGGTCTCCATCCTGGCCCAGGACGACGAGAAGACCGCCCGCTGGCTGGCCACCCGGGGCCGCCCGCTGGATGGGCAGCTGGGCGGCGTGGCCCACCACCCGGGCCCGGTCACCGGCGCGCCGGTGCTTGACGGCGCGCTGGCCGTGCTCGAATGCCGGACCGCCGCCGTGCACGACGGCGGCGACCACAGCATCATCGTCGGCCAGGTCGCCGCCGTGGCCGGCCCGCAGAACCCGCCGTCAGGCGGCCCGCTTGTCCACTACGCGGGCGCCTACCGCCGCCTTCGCGCCTCCTCGTAGCCCGCCGTCAGCGCCCGCCGTCAGTGCCCGCGGTCAGCGCCCGCCGTCAGTGCCCGCGGTCAGCGCCCGCCGTCAGTGCCCGCGGTCAGCGCCCGCGGTCAGCGCCTCGCCTTTAGCGCAGCGCGTCCTCGATCCTGTCCATGCCCCAGTCGAGGTCGTCCTCGCCGATCACCAGCGGCGGGGCCAGCCTGATCGTATGGCCGTGCGTCTCCTTGACCAGGACCCCGCGGGCGGCCAGCCGCTCGCACACCTCGCGCCCGGGCAGCGAGGTGAACTCGACCCCGGCCCACAGCCCGCGCCCCCGCACCTCGCGCACCACGTCGCGAGGCAGCGCGGCCAGCCGCGCATGCATCTGCCGGCCGAGCACGGCCGCGCGGGCCTGGTATTCCCCGGTGCGCAGCATCGCGACGACCTCACGGCCGACCGCGCAGGCCAGCGGATTCCCGCCGAACGTGGACCCGTGCTGCCCGGGCCGCAACACGCCGAGCACCGGCCAGGTGGACACCATCGCGGACACCGGCACGATGCCGCCGCCGAGCGCCTTACCCAGCAGGTACGCGTCCGGCACGACGTCCTCGGCCGCGCACGCGAACGTGTAGCCGGTGCGGCCGAGTCCGGACTGGATCTCGTCCGCGATCATCAAGATCCCGTGCGAGGTGCACAGCCGGCGGACCCCGGCCAGGAACCCCGGCGGCGGCACGATCACCCCGGCCTCACCCTGGATCGGCTCCACCAGCACCGCGACCGCCCGGTCGCCGATCTCGCCGATAGTCGCGGCCAGCACGTCCAGGTCACCGTAGGGGACGACGCGGAAGCCCGGCGTGTACGGCCCGAAGTCGGCCCGCGCGTCTTCGTCGTCGGAGAAGCTGACGATCGTGGTCGTGCGGCCGTGGAAGTTCCCGCCGAATGCGATGATCACCGCCTGGTCGGCGGGCACGCCCTTGACCGTGTACCCCCACTTGCGCGCCACCTTGATCGCGGTCTCGACCGCCTCAGCGCCGGTGTTCATCGGCAGCACCACGTCCATGTTGGCCAGTTCGGCCAGCTCGGCGCAGAACGGCCCGAACTGGTCGTGGTCGAACGCCCGGCTGGTCAGCGTGAGCCGCTCGAGCTGGGCCATCGCGGCCGCGATCAGCCGCGGGTGCCGGTGGCCGAAGTTCAGGGCCGAGTATGCGGCGAGCATGTCCAGGTAGCGGCGTCCCTCGACGTCGGTCACCCAGGCGCCCTCGGCCTCGTCGATGACGACGGGCAGCGGGTGGTAGTTGTGCGCGGCGTGCTCTCGGCCGAGCCTCATCAGCTCGGCCGCGCGGCCGGTCATGGTCTCGGTCATGACTTTCTCCCGTTAGTTCCAGCGTGCAGCGCTTGGCTCCGCCGCCGCTCTTGCGCTGCTGTTCATGAGCCCAGAGTAGGGGCCAACGACATGGGAATACATGCGCCGATCATGCGTATCAGCAGAGAATCATTGCGTAGATCGCGACCCATATGACGATTTGTTGCGCATATCCGCCTGGACGCGCGCCGCCGGTCCGGCCAAGAGCGGTCACAGCTTCCGGCCGCGGATCATGCGAGCGCTTTCCCGTAATTTCGAAGCCCCGCTCCCGCACCTGCCCCATCCGGCCCCCCCATCCGCGACATCCGGCCCCCATCCGCGACATCCGCCCCATCCGCGACATCCGCGACATCCGCCCCAAGGCCGCCGCGTACCCGAACCAGTGGCTGTCCCCCCCTACCCATTCTTGCCGCTAGAGGGTGCCCTTCATTGGTTCGCGGCGGGACTGGCGGAGCGAGGAGTGGTGCGGATGGGACTAGCGGGATGGTTGGGGCACCCCGGCGCGGGGCATCACGGTTTCCTGGCCACCCCGCAGTACACGGCCGCCTCCCCCGTCGGCGCCCCGCCGCCGCCCGGCACGCTCCCGCCCGGCACGCTCCTGCCCGGCACGCTCCCGCCCGGCACGCTCCCGCCCGGCACGCTCCCGCTCCGGGCGCCGCCTGTTGTCGCGTCAGGCTTCCACTGCCCACACGGCACAACGCCTGGCTCGACCAGCTCCATCCCATCGAAGAAGCTGGCCACCTGATCCGCTCGGCGCAGGTGGTACGGCAGCGGCCCGGCCTGGTTGTACCGCTGCTGCGCGCTGTCGAGGTCCCCGATCCCAGAGACCCCGTCGGCGATGGCCAGGTAGCTTCCCGGCGGCAGCGCCTCCATCAGCTGGCTGGTGATCGACCGGGCTGCCCCGTGGTCGTCGATGTGGCCCAAGACGCCGAGCATGATCAGTGCCACCGGCCGGTCAAGGTCGAGGGTGCGCGCCGCGCCCGCCAGCACCGAGGTCACGTCGCGCAAGTCGGCTTCGACGTAGCTGACCCGGCCCGCCGGCCTACCGGCCGACGCCAGGCCGGGCAGCGCCGGGCCGGGCAGCGCCGGGCCGGGCAGCGCCGGGCCGGGCAGCAGGCTGGGCAGCGCCGGGCCCGGCAGCAGGGCCCGGGCGTGCAGCAGCACGGCGGGGTCGTTGTCGACGTAGACGATCCCGGCGTCAGGCGCGATCCGCTGCGCGATCTCGTGGGTGTTGCCGCCCGCAGGCAGGCCCGCGCCGACGTCGAGGAACTGCCTGATCCGCGCCGGTCCGGCCAGGAACCGCGCCGCCCGGACCAAGAACGCCCGCTCGGCCCGCGCGGCCTGGGCCAGATGCGGGAACTCCCGGCTCAGCCGCTCGCCCTCGGCCCGGTCGGCGGCGAAGTAGTCCCGCCCGCCGAGCCAGTAGTTCCACACCCGAGCCGGATGCGCCGTGCTCACGTCCAGCCCCTGCGGCGCCCCGCCCGGCGGCGGCCCGCCCGGGTCCAGCCCCTGCGGCGCCCCGCCCGGCGGCGGCCCGGGCGGGACCGGGTCGCCGGCCGGGGGTTCGCTGGCGCTGGCCGTCCTGCCGTGCCTGCCGGGAGGACGGCCAGCCACCGCGGCATCCGGAACGTACCGGGGGACACGTCTACGGAACATTCCACGTATTGTGCCCGACCCGTCCGTCCCGGACGCCATCACCCGTTCCGTAGCGCCAGCGGGCCGAACGAGCCGGCCGCGCCGCTGGACCCGACCGCCCAGACGACCGCTGCGCCCGGACGGGAATTCAGGGCCGAATTCAGGGCCGGAGCGCGGCCAGCCGCGACGCCGCGGCGGCGACCCGCTCGTCGGTGGCGGTCAGCGCAGCCCGGACGTGCCCCTCCCCGGCAGGCCCGTACACAGACCCCGGAGTGACCAGGATGCCGCACTCCGCGGCCAGCAGCTCGGCCGCCGACCATCCGTCGTGTGAAGGGTGCGTCAGCCACAGGTACAGCCCGGCCTCGGAGTGCTCCACCGACCATCCGGCTCCGGCAAAAGCCTCCCGCAGCACGCCGCGGCGCGCCAGGTACCGATCCCGCTGGACCGCCGCGTGCGCGTCATCGGAAAGCGCCGCGGTCATCGCCGCCTGAACCGGCCCGGGAACGATCATCCCTGCTTGCTTGCGGATCGCCAGCAGCTCAGCCACAAGCAAGGGGTCACCGGTCACGAACCCGGCCCGGTACCCGGCCAGGTTCGACCGCTTGGACAGCGAGTACACGCCGAGCACCCCGTCAAACGACCCCCCGCACACCGAGGGGTGCAGCAACGATACGGGCGAGGTTTCCCAGCCGAGCGTGATGTAGCACTCGTCCGACGCCACGACGGCCCCTCGCTCCCGCGCCCATGAAACCACCTTGCGCAGATGCGAAACCGGCAGCACCCGCCCGGTCGGGTTCGACGGCGAGTTCAGCCACACCAGCCGCACCCGCGCAGGCCCGAGCGAGAGCAGGCTGTCCGAGGCGACCGCGGAGGCGCCGCAAAGCCGCGCCCCGATGTCGTAGGTCGGATAGGCCAGTTCCGGGTACACGATCACGTCGCCAGGCCCGAGCCCGAGCATGACGGGCAGCCAGGCGATGAGCTCCTTGGTGCCGATCACCGGCAGCACATCGTCTGCTGATGTCGGCACGTCAAGCGAACGCGCAAGCCAGCCCGCCGCGGCGGCCCGCAACGAGGCAGTCCCCCGCGTCAGCGGATACCCCGGCGAATCCGACGCGGCCGCCAGGGCATCACGGATGACCGAAGGCACCGGGTCGACCGGCGTGCCCATGGACAGGTCCACCGCGCCGCCCGGGTGCAGCCGCGCCTTCTCGGCCAGCGGCGCTATCCGATCCCAGGTGAACGCGGGCAGCCGGGCCGCGAGGGTGGGGAAGGTCATTCCTCCGCGGCTTGCGGGGGCAGCGCGGCCACCAGCGGATGGTCCTTGCCGGTCTTGCCGGTCTTCGAGGCGCCGCCTGGCGAGCCGAGGTCTTCGAAGAAGTCCACGTTGACCTTGTAGTAGTCCTTCCACTGCTCAGGTACGTCGTCTTCGTAGTAGATGGCTTCGACCGGGCAGACGGGCTCGCACGCCCCGCAGTCAACGCACTCGTCAGGGTGGATATACAGCATGCGTTCGCCCTCGTAGATGCAGTCGACGGGGCATTCCTCGATGCATGCTCTGTCCAGCACATCAACGCAGGGCTGCGCGATGATGTAGGTCACGGGAACTCCTTTATGGTTCTTATCCCTGCTGCTAACACAGTATGGCGGGTGCGCCGGTCATGCCGAGTCAGCTGGCCACAACGTCGGCGCGCGCCTGACCCGGGGCCGGGCTGTCCCGCTGCCAGCCCATGCTGCCATCCGACGCGCGCCACTCGTAACCGGCATACCGTACTTCGCTGAGGTCGTACTGCTGGGCGTAGGCGACCAGCCAGCTGGCCACAACCCAGCCCGCGTCCCGCTGCACGTGCACGACCGCGGCGCTTCCGCCTGATTTCTTTTTTACCGAACGTTCCGTGGTGATCCCGCTGAGCACCCCACCACGCCCGGCGGGCCCGAACGTCGTCGTCAGCCCCTTCTCCGCCCCGGCCAGGTCGGCCCGCCCGGGCGCGGAGAACCAGCAGGACACGCCGCCGGCCGGCTTGCCTGTGAAGTAGCCTGCCAGCAGCGCGGCCACGTCTGTCCACTGCTCGTAGGCGTCCTGGTCCGCGCTGTGCTGCACGTCCTGGGCCGCCTGGTCGATCGGCATCTTGGTGTAGCCGGGGACATGGACGAGCGCAGTGAAGAACTTCGTGGTCGCGTAGACCGGATCCTCGAGCTCGGCCGTGGTGCCCCAGCCCTGCGACGGGCGCTGCTGGAACACGCCGACCGAATCGAGCGTGCCGTAGTCCAGGTTCTGCAGCTGCGATTCCTGCAGGGCGGTGGCGAAGGCGATGATCAGCGCCTGCCGCGGCAGCCGGTACCGGGCCGCGACGCCCGCGATCGTGGCTGCTATCGCCGCCTGGTCCCCCTCGAGCGAGATGGCCGAACCGCCCGTGCCTGCCTGGCACCCGGGCGGCGGCGGGGGAGCCGCGACCGGACGCGGCTGCAGGCTGCGGATGGCGAGGTAGCCGCCCACCGCCACGAGCAGCACCAGCACGGACCCGATGACGGCGACGGCCAGCAGCCTGCGGGTAGGGGGTGCCACACCATCAGACGGTACCGCTAAGCTGCCGGTGCATGAGCGAACCTGCGCGCCCGTCGCCGCTCCCTCAAGTCATCGACGAGCTGTGGGAACGGCGGGATGAGCTGTCCCCGGCCGACGAGGACGCCCGCAAGGCAGTGGTGGGCGCCGTGGACGCGATCGATGCGGGCGAGGCCAGGGTGGCCTTCGTCGACCCGGCGACCGACGAGGTCGTCGTCGACGAACGAGCCAAGCGCGCCATCTTGCTGGCCTTCCGCGTGCTGCCCATGGCCAGGTCGCAGGTGGGCGACTTCCGGTACGTCGACCGGGTCCCGCTGACCACGCGGCTGGACGGGGTACGGTCGCTGCCTGGGTCGATCGTGCGCTGGGGCGCCTACGTGGCGCCCGGCGCGGTGCTGATGCCGTCGTTCGTCAACATCGGCGCCTACGTGGACACCGGCACGATGGTGGACACCTGGGCCACGGTCGGCTCCGGCGCGCAGATCGGCAAGAACGTCCACCTGTCAGGCGGCGCGGGCATCGGCGGAGTGCTCGAGCCGCCGAACGCGGTGCCGGTAGTGGTCGAGGACGAGGCGATGGTCGGGTCGCGCTGCATGGTCGTGGAGGGGGCCAGGGTGCGCACCGGCGCCGTGCTCGGCCCCGGCACCCACCTCGGCCCAAGCACGCACGTCATCGACGTGGAGACCGGCGAGGAACTGCCGCGGGGCGAGGCGCCTGCCTGGTCGGTGTGCGTGGGCGGGACCCGGCCGCGGACCTTCCCCGGCGGGACGTTCGGCATGTCGTGCGTGCTGGTGCTCAAGCGGCAGCCCGAGGGCGTCAGGCACAATAAGGCGGAGCTGAACGCGATCCTGCGCGACCATGGAATTGACGCCTGAGCACCCGCCCGGTGTGACTACCGTTGGTGCCACCATGAGCGTTAATTTCGAGCCGCACCGGCGAGTCCGCCGCCAGGGACCCGTCACGCTGCGCGGCAAGCAGATACCGCCGACCACGACCGATCAGCGGCTGCTCGACCGGCGCGGAGCCGCCGATTGGGTGCACACCGATCCCTGGCGGGTGCTGCGCATACAGGCGGAGTTCGTCGAGGGGTTCGGCCTGCTGGCCGAGTTGGGGCCCGCCGTGTCTATTTTCGGCTCGGCCCGGACCCGGTCCGGCGCCCCCGAGTACCGGGCCGCCGAGGCCATCGCCGCGGGCCTGGTCCGGGCGGGCTACGCGGTGATCACCGGGGGCGGGCCCGGCATCATGGAGGCGGCGAACAAGGGGGCGGCCGAGGCGGGCGGCGTCTCGGTGGGTCTGGGCATCGAGCTGCCCCTTGAGGTGGGGCTGAACGACTACGTCGACGTGGGCCTGGAGTTCAGGTACTTCTTCGTCCGCAAGACGTGCTTCATCAAGTACTCCCAGGCGTTCGTTGTGCTGCCCGGCGGTTTCGGCACGATGGACGAGCTATTCGAGGCGCTCACCCTGGTCGCCACCGGCAAGATCACCAAGTTCCCTATCGTGCTGGTCGGCCGGTCGTACTGGTCCGGTCTGCTGACGTGGCTGCGGGGGACCATGCTTCCCGAGTCCTACATCGGGGACGCGGAATTCGGGCTGCTCAGCGTCGTCGACGAGCCCGCCGAGGTGGTCAACATCATCCGCGAGGCACACGCGGGCCAGGACATGGCCGGCTAGTCATACCACGGGCCGGCGCGACATCGCGCAGCGGACGTGGCACGATTCATATGTGCCTGTAGTCATGATCGCAGCGGCCATCGCCATCCTCATCGGCGTGTACGTCGCCGCCACCGGCCGCGGCGGCGAACTTGCCTACGAGCACGCCGACCACGCGCCGCTTGACCTCGGACCGGTGTCCGCCACCGATATCGCGATGTTGCGCCCGCCCACCGCCCTGTGGGGCTACAACATCGACGTGACCGACGAGGCGCTTGGACGCATCGCCCGGGCCGTGCGTGAACGCGACGTCACGATCGCCTACCTGCAGTCCAGGCTCGCGGACCAGCGCCCGCAGACCGCCTCGCTGAACCCGATCGTGGAGACCGCCTCGCTGCACCCGGCCGCCGAGACCGCCTCGCTCGGCCCGGCCGCGCAGACCACCTCGGCCGAGCCGCCGGGCCCGTCAGGTGAGGCAGCCCAGGCCGTCGAGGATGACGAGGCGCTCGAGCCGGAGGAACAGCCCTGGTGACAGATCAGGGTCCGCCCCCCGACCCTGGCCAGGGTCCCGTCGCCGGCCCGGACGGCAAGCTGCGCTGCCCGTGGGGACTGAGCGCCCCCGAATACCTCCCCTATCACGACGAGGAGTGGGGTCGCCCGGTCCGCGACGACACGGTGATCTACGAGCGGCTATGCCTGGAGGCCTTCCAGTCCGGGCTGTCCTGGCTGACGATCCTGCGCAAGCGGGAGAACTTCCGCGCCGCCTTCGCCGGCTTCGACCCGGTCGTGGTGGCGGCCTTCGGCGACGCCGACGTGGCCAGGCTGATGGCCGACCCGGGCATCGTGCGGAACCGCGCGAAGATCAACGCCACGATCGTCAACGCGCGGGCCGCCGTCAGCCTGCCTGATGGGCTGAGCGCGCTGGTCTGGAAGTACGCCGGCGACCCGGCCGCCGCGCCGCAGACGCTGGCCGACGTGCCCCCCACCACCCCAGCGTCCAAGGCGATGTCGGCCGAACTGCGCCGCCACGGTTTCACCTTCACCGGGCCTGTGACCGCCTACGCCACGATGCAAGCCTGCGGCATCGTCAACGACCACCTGGCCGGCTGCTTCGCCCGCGAACCGTAGCCAGAGGGCCTATCCTGCACGGCATGAGTGATCCCGATGTTGCCAGCCTCTTCGCCCCCATCGCCCTGGAAGAGACCTTCGCCGGGGTGCTGTCCGAGGCGACCGGCCTGCTGGGCGACCTGGACGACCCGGTGGACGCGGAACTGTGGGGGTCGGACCTGATCGGTGCGCTGGCCTCCTCCGCCGCGGGCCAGGCCTCGCTGACCAGCGCGCTGACCGGATCGCTGATTCCCGCCGCGGAGGAGGCCTCGACCCCGCAATCCCTGGCCCTGCTCCGGGTCTTCGCCGCGATCGGCTCCGACGGGCTCCGGTCCGCCGCCGGGCAGGCCGCCGACCGGGTGCACGCGGCCGGTGTCGCCGACCCGCCCTGGGCCGGCACGCTCGGCTCCCCCGATGTCGGTGACTGCTGGCACTACGCCGACGTCGGCGGCCGGCAGGAGTCGCTGACCATGACCTTCTCCTACGGGGACAAACAGCACGCGGTCAGCGTGCTGATCGACCACGGCTGCGGCGGCAAGATCAGGGACGCCTGGGTAGCCGAGGCGACCGGGCTGCGAGCGGAAACCGAGCAGGCGGCACGGGACGACCCGCTCGTCGTGTTCGAGATGCTCGACGCCGCCGAGGCCGGCCATCGGCTCGGCCGCGCGATCAGCGCGGGCGAGTGCCCCGAGCAGCCCGACCAGGTCGACGACGTGGTGGCCCACCGGGCCCTGCTGCGGGCCCGCCTTGAGCTGCTGACCCGTTAGTCCAGGAAGGCGCCGACCAGGGGCAGGATCAGGTCGGTGCGGCGCAGCACCCCCATGTGCGTGGCGCCGGGTAGCACCGCGAGCCGCGCGCCTGGGATCAGCGCGTGCATCTGCACCGCGTGCTCGAGGCGGACGAAGTCGTGGTCGCCGAACACGAGCAGGGTCGGCGCGGCGATGCTGCCGAGCTCGTCGGCCGTCCAGCCCTTGAGGCTCGCCGCCGCCCCCGATGCCTTGGCCGCGAACTCGTCGAAGTGTCCCGGATCCGGCGCCAGCCGTGTGTACGCCTCGCGCATCTGCCGGAAGTCATCCTCGGTCGGCATCCGGGTCGAGGTGGCGTGCCGCGCCGGGTCCGAGATCTCCTCGTGGTACCCGTCGGCGGCGTGGCTCACCGACACCGGGATGATCCGGCCCACCCGGTCCGGGTGATCCAGCGCAAGCTGCACCGTTACCCCGCCGCCGAGGCTGAAGCCGAGCACGTCCGCCTGCGCCACGCCGAGGTGGTCAAGCAGCGCGGCCACGTCACCGGCCAGCAGGCCAAGCTCGAGGTCGCGGTCGATGTCGGCCGTGCGACCGTGGCCCTGCAACTCGGTGGCGACCACCTGCCGCGCCGCCGAAAGTCCGGGCAGCAGGTTGCCGAACGACAGGTCGATGTTCAGCAGGCCGCCGTGCAGCAGCACCAGCGGCCGGCGAGAGGTCTCGACCCCTCGTGCCCCGTGCACCTCGTAGTACATCCGCAACCCGTTGACCGGCGCGTATCCGCTGCTGGCCAGGCTCATGGAGGTCCTCCTTCCGACTCGGCCTTGTCACCGATGAGACGATCTCGGCTGGGCCATATCATCGCTGCCCCACCGCGTGAGGGCGAGCGTGGTGCCTACGGCGTGAGGGCGAGCGTGGTGGCTACGGCGTGAGGGCGAGCGTCGCGCCGCTCGCGTCGAGCAGGCGGTGCGCGCCCGCCGCGCCGGGCAGCCTGGCCAGGTCGCCCCGGACCCGGGCGCACGGCCCGTCCGGTCCGGCCAGGACCGTCCCGTCGGCTTCGACCGCGACCAGGCCGCCGTCGTGCCGCAGCAGGACCGGGCCGTCGCGCTCGGCCGTGATCGCCACCCGGCCGGCCCGCAGGCCGTCGAGCACGTCGCCAGGCTCTTGGCCCGCGCACTCGACCCAGGTGGTCGGGCACCCGGGCGGCGCGTCAGATCCCGGCCGGTGCCAGTCGCTGCCGCCGACCGGGATCGCCGCGGCGTCCCAGGCCAGCCACCACGCCAGCGGGGTGGTCCAGCGCCGGTCGAGCCCCCAGCTCCAGTGCCACACCTCGGCCAGCGGCGGCCGGCGCCGCATCGGCCGGATCCAGCTGACCGGTCCGGCCCACGGGTGGTTGACCGACAGCAGGCCGCCGCGGGCCTGCGTCGCGTCCAGCCAGTCGTCGGGTTCGCGCCGGAAGTCGATCCAGCCGACGTCGCCAAGCGCGCCCGCGTGCCCGCCGTCGGTCGTCACCTCCTGGCCGGGCAGCAGCGTGATCCCGTACCGGCCGGCCGCGTCGGCCAGCTCGGCCTGGTGGCTGACCGTGTTGTGGTCGGTCACCGCGAGGTAGTCCAGGCCGCGCCCGGCCGCGAGAACGGCCAGTTCCGCGACCGTGAGCGTGCCATCGGAGTGTTCGGTGTGCGCGTGCAGGTCGCCCGCCAGCCAGCGCAGGCCGGGCCCGGCCGGCAGCTCCCGCCGCGGCGGCCGCTCGCCCGGTGCGGGCGGATCCGCGGCCGCGGGCGGCAGCAGGCCCGCGCCGTGCGGCGTTACCTCCGCCGTCACCCGGTAAGACACGCCGTCGGGCGGGAGGCGGTGCACGCCGATCATCACCCGCCATTCCCCGGCCTCGACCTCCCCCGGCAGGTACCCGGGCGTGGCGGCGTCGCCGGTGATGGCGAACCAGGAGCGGGCGCCGCCGGACCAGCCGCGGAAGGCGCCGCCCGTCCCGAGGCAGCCGAGGTCAAGCACCGCCCCGGAAGACTGGTCGTACTCGAGCTCCACCCGCAGTCCGGCCGTGCCCGCCCCGACCTCAACCGGCAGGTAATGCCACGGTGAGTCGAACCTGTGCTCCAGCGTCCACCGCCCGGCGTGCACCGTGCGCCTGCCGTACTCTCCGGAACCGCCCGTCATGCCCCCCATCCGACCAGAACGGGTGGCCCTCGCCAAGTAAATTAACCAAGCGTATAATTTCTTCACAGGCCAGCCTGACCAACGGGAGGGCGACATGCGGGCCATGATCGTTAAGGAGTTCCGGCAGCTCCGCCGCGACCGCAGGACCCTGGCCATGATGATCGTGATGCCGGTCCTGCTGCTTGTGATCCTCG
>Ga0335074_10005638_pt1 | contig 17323 bp, 12 predicted proteins | sample Lox_Sample_23_FD_206715 | JGI IMG/M metagenome (GOLD analysis project Ga0335074, IMG submission 206715) | Soil microbial communities from Loxahatchee National Wildlife Refuge, Florida, United States - Lox_Sample_2.3 | ecosystem: Environmental > Terrestrial > Soil > Wetlands | place: USA... | reverse complement strand
ACCCCGGCGATGCCAAGGTCTTGGCCGACATGGTCCGCACCGACCGCCACAACCACCGCCCGGTGGCCACGGGCACCGAGGTGGCCCAGGCCGTGAAGGTCCTGGCCCGGGCCCACCAGACCACGACGTGGTCCCGGGGTCGACAGACGGACCAGCTGCGCTCTACGTTGCGCGAGTTCTACCCCGCCGCCCTGGCTGCGTTTGAGGACCTGGCCAGCCCCGACGCCCTGGCCGTGCTGGCCGTGGCCCCCACTCCCGCGCTTGGCCGGGCCCTGTCGCGCTCCAAGATCGCTGCGGCTCTACGCCGTGGTGGCCGTCTACGCCGGGTCGACGAAAAAGCCAGCGAGACCCAGGCCGCTTTGCGTTCCCCCCAGCTCGGTGCTCCCGCTGCCCTGTCGGCGGCCATGGGGGCATCGGTGGCCGCCAGTGTGGGCGTGATCGCCGCTATGAACACTCAGGTCGCCGTCTTGGCCAAGGAGCTCGAGGCGGGTTTGAACAGCACCCGGCGAGCTCGGCGATGAGCCGGACCGCTATGCCACCGCTAAGTCTCGCAAAAATTACGCCGGCAGGTCGCCCATAACCAGGGCGTCGGGCACCCAAAAAGGCGGTGCTGGCCCACCACGTGCGCAACCAGCGCCTGGCCGACGCCATCTACCTGTGGTCGTTTGCCGCCCTCACGGCCTCCCCGGGGGCACGGGCCTATTACGACCAGCGCCGCGCTGCCGGCAACACCCACCACCAAGCTCTCAGGGCTCTTGGTAACCGGCTGGTAGGGGCCCCGCACGGATGCCTACGCCACCACAGTGACTACGACGAGGCCACCGCTTGGGGGCACCGTCAAGAGAAACTTCCCTCGGCGGCTTGACAAGTTAGGACCGTGGGATGTCTAGGCGCGGGCCAAGTGTCCCCCCGCTGGCCTCCGAGGGCGGCTACAAAGCCCTTAGCAGCCGGATCCCTTGTCTCCATGGCGGCCTTGCCGGGACCTTGACGGTCTTGATAGTCTTGACGGTCTTGACGGTCCTTGACGGTCTTGACGGATCGAACGCATGTTTGCTAGACTTTTAAGTACTGAAGTACCGAAGTCCTGATACCTCGAGGCCGGGTGTGACGGCCTCCTCCTGTCGTGTTGGTCCATGTCCAGGGGGTGAGAGGTGTCGAGCATCCTGCTCTCTACGGCCGCGTCCCTGCGCGCTCAGTTGGCAACGTTCGAGCCTGGTCAGCTCACCGGCGCGGACTGCGCACGGGTCGCCGATGACCTGGCCGCCACGGAGAAAGCCTGTGCGGCCGCGCGAGTCCTGGCCGCCGCTCGGGCGATAGGTTGCAAAGCCCACGAGAGCCGGGGCTTCCACGACGGCGCCGCGTGGGTCGCTCGCCAGGGGGGAGTCACCGCAAGCCAAGCCCGCCAGATCCTCGATGCTGCAGCCGGCCTCAGAGACTGCCCCGGTACGAAAGCGGCCCTCCTGGCAGGGGAAGTCTCGTGGGCGGAAGCCAGCGAGATCACCAGCGCCCAGTCCTCGTGCCCCGGTGCCGAGGAGGCCTTATTGGAGACTGCTCGGCACGGCGGACTAGCAGGGCTCCGGGACAAAGCGCGTGAGCATCGCTTGTCCAACACACCGGAAGAAGAGCTTCGTCACGAGCAGCACCGCTTGCGGCATTTCCGGCACTGGCGTGACCGGCTGGGCATGGTCCGCTTTACTGGCGCGTTGCCCCCGGAGACCGGTGTCGCGTTTGTGCATCGAATCGAGTCTGCTGCGCAACGGCTGAGGCGGGACGTCGCCGTCGGGAGCAACGACAAACGCGAGCCGTTCGACGCCTACGCAGCCGACGCGCTGGTCGCCATCACTTCGGGCGACGTCGCCCGTCGGGACAACCGAGCCGACTTGGTCATCGTGTGCGATATCAATGCCTGGAGGAGGGGCCACAGGCACCCCGACGAAGTGTGCCACATCCTCGACGGAGGGCCGATCCCCGTGCCCATTGCCCGGGACCTGTCCAAGGACGCGTTCTTGAAGGCAGTGCTGCACGATGGGGTGGCGGTGCACACCATCAAGCACTTCGGCCGTCACCTCCCGGCCGAGCTGCGCACTGCTTTGGACCTGGGCTCGCCCCCAGAGTTCAGCGGCGCGCGCTGCGCCGATTGCGGGCGGCGCTTCGGCCTGGAGTACGACCACGTAAACCCCGTCGCCAACCAGGGCCCTACGAGTATGGCCAACCTCGAGCCGCGATGTTGGCCCGACCACCGAGCTAAGACCGAGCGCGACCGGGAAGCGGGCCTCCTGGGACCAAGCCCGCCGTCACGTTCGCGGCACAGTGCCAAGGAAAGCAACACCCTCAAAACATCGCCACGATGACAAGAAGGCGGCGAATCTGAGCTGACCGATCACTGTAGCCAGCGGTCCGGCGACCGTGCCCTTCTTCTCCGGGCTTGCACAGCACCTAGCGCGGGATGCGGCGGTCGCCCGTGGCCACCACGTGCGGGCCGAGCTTCGTGGAAGCGACGCACCGACATTAAGGCCGCCGGGCACGGCTCGCTCCGCCACTCAGGTCGTCTCACCTCGTTCTGACGTGACGTGATATCACATCACATCACATCATGAGCACCCGCTGGTGGAGCCGCACGACGAGCAGGCAAAGCAGCTGCCGGCACGCTGCATCTGGATACCGCACTGCATGCAGTAGGGGGCATCGCTGGCACCCACCTTGGCGGACGCGGCGCCCCCTGGCTTCGTAGGCTCGGCCGCCGGTGCTGCCGGCTGCGCCGTCGCCGCCGGCTGGGCCGTCGTCGCCGCTAGGCGGCCCTCGCGCAACTCCAGCTCTTCGATCAGCTCGGCCCGCAGGGGGGCGTCGATGTTGACGGCCTCCTCCACTCCCGGCAGCGTCGGCTGCATGCGCTCCCCAACCGTCATGATCCCGAGGTCGAAGCGGTCGGCCGGGCTCATGTACTCGACCGCCAGGCGGCGGAAAATGTAGTCGACCAGCGACGAGGCGAACCTCAGGTCGGGGTCGTCGGTCATGCCCGCAGGCTCGAAACGCATATTGGTGAAATGTCGCACGAAGGTCGACAATGGCACGCCGTGCTGCAGGCCAAGGCTCACCGAGATTGCAAAGGCGTCCATTATCCCTGCCAGGGTCGAGCCCTGCTTGGAGACCTTCATGAACACCTCGCCGGGGCGCCCGTCCTCCAGCTCGCCCACGGTCACATAACCTTCGCAGTCAGCGACGCGGAACGAGAACGTCGAGGACTTGCGCTTGCGCGGCATGTGCTCCCGCACCGGTTTCTTCACTACCACCGTCGTCTGCCTAGCCAAAGCCTTCTCCAGATCGGCGACTTTCAAGGCTAGTTCGGCGTCGTGGGCCTCGGCCTCTGACGCCGCGGCGACATCGGAGGCGCTCACCTTCTTGGTCGTAGCCAACGGCTGGGCCACCTTGCAGTTGTCCCGGTAGATGGCGATGGCCTTGATCCCAAGCTGCCAGGCTTCGATGTGGAGTTGCTCGACGTCTTCGACGGTGGCATCTTCGGGCATGTTGACCGTGTTGTGGTTGACAATGCCGTTGCCTACGAACGAGTGCGAGTGAGGCACCGAAAGGTCAAAAACCTCCTGGATCCCTGCGTCGGCGACAGTGGCCACCGGGCTGAAATGAAGGCCCTGGTCCACCACCGCCCGGAGCCACGACGGCAGCCGCACACCCGGGATGGCCGCGACGCGCTCCAGGGTCCTCCGGCACACCTGCAACGTGCGCGGCTCGGCGTGCGTGCACGCGGCGTCCCGGCCCATCTCGGCCGCTCCCGCGCCCCGCGGTACGTAGGCCAACAACTGCGGCGCTGACACGCCCGGCACGACGTCAGCAGCTCCTGGCGCCAACCCGCGAGGGCTCAGCCTCGCGGCCGTGGCCGCCTTGGCCAACTCCAGGAACGGAGCAACGGAAACCAGCTTGTGTGCCGCGTCCGCCGACGCCACAACCTCGTCGCCGCCTTCTGCGGCCAGTTCCCGGCCCGTCAAGACGCCCAAGTTAGCCAGCACCGCTTGCAACTCGTCGAGGAGCCGGGGCGACCTCGAGGTAAAACTCCACTTGGCTACGGGCTCAGCGACAACAGTGGCACCCAGGGCCAAACCGCGCAGAAAGGCAACGACAACCTGCCGGGGCGAGCGCAGCACGGACGCGGGTACCTGCCTGATGGGTTCGCCCGAACCGCACGCACGGTCGAAGAGCTGCGCCGCGACCGGCGATGCCATTTCGAAATAAGCCACCGCGGTGGCGGGACGCCGGGCCCGTCCGGGCGCACCCAGGCTTGCTCGCGCAGCCCGGCTGAGCACCTCCAAGGCCTGAGGGTCGGCGCACGAGAACCGCACGCTCCGCTTTGAGCGTGACAGTTGGCCCACGGCCGTGTAGGCCCCGAGCAGCAAGGCCAGGTCTTCGGTTATCTCGGCCGCGGCGGCGCCGTCGCCGGCCGGCAGTAAGCCGTCCAACCGTGCCGGCACCGGGGACCACATGTCGGCGCCATAACGAGTGGCCACGTACTCGCCCTCGCAGATCTGGTCGAGGCGCCGCCACTGGAACCCGCTCGGGCCGGCCGTGAGCAGGCGATGGTTGTAGGTGCCGGTGACCTTCATACCCGAGCGGAGTGTCACCGACATCACGGGCCGCTGCCCGCCGTAGTAAAACGAGTCGGTCTTGCTGGTGCCGTCCAAGGAGGCCACCGCCATCGCCTTCTCGCGGAACTGCCCCGGCCTCTCGCCGTCGTAGAGCGAACCTATCGGCACCAGGCCGTCCTCGGTCGTGACCAGAGTGCCCCCGGTGACACACTTGGAAATAGCCCCAGATATGAAAGGCTGTGCGGCAGCCATCATTTTTACGTGGCCCCGGTAATCGATCGTATTGTCGCCCATGGAACAGGCGAAAACAGCTAGATGGTCCGGGGCCACATGGGGCGCGCCGAGTATCGACTTGTGTTGGTCGATGTACGCGGTTACCTCTGCGATCTGGTCCGCTGAATAGCCGAGGCGGCGCAGTGCTCGGGGCACCGTCTGGTTGACGATCGACATCGTGCCACCGCCCACGAGCTTCTTGGTCTTGACGAGCCCGAGATCGGGCTCGATCCCCGTGGTGTCACAGTCCATCATCAGCCCGATGGTGTTGTGGCTGATGAAACCGTTGGCGATATAGGTGACATTGGATGGCACGGACAGGTCGAAGGTCAGCTCGTCTGGCCCGAGCGTCGTGGCCGTCACAGGGTCGTAGAAGTACCGCAAGAGGTGGCCGAGCTCCCGGTCGCCTGTGGCCTCGTAGATGCCGTTCGCTACGGTCCGCGAAATGTGGCTACCTCGCTCCAGGCCCTGCATGAGGGCCTCACGCAGGCCCTGGTCCGCGGCGCAGAGCCGGTCCACCAAGCGTGCGCTAAGGGGCACGAAGTCGTCTTTGCCCGCGGACCGGGCGTGCGGCGCCTCGAGGCGGCCCTGTTTGCGGCCCCCGATGAAGCCCACCTCGGTCGACCACTGCTCGGCCCAAGCCAGGTTGAGCAGCCGCACCGTGGCCACCTGGCGCTCACCCAAAGCGCCGCGGCTGTCGATGACCCGAGCGCTTGCCGGGTAGCCGAGCGCCAGCAGGATGGACTGCACCTCGCGGGCGAGACTGATCGAAGGGGTGCGCAGTGTGGGGTACCCGGCAATGGCGTCACCCGCCGCCTCGAACAGGCCGCGTAGGAACGCAGAATAGATATTGCGGTCGTTCGTGGCCAAGATGGCTTGGGGCACGTGCGTCCCACGACCATCTGTCGCCCCCGAGCTCGCACGGCGTGGGCCTAAACCATTTGCCTCCCACCACTCGGCCACCAAAGGCGACCTCAGCACCACGTCGCTCACTCCCGTTGCCGAGGTGCTGACATAGGCGTCCAGCCCGAACACGGACTTGACCAGCATGCGCAGCCGCTCGACGACCTCGATATCGCCACCCGCCACCGATAGGCGGAGCGCGCCGCCCTGGGAACACCCCGCTCCCATGCAGAACCCCGCCATCTCGGCAAGCTCCGCGGTTACCAGCTGCGGGGCAGAAGCGTGGTGCTCAGCGGCGCGCGCAACCGGCAGGGGGGCCAGGGTCACTAGCTGGGGGTGCCCCACCAAGTGGTCCAAGGCCAGGGGCACCATGTCGTCCTCTTGCAGGTCGGCCAACCGCTTCCAGCGCCACTCGCCGGTCACCAGGTCGACCACTTTTATGCGGTGCTGGGCCGTCCCCTGCAAGCGGTACCCCCGGCCCGTGTCAACCGTGACCACCGGCTCCGCGCCGTTGACATAGAACTCGGATGCCATGCGGGCGCCCTGGTCGGTCGCCACCTTGACGTCCAGCGCCTGCCACTTGGGCCCGTCGGGGTCGCCCAGGGTGGCCAAGCGGACGAGCCCGCGTTCGGTGGCGACCAGCGAGCCCCCAACGAGGCACCCCGTGGGCGCCAGGACGCTCGCCTGCGAGTTGCGCACTCCGTAGAGCTCCGCCATCTCGACCGCGCTGTCCCACGACTCCTGGGCGGCCGACAACAGGTCGGGCGGCACCAGCTCCTCGTCGATCTTGGCCACTTCGGCCCGGTGCATGCGCAGTACCTCGAGCATGGGTGCCCGGTTTTTGTGGTAGCCGGCGAAGGGCCCCATGCGGGCGGCGGTCCGGGCCGAGACGGCGTAGGCATGCCCGGTCAGCAGGGCAGTCACTGCCCCCGCCCACGCCCGGCCGGCATCGGAGTCGTACGGCAGGCCCTGGGCCATGAGCAACGCCCCGAGGTTGGCGTAGCCCAGGCCGAGCTGGCGGAAGCGCCGGGAATTGTCGCCGATCGCCTTGGTCGGGTAATCGGCGTTACCTACCAGGATTTCCTGCCCGGTGAACACCACCTCCACCGCGGCCCGGAAGCCTTCGACATCAAATTCCCCGCTGTCGTCCAGGAATGTCAGCAGATTTAGGCTGGCCAAGTTGCACGCTGAATTATCAATATGCATGTACTCGGAGCAAGGGTTGCTGCCATTTATGCGTGCGGTATTTGCGGCCGTGTGCCACCTGTTTATTGTCGTGTCGAACTGCATACCGGGGTCAGCACATTCCCAGGCCGCCTTGGCAATTTGGCGGAAAAGATCACGGGCTTTCATGGTCTTCAGGACCTCGCCGCTGGTCACGGCCTGCAGCGCCCACTCCTTGTCGTCGAGGACCGCGTGCATGAACTCGTCGGTGACCCGCACAGAGTTGTTGGCGTTTTGGTACTGGATCGAGTAGCTGTCCTGGCCGTCGAGGTCCATATCAAACCCGGCATCGCGCAGCGCCCTAGCTTTACGCTCCTCGAGAGCCTTGCACCAAATGAAATCCTCGATATCGGGGTGGTCGGCATCGAGTATCACCATCTTCGCGGCGCGCCTTGTTTTCCCTCCCGACTTGATCGTGCCGGCAGAGGCGTCAGCGCCCCGCATGAAGCTCACCGGCCCCGACGCCGTCCCGCCGCCGCGCAGCCCCTCCTTGGACGACCTGATACGCGACAGGTTGATGCCCGCACCGGACCCACCTTTGAAAATCTTGCCTTCCTCAACGTACCAGTTGAGTATGGAATCCATCGAATCATCAACAGATAGGATGAAACACGCGCTTGCTTGTTGCGGCACGCCGGCGACGCCGATGTTAAACCAGACCGGCGAGTTGAACGCTGCCCGTTGGTGGACGATGAGCCACTTGAGCTCGGCCGCGAAGGTGTCCGCTTCCTGGCTGTCGACGAAGTAGCCGTCCTTCAGGCCCCAGGCGGTAATGGTGCCTGCGACCCGGTCGGCGACCTGCTTGAGGGACCACTCCCGCTCGGGCGTGCCGAGCGTGCCCCGGAAGTACTTCTGGGCGAGGATGTTGGTGGCGTTGACGCTCCACCCGATCGGCACCTCGACCCCCAGTTGCTCGAAGGCGACCTGGCCGGTGGCCCAGTTCGTGATCCGGGCGTCCCGGCGCTCCCAGGTCACGGTGTCGTAGGGGTGAACACCGGGGCTCGTGAAGTAGCGCCGGATGCCGATACCCGTCCGCTCGGGGGCGATTGCCATTTATGGTCCTTCCTGTCACGGAGCTAGTGAGGTGGGCCGCCATCTCCCGGTGGCGGCAGCCGGCTTACAACCGCGTGCGCTGTCCGGGCTCGTCGAGCCCTGACCACAACCTGTTGTGGTCACACCACCTGTCAACGTCTACGATACACAAGATGCGGGATAAATACTAGGGTGTAGTTACAGCCTTGTCAATAGCTGGCCCGGCCGGCAGACGCCCCACCCGACCACCGTAAGAGCCCTGGCCTGTGGGCTGAAAGTGGATAGCTTGTGGATCTGCTGGGGAATGCTTCTGCGGTGCAAGCGAGCGGCCCCGCTCGCTCGGGCAACTGGATCCTTTAGCTGCGGTACCCACCCGCTGGTGCTTATGATCCAGCCATGGCTGGCACCGGCCCACCTTTTTCCCGCCGGGAACGGTGGGCACTGTGCGACCTGCTCCACGAACTGGGCCCAGACGCGCCGACCCTGTGCGAGGGCTGGCGCAGCGCCGACTTGGCCTCCCACCTGGTCGCTCGCGACCGCCGCCCGGACGCTACCCCGGGTATGACGCTGCGGGCACGCCCGTTCCGGCGCTGGACAGACCGGGTGCAGCAGGGAGTGCGCGACACCATGACCTGGGACGCCCTGGTGGAGAGGCTGCGGGCGGGCCCACCGGCGCTTCTGCGCCCGATCGATCCCGCGATCAACACGATCGAGTACTTCGTCCACTATGAGGACCTGCGCCGGGCGCAGCCAGAGTGGATGGCGCGCCCACTCGCCCCGGCCGACGAGGACCAGCTATGGCGCTACCTGCGCTTTGCGGCCAAGATTGCCCGCAGCCCGGCACGCCGGCTGGAGGCTCCCGGACGAGAGCCTCTCGTCCTGTCCAAGACGAGCGATGGGCCTCTGGTCAAGGGCCCCGTGAGCGAACTCGTCCTGTGGGTGTCGGGCCGGCGCTCGGTAGCGCAGGTCGAGAGCCTGCGGGTTTCCGGGTAGGGGGCGGGCCCTTTACGCGCCGCCGAGGGCGGCCGTCGCCGCTCCGGTCACCGGCGTGGGCGCCGGTGTGGGCGTCGCGGCGGCTCCGGGAAGCGCAGACGGGGGCGCGGCCTTGGAGGCCGGGAGCGGTGCCCGAGTCACCAGCTCCACCCACCGGTGGTCGGCGATGCGGGACAACGCCGACAGCTGCCGGCGCTCGCGGGTCCGGAAGGGCCGGCCCTCCCGTCCGAGCACGACCACCAGCGATGCCACCTCCATGCCCGCCCAGGCGACGTCAGATGGGCTGGCGGCGACCGTCGGGTGCCCGACCAACGACGCCCGAGCGCCCTTGACGAAGGCGAACACCCAAGCGTCAGGTGGAGATTCACCTACGCGGGCAAGGGGTTGGGGTGCGCTCGGGTCCACCACGGAGGCCCAGTCGGCCTCGAAGTCGCGCGCCGCGTGCGCCACGAGTGCTCGCAGGAGGTCGGCCGGGTCGTGCCGCTCTACCAGGAAAGCCGCCGTTTCTAGGGCATCTAATCGAGGGTCGGCAGGCGCGCCAGGAACTTGGCGGACATCCTCCACATCGACGCCGTCCACCTCGTTGATCTCGCTCACCATGAGGTCGAGGAGGCTGGATTGGGGTAGTTCGACGACCAGCTCGTCAATGGCCCGGCCGGCCCCCCGCTCCAAGATGTCGATGCCGACCAAGTCGCCGCGCACGGCGCCAATGCGGCTCGCCACTGCGCCGAGCGCTCCGGGCCGGTCCGGGACCCAGACACGCACTACGTAAGTTGCCACATCACCCACCTCACCCACGTTAGAGCCCTCTCCGTGAACAGCAGGTTTCGGTTCGCAGACTGCGGCGTTAATAATCCTTGAATTGCCTCGGCGCTTGTGCTGCGGCAGGCCCCGACGGGACCGGGCCGCGCCATGTTGCGCGGGCTGCGCTATCCCAACTTGGTGAGCACACGCCGAAGGTTGCGCACGGCTTGACCAATACGTTGCTCGTTCTCCACTAGGGCGAACCGGACGTAGCCCTCTCCTCCAACGCCGAAACCCATGCCCGGCGACGTCGACACCGAGGCATCCGTGATTAGGTATTTGGCGAACTCGAGCGAGCCCATCTCCTGGTACGGCTCGGGGACCGGCGCCCACACGAACATCGTGCCCATGGGTTTGGCGACCGCCCAGCCGATCCGGTTGAGCCCCTCGACCAAGGCGTCGCGGCGCGACTCATAAATGGCATTGACTTGCTTGGGGTATTCGGACGCCTCGTTGAGGGCGACGATCGACGCGATCTGGATGGGCTGGAACGTCCCGTAGTCTAGGTAGCTCTTCAGTTTGGCCAGCGCCCCCACGACCTCGGCGTTGCCGACGGCGAAAGCGACGCGCCACCCGGCCATGGAAAAGCTCTTTGTCAGCGTGTACAGCTCGACGGCGACGTCCTTACCGCCGGGCACCTGGAGCACCGAGGGGGGCTCGTAGCCGTCGAAATAGGTATCCGAGTATGCAAAATCATGCACTAGCACGATCTCATTGGCCTTGGCGAAATCAACGACCTTCTGCATCCAGGCATAATCCACACATTCCGTAGTGGGATTGTGCGGGAACGAGAGGATCGCCACCTTCGGTCTAGGCGATGCTGCTTCCCAAGCCGCCTCCAGGTTGGCGAAGAAGTCCTCGCCGGGGCCAACTCGTACGTGGCACACTTCAGCACCAGCGAAAAGCGGCGCATAAATATGGATTGGGTACGACGGCGACGGCACGAGCGCTGTGTCACCGGGCCCGACCAGCACCCACATCAAATGCGAGAGCCCTTCCTTGGCTCCGATGGTGAACACCACCTCGCGGTCGGGGTCCAGCTGCACCCCGAAGCGCCGCTCGTACAGCTTGGACACCGCCAAGCGGAGGTTGGGCAGCCCCCGGGACGACGAGTAACGGTGGTTGCGCGGGTTGCGGGCGGCCTCTGCCAGCTTTTCCACCGCGACCGGAGGGCTCGGGATGTCAGGGTTCCCGAAGCCAAGGTCGATGACGTCGGCGCCGCCTCGGCGCGCCTCGTCCCGCAGCTGGTTGATAGCGGCGAACACGTACGGCGGCAGCCCCGTGATCCGGCGGAACTCCACAAGCCCTCCCTGGGACGTCTTTGCTGTTCATAAAAGGCTAGCGGGCACCGTTGGGGCACCGGGCCCATTTCCCACTCTCAGGGCGACTCGGGCCGGCGTTGGCGCCATGCCCTTAGGCCGCCAGCATGGCCGGCACGGGGCTCCGGTCCTTACCGGGCAACACCGTGGCACTGCGCGGCGGTGGCACTGCGCGGCGGTGGCACGGCGCGGCGGTGGCACGGCGCGGCGGTGGAGCTCCGCGGCGCTGGAGCTGCGCGGCGGTGGCGCCCCAGGGTGCCTAGCTCGGGCTCCCGGCGGCAGCGCGTGCCAGCATGGCAGCACCGATGGCGCCCGATTGCTCGCGCAAGGCGGCGGCCCGCAGTTCCACCCCGCGCGCGTCGGCGGCTTCAGCCAGTTCGGCAAAAGCCCGTTTGAGCGGCGCCATCACGACGTCACCGGCCTGCATGAGGCCACCGCCGAGCACGATCGCCGCTGGGTCCAAGGCATTGGCCAAGTTCGCCAGCCCCAGCGCGAGCCACCAGGCGAAGTTCTCCATGACTGCGCGCGCCCCTCGGTCACCGGCCAAGGCGGCCGCGGTCACGTGCTCGCCCCTGACTGCTTCGGGGTCGCCGCCGGCGAGCGCCACCACCCGGTCGAGAGTTCCTGCCTCGGCGGCTTCCCGGGCCAGCCTCCCTAGGGCGCTGCCTGAGGCGAAACGCTCCCAGCAGCCCCGCTTGCCGCACGGGCAGGGCGGACCATGCGGGTCTATGACCATGTGCCCGATCTCGCCCGCGAAACCGTGCGCCCCCTCGACGAGGCGGCCGCCGAACACGGCGCCGCCGCCGATCCCGGTACCAAGGGTCACCATCAGCATGTCGTCAAAGCCCTCCCCGGCGCCGGCGATGTGCTCCGCCCAGCAGGCCGCTGTGGCGTCATTGAGGACGGTCGTCACCGAGGCCGGCGCACGCGGTTGGGCCAGCTCAGCCCGTAGGTCCACCCCGTCGACGCTGTGCAGGTGAGGGCAGAACCGGGCGACGCCCGAACGGTCCACCATGCCGGGGATCCCGACGCCGAGCGGCAGCTCGGCCGCTGTCCCGGCGGTCCCGGCCACCTCCGCGCTCACGGCGAGCACGGCGTCCACCACCTGGTCGGCGCCACCGCTGACCGGAGTTGCCAGCCGGGCGGTAGCTTCTACCCGCCCCTCAGGCCCGAGGAGCACGGCCAGAACCTTCGAGCCCCCGATGTCAACGCCGATCGCACACCTGTCCAGGTCAGCCACGGTCACTCAATGGCCCAGTTCGCGAGGATGCCACGGTCGCTGGGAGGCCCCGGTCGCGGGGGAGGCCCAGGTCAGGAGGGAGGCCCCCTTCGCTGGGGAGACTGCGGTCACGAGTGAGGGCCCGGTCACGGGGAGGCGCCGGTCACGAGGAAGACCGCCCTGGTCATGGCAGCTCCGAGAAGCGGTGCAGCGCCACAGCCGTGGCGGCGGCAACATTCAAGGAATCGACTCCCGGCGCCACGGCCACACGCACTCGGCGGCAAGCGTTGAGGGCCGCCGCGCTCAGGCCCGCCCCTTCCGCCCCGACGAGCAGTGCCACACGGCACCCGGCCAGCTCGGCGGCGACATGCTCGAGCCGTTCGGCGCCCGCATTCGGCGTGAGCGCCAGCGGTACCCAGCCGTGGGCGCGCAACCAACCAAGCGGTTCTGGGCCGGGCCATGGATCGACCCGAGCGTAGGGCACGCGTAGCACCAACCCGAGTGAAACCCGCAGGCAGCGCCGGTAGAGGGGATCGGTGCAGGTCGGGTCGAGCAGTACCGCCCCGGCGGCGAAAGCCGCCGCGTTGCGGAAGAGGGCACCGAGGTTTTCCTGGTCATTGACGCCTTCGACGACCACCAGCGGCGAGCGGGGCCGCCCGGCCAAAAGCTCGCCGGCGCTGGGCACGGGGAGGCGCCGCCCAAGGGCGAGGAGACCGCGGTGCACGTCGAAACCGGCCACGCCGTTCATGACCTCGTCGTCCGCCACGTACACGGTCGTACCCGGGGGCAAGCCGAGCTCGTCCAATACCGCCAAGCGCCGCCGCATTACGAGCACCGAGACCAGCGGGTAGGGCGATAGCAATGCCGCTTCGACGGCAAAGCGGCCCTCGAGCACGAACAGGCCTTGGCGCGCCTCGGTGCGCCGACGTAACGACGTGTCCTTGAGGTCGCGGTAGCCCGTCAGGCGAGGGTCGCCCGGGTCGTCGACGGCCAGGATGGCAACGTCATCGAGTGAAGTGCGGCTCGCCAACTTGCTCACTGCGGGCCGCCGACGGACATCACCTGGGCCACGCCCTCGCCTGACTGGCGGCGCTCGGCCACGGCGTCAGCTCTCGACTCGCGCTCGCAGCTCTTTCAGCGCGGTGTAAGTGATCCGCCCTTCTGCACGCCGCTTGACGAACACAGGTAGGGGTACCTTCAGGTCGACCACGAGGTTGTAGGTGAGGTCGGTCGAGCCGTCGTCACTCGGGTTTATCTCGTAGCTCCCGTCGAGCCGGCTCGTCACGTCTCCTTTGACCTGTTGCCACGAGAGCCGGGTGGGGGCGGCGCTGTAGTCGTAGCGCAACGTATAAGAGGTGCTGCGGCCGAAAGCGGCGGCACGGAAAGTGACCTGCGTCGGCCGCCCGTCGTCGTCGCGCTCGTCGATGTTGACAGCCTTGATGTCAGCCGCCCACTCCGGGTAACGCTCGAAATCGGTAAGCACCTGGAAGCAGTACGCGGGGCTGGCCCTTATGACCATCCTTTCTGTGACCTGCTCCTCCATGGCCGAACCTCCTCGACAAGAAAACCTTACGCGCCTTCGCGGCGGCTGCGGCCGACTTAAGGTCCTTCCAGCCGGGTGCTCAGCGACCACGCCTACGGTGGGCCCAGTCCTTCAGCCCGCCGGACGGGCGCCGGGAGGCCGACCCGGCTTCGCCCGCTGTCTCCGGCAGCCGTTCCAGGGCCTGGCCGAGATTGGCCGCCAGGATGTCGTAGGACAGTTGGTCTTCGGCCCGGCGGCGGCCCGCCTCACCCATGGCCCGCGCCCGCGCTGGGTTCGAGACCAACCCCACGATGGCATCGGCCACACCTTCCACCTGGAGGGTGCGGGACTCGCCGTGGCCGCCGCCCTTGGCCACCGCGGGCCCCTTCTCGCCGTGGCCGCCGCCCTTGGCCACCGCGGGCCCCTTCTCGCCGTGGCCGCCGCCCTCGGCCACCGCGGGCCCCTTCTCGCCGTGGCCGTCCCCTTCGGGAACCACGATCCCCGTTTCCCCATCGATGACCGCTTCGGCCGCGCCTCCGCTGCCGATCGTGATGCACGGGACGCCAGCGGCGGCCGCCTCGACGAGCACGATGCCAAAACCTTCCTGCTCCAAGCCCCACCAACGCGAACGGCAGCACAAGGCGAAGACGTCGGCACACGCGTAGAGATCGGGCAGGTCAGCCTCGCCGACCTGGCCGAGGAGCCTGACGGGCACGCTGGATTTGGAGGCGATCCTCTCCAAGCGGTGCCGGTCCCGGCCCGTCCCGCCGATGGCTACGCTTAGCCCCGAGCCGGGCCGACCAAGACGCGCTTGGGCGAGCTCCGCGGCCCGGATGAGCGTGTCCATGCCTTTGCGCGGCACCAGCCGGCTGACACTAGCTACAAGTGGCCCGGCAACGGGCAGGCCGAGACGCGCCCGCGCTGCAGCCTTCTCGATCGGCGAAAGTGGTTTGAAGCGCTCTGTGTCCACTCCCGGCGGCACCTGCACCGACGGCGGCACACCACCCGCAACTCCCGCGCCATGGGGAACGGCTTCGCCGACCAGCGACTGCCCGATCGCCCGCCGCGCCTCATTTTCGGGGTAGGTGCCGGCGGCAACCCACAGCGACGCGTGGCTCAAGGCGCGCGCCAACAACTGGCGGCTAAACGGGAGCCGCCCCGGCACCGTCACCTCGGCGCCGTGCAGGACGACGGCGTAGGGCAGGCCTAAGGACGGGCCGAGCAGGCCCAAGGGGACAGCTGGGTCGATCACCACGGCTTTTGCCCCTACGCTGCGCGCCAGTTCGCGGACCCGGTGGGCAAGGTGAGGCTGTGGCAGCAGGATGGGTTCACGGGCTCGGACGATGCGGAACTTCTGGTCGCGGTCCCACCAATCGCCACCGGGGTAGGAGGCCGTCAGCACGGTTACGTCCTCGGGCGGAAGGCGCCGCCACAGCTCCCACAGGTAGGACTGGATCCCGCCCACTTTGGGCGGGAAATCGTTGGTCAGCAGGATGTGGCGTGGCACGCGTCAGTTTTAGCGCTTGGCGACGCTATTGGCGGTCGAAGTGAGCTCTTGCGCTCGGAGTAGGCTTCTAAGTTCGCAGAGCGCTTTTGGTGCCCGGCGACAGCGTTAGCGCTTGGCGACGGATGGGGCTCGGGCTCCACCCGACCGGGACCTGGTGTCCCGCGCGGCCACCTGGCCGGCTCGCTCCAGCTCGGCGCGCACGGCTTGGCCGGGGTGGTCACGGACACCGGGCACCTCGGACAACAAGTCGTGCCGGCCGGACCGGGCTGCCGCCCAGACCGCATGAGCGGCGAGCATCTCGTCACTATCCGCCAAGTACCGGCGGAGCACTGCTTCGACCGCGGGCGCGCGCCCGTCGGCGACGTTGCCCAAGGCGATGAGGGCATTGCGGCGCAAGTAACGCGGTTCACGGCGCGGTATGTACCAACGTCCAAAAGCCGCCATGATCACATCGTCTGTCTCGTTGAGCAACCAGAGCAGGTCCACCGCCCCCTCCGGCCCACCTTGTCCAGGGTCGAGGTCGGCAACGAGGTCGAGCCCGGCTTCCGCCCCACGTTGCCGGAACTCGAGGTCCACCCGGGGATCAGCCGCCCGGTTGGCCGGGCAGATCTCTTGGCAATCGTCACAGCCGTAGATGCGGGAACCCAGCGCCTCACGGAACTCGAAGGGAAAGGTGCCCGCTGCCTGCAGCAGCCAGGCCAGGCAACGCCTGGCGTCAAGCACACCGGGCGCCACCAGGGCACCAGTCGGGCACGCAGTCAGGCACCGTCGGCATGGCCCGCACCCATCGACAACCCCGGCGTCCGGTGGGAGCGGGGCGTCGGTGACCACCGACCCAAGCAGGAACCAGGAGCCCTGGCCAGGGAGGAGGATGTTGCTGTTCTTGCCAAACCACCCGAGACCAGCGAGTGCGGCGGCGGCGCGGTCGACCATGGCGTTGTCGTCAGCCACGACACGGGCAGCCCAGCCTGCAGCGCGGAGCAGCGACGCTACCTGGTTGAGAGCGCTGCGCAGGTCGGCGTAGTGGTCCTTGACCGCATACCGCGCGACCAGCCCCATCGGGCGGTCGTCTCCGGCGGTACTGGGTGCGCGGTCGTCGGCGGGGGTGCTGCGTGGGCGGTCGTCGGCGGGGGTGCTGCGTGGGCGGTCGTCTCCAGCGGTGCGGCTCGGGGGGCTGGCGCTTTGCCCGGCCCCCTCTGGCGCGTGGTCCTGAGACGGGGTGTGGCCCGCCCCGCGATCCCCGGCCCCGCGATCCCCAGGCCCCTGATCCCCCGCCGCACCGTAACCCGCGCCAGGTCGAGCCCTGACAGGCGCATATCGCCACGCGCCGACGACGAGCGCCTTGGCCCCTGGAAGGGCGCGCTCCGGGTCGGTCGAACGCGCCGGATCCCGGTAGGTAAATTGCATACCCCCGCTGAGCCCGGCGGCCTTACGCTCCTCGAGAAGGCGGCGAGTGGCAAGCATGGGGGCGGCCGGTGCTACGCCCACTGCCGCCAAGCCGGCGGCGAGCCCGCAACGGCGCACGTCGGCTGCCAGCGCCGCCATAGCCGGCCCGCTGCCGGTCCCCGCCGGGGAGGGGTCCCCGGCCGAGGCCTCAGCGACGTGAGGCGTGTTCACCGCTCCAGTCTGGCTCCCTCGGCGAATTGGACCAAGACGTGGACGCCTGGTGGCGCACCAGCCGAGCCGTGCGCCGGCCGAGCCGTGCGCCGGCCGAGCCGTGCGCACCGGCCGAGCCGTTCGCGCCGGCCCGGCCCTCGCGCATACCTACCTCTCGCTCAGACCAGGCCACACGGCCGGGAGACCGTCCGCCTGGCTCCTCGTGCAAACCCACGTCTCGCCCACAGCTGTCATTGCCGCCCGGCCTAACCCTTTGCGCCAGCGGTGCGGCGATGGCGCAGAGGTGGGACCAGGCCCTGGCGGCCCAAGAGGCGC